>Ga0256901_1001698_pt1 | contig 10719 bp, 6 predicted proteins | sample MC6MC0689MT_FD_190200 | JGI IMG/M metagenome (GOLD analysis project Ga0256901, IMG submission 190200) | Metatranscriptome of enriched soil aggregate microbial communities from Iowa State University, Ames, United States - MC6-MC0689-MT... | ecosystem: Environmental > Terrestrial > Soil >... | reverse complement strand
TTGGAAGCCTCCCCAACAACTTCAAAACTATCCTGGGATTCTAAAAGCAATTTAATACCATTGCGCACCACCATATGGTCTTCTACCAATAGGATTTTTATCATATCGTCTTTTTAAATAGTTAATTTAAGAATTATACCCTCTTCGAGGGTGTCACTAACAATTTGAGCACTGTAAAGCTCTGTAATTTTTATTAAACGCAATGGGCTATCCACACGTTTGGGTATCTGTAATGAATTATCTTCTTTAAAATAAGGTAACACCTTAATAAAGATCGCGAAATCGATGAGCTGCACAGATATAGAAATTGCCTGAATAGGCATTTCCTCCTTCAGATATTCAAATAGTGCTGTAAGCAACTTAAAAAGGCGAACTTGAATATGACGCTGAAGTTCCTTTAAATTTGGATCGAGAATAATATCTATGGTAAAACTCAACTTTTGTTTATAGGAAGCCACTACTTCATCAATCGCATGGAAAATCCCCAGATCATTCAAGATAGGATTATAGAGCAAGGTCGCTTTATTACGCAACTCGATTACTAGAGAAGTCAATGAATCACGTAAACAACGTAGCTCTTCAAAATCACCATGCCTATTGGTGAAATTCTGGAGCGAAATACGCATACCATACACTTCTTGCGCAAGTTCATCCCTAAAGTAACGCCCAATACGCCCGAAATCTTCTTGTTGACTCCGGATAATGGATTTGTAAAATTCTTCTTGGTTCCCACCCCAAATCTGATTTAGATCATGTCCTTCTTCGTTTCGCTGTGATTGATCTATATATAAATTTTCGTCTTCGTTCCCCATAGTATTATACTTTTTGTGCCTATGATTAATAACCATTATCAAACTCGAACAGTTTTTAAAAACTGATAAAACGTTAAAAGATGGCTGTATAGTTTACAGTACTACGTATAAATACGTAGTACTACGGGATAAAGAATGGATTTAAATAAGGTAAACACTTGTTGTTAAAGTAAAAAACACTTTAATTTCCTCCTGGAACCGGACAGTATAACCATTGAAACACAGTACAATAAACACTGATTTTCAATCAATTACATTAGAAACAAAATTACTCAACGCGATTTTAAATTTAAAAACATTGACTTTTATCATTTTTTTCTAGCACCCTAATTGTAGTAACCTTGGCACTGATAGACACTTAAAATTGATAATATGGAAAATACAACAATCGATCAACTGTTTAAGGAAAAGAGACCTACATTAAAATATTTGGCCGCGCAATTTACAAGTGATCCAGATGAAAGAGAAGACTTGGTACAAGAAACTATGGTTAGATCATTATCTTCCATAGAAAAGTTTATAAAGCATCCTAAGCTCATGTCCTGGTTATATATCATTATGAAGAATACATATATTAACCAGTATACAAGGAATAAGAGACTGGAAAATTACCGCAACGAATATATAAGCACAGGTTATGTCAATGAAATTACCCGCAATCGCGGCGAAAATAACTTTGTAGCATCGGATATTCAGCATGCGCTCAATAATTTACCAAAGGATTATTACAATGCTTTTGCGTTATTTTTGGAAGGGTTCAAATATTATGAAATTGCGGAGCATTTGCAAATACCTGAAGGAACTGTAAAGACACGTATCCATATGGCGCGCAAGTCCTTACAAAAGCAACTTAAAACCTACTCTAAGAGTATTTATTAAAAATAGCAACCCTTTATATCGTAAAGCAGGCGCTCATCGTGCCTGCTTTTTTGTTTGCCTATTTCCGATTTGATTTTTTGGGTCAACAGCAGCTCTCCCATTAATTTAGTATATTAGATTAGTTACTAACTAAATACAGATTAACAATTATAGATATATGAGAAATAAAATAAAGTTATTGTCGCTAGTTATCAGTAGTGGTTTCCTATTGATGATATCCTGCCAGTCAGTCTCCAATGACAATCAAAACCGGATACGGGTCAGCGGCGAAGGAAAAATTAGGATAATGCCTGATCAGGTTACACTCACCATAAATACGGCATTTACAAAACCGAGGATGGTGGACGCTGTAAGGGAAACACAAAATACCGTAGATAGTGTCATTGCTATACTTGGTAAATACGGGAATAAAAAGGAAGATATAAAGACAAGCAGTGTCTCAGCCAATAAAGACTATCAATATATTGGAAATACGACTAAATTTGTCGGCTACCAAGCACAGCAGACTATCGATTTTGTTCTACATGATTTATCCAAATTCACTGAATTAACGGGAAAATTACTCGAGACAAAAATAAGCGGAATTGGTTCCATTTCATTTGCCCACTCCAAAGCCGACAGTATTCTACGAGAAGCTGACCTGATTGCCTATGACGACGCACTCAAATCTGCACAAAAGCTAGCTTCGAGAGCTGAAGTAAAAATTGGTAAACTCTTGTTCCTCTCCAATGATGGCAGTGCTTCCAATGAATCTACCGGTAACAGAACGGGCATGGCTTTAGAAACATTTAGTAAAGCTTATGGCGGGGAAGGTTTTAAAATAGCGCCAGAGGTACTCGAATTTAAAAGAACAATCTACACTGAATTTGAAATAAAATAGCATCCTCGCTATACAATACAATACAATACAATACAATACAATACAATAACTCCAGCGTATAATAAAATGTCCCCAAAAGTTGCACACTTTTGGGGACATGGTATTTTCAGTATTTTTTATTGCAATTTTGCTAGAATTTGAGACTCAGCTCGGCAGCAAAATTCCTCGGCATTTGTGCGACAACCACCCCCTGTCCAGAAAAATAATGGGCATTGCCGATGTTATTCATCTTGACACCAAAACGATAGAAATCACGTTCAAGAGAGATCGAAGCATTAAGCAAGGTATAGGCTGGGAATACAAATTTCCCTGTTGTAGAATTATCAGCAGAAACCTGCTTTCCAACGTGATTGACACCAAATCCAAAACCCAGTCCCTGTAGTTTTGGAGTCTGTAACACATAGCTGATCCAAGAGTTAAAAACTTGTGCAGGACCTGCAGAAGCAGGGCGGCGCCCTTCTACCGTAGAATCGGCCCGTTGATACCGGCTATCATTATAGGTATAGCCCGTAAGAATATTCAACCCTTTGATCGGATTGGTAATCAGTTCCAATTCAACACCTTTGCTCCGTTGTTCCCCATCCTGAATTGTTATTTTAGGACCATCATTAGCTGCCAGACGAGTCATATTATTCACGACGATATCGTAATAAGAAGCCGTAAAATTAAAACGGTTATTCCAGAAATTAGTTTTAATCCCAGCTTCCCATTGATTGGCTAATTGTGGTTTCATATCCCTTTGCCCTTCTGGATTCTCTGGGGCGGGAGGTACATAGCTAAAGCTGTTCATATAGTTACCATAGGCCGACAATTTATTTTTAAGAACTTGATATACAACCCCAAACTTAGGTGAAAGCGCCGTTTGTTTAAAGCTTCCATCCCGTTTATTTGAACTTAAATCTAACAAACCACGGCTGTTATAATGATCCAACCGCAAGCTCAGGATAGTCGTTAGACGATCTGTCAGAGACAGTACATCGGATATATAAGCGCCATAGATGTTGCTTGAAGAATAGTTACGTTGTAGTGGTCTTGTAGACAGTTGTATTTTTTGCGAGGCCAGCTGATTGGAAATAGACAAATAACCTTTTTCTAAATCCAGCGCATTGATCGTGTCAAAGACGATAATGGATGAATTATTATTCCGTAAGGTCTGGTTCAGGTAATCTAGCCCGATTAAAATTTTATTCTTAACATTTCCGATCTGGAAACTTCCATTGAAATTTTGTTGTATACTAGTCGAGCTTCCTTCGGTATTCTGCCATTGAACATTTCTCTCGAGTAAAGCGTCACTTTCCTTGCCCCGAATAAATTGGTATTGGTACATACCTTCTGTTTTTCTAAAATTCCTCGAGATCGAGGTCTGGGAGGTCCAATTATCTGAAATTTTATAATTTACCTCACTTTTGATATTGATGGATGGGGCTTTCAGTGTGATATCATTATTCGAATAAGATCTATTCCAATCAAATCCAAGGTCTTCAGGCCTCTTTGCGATAAATTGACGTGTGCGTGTGAGAAAGATTATGGGGGTATTGGTTCCTTCGTAATTGTATATCTGCGCACCCAGATTAAACGTTAACCGATCATTGACCTCATAGCTAAACGTTGGCGCAGCAAAAAATGATTTTCTAAATTCGGAATCACGGAAACCGTTTTGGTACTGATAGGCTGTATTGAAACGAAACAGCGTCTTACGGTTGCTGGTGATAGGTCCGAATACATCGGCGGTAAGGCGATTTAAGTTATAGCTACCAAATAAATAAGATACCTGGCCGCCGTAATAGTCCTTAGGTTTCTTCGTGACGAGGTTGACCAATCCTCCGAAAGAGGTTGCTGCTCCGCCATATAAAGTACCTGAAGGACCTTTTATAACCTCGATACGTTCCACATCCGCAGGATCAATTTCACCATTCGTATTTGCGGGGAGGCCATCCACCAAGCCTATTTTCGTTGGGAATCCACGCAGATTGTAATAAATAGCACCATCTGACCCACGGCCTGGACTTCCTTGCACTTTCACCATCCCCACAACATTTTTAACAGCCTCCGACAAATCAGTGGTCAACTGCTCTTTCATCAATTCTTTATTGACATTGGAATAGGACTGTGGGTTTTCCATATACCCCAACTGCACCTTTGCAACTTTTGAGCTATCACGTTCCAAGAATTTATTGCGTCGGTACCCATATACAGTCACCCCATCCAGATAATAATTGTTTTTAGTCCCATAGATCGTCGGAAGGACAGTTGTCTGGTTGTCAACATGAATATTTTCCCGCAATAACTCGATATCATTTAGACTGACTTGTAGAATATAATCACCTGGAGGAACATGGTCTAAATAAAATTCTCCAGCAGCGTTTGTGCGTCCCTGATAAGATGAATTTAATAGCCGGACAATGGCATCTTTGGCAACAACGAACTGGTCTACCATGATTTTGCCGGATATACGATCGGCTTTCTGGCCGAATGCTGTGAAAAACAGCAGGATTGAGACGATAAAAAGTATCGATCTTTTCATAAAAATTGTATTGGTTTTAAATTCTATTGAATACTTTATTTAGACAAATTCTAAACAAAAGTAATCTATATTTTTAAAATTCAAAACAAGCTTATAAATTCAGGCTAACAATAAATATTTCGTCATTCGGTTATAATATTTACTACAAAACCACCAAATGAATATAATTATTTCCTCACAACCCTCTTAAACAACAAAAACAGACTATTAGCACTTATTTATATTCAATAAATTTAAACCCTTTTTCCACAAAAAAGATAAAAAAAGCTGTCTAGTGCACTTATTTTTCGATCAGAAAGCCGCCCCCCTACTTCCTGTTTCATGGTATATTAATAAAAAGGCTACTCCCAGAAATTTCTAAGAGTAGCCAAAGTTTTAGATTTTTTTGGAATAATTAGGGTACGATAGTCAATATCGTATTCGTACTCCGGGCGTTAACCCCAGGATCATACATAGATTCTATTGTCGTGATTCCTGAATTAAAAATCCCCAGGTTATTCGCTTTAACCTCATACTCGTAAATGGATCTTCCCTTAGACAAACGATCCATAAAATAATTTGTTGAAGCATCTTTCGAACTGAAATAGTAGTTCTTCCGCCATTGATAACCTGAAGGACTAAACACCGGTTCTACACCGGCTGGACGGCTATCTTTCAGATGAATGTATTGCATTGGCTCATCATTAACTACCGTAATCCTAACTTTGATACGTTCCCCCAGTTTAGCTTCCTTAGATTCTACCCATTGCCCTTTTCGTTCCACTAGATATACTTTCTGAACCGAAAGTGCATTTGTAGTTGATTTTATCTGATCAAGATCAGCAAAATACTGATGCACAACTGCTCCATAAACCGTTCTTTCGTTATGATTTTGAACTTGAATATCGAGATCGGTCTGCAAATCGACTTTATCGAACTGCTTACTGACTTCGCCCAAAACAGTATTGCTTAATTCGGCCTTTTTGTTGTTAATCGAGATCTGTACCGAATTTTCAATAACAAAGTCTTTTGGATTGTTGGCCAATAACAGTGCATATATTGCATCTACAGTCATCCAGGTATTATACCAATGATTTACCTGTTTGTTATAATAGATCCATTGGGTGACTTGATTTAGCTGAGCCGGATTGTTTATTTTGTAAGCTTCCACAAGATAAGATTGCAAACTGATCTTATTGTACTGGTTTACATTACTTTTCCAGTACATTCCTTTCTGCACATCGATCACGGCCTCCTGATCAAGTCTATTCTTGATCTCCATGCTCTGCTTGCCCTGGCCAAAGATCTGGCTCACAATCCATGTTTTCGCTGCCAATCCTGCGCTCCGACCAGCGCTACTTAACGAAGAATTGACCAATTTACGTTGCAATAACTGGAGAGAATCCTTCGGTATCGGATTAAATTCAGTCCAATATCGTCGTGCAAACAAATAGTCTATCCCCATATCAGTGCTGGCCTTTGGCGAAAATATAGCGGCATCCCGGTCGAGATATTGCGTAAGTTTTGAAGCCATCGCACGGATATCATTATTGACCAAGCTTTTGTCTAAATAGAGTACCTTACCGATGATTTCCAGCATACGGATACTAATTTCAGTATTAGCCTGTCCTCCATCAAACCATGAAAAGGAACCATCTGTGGATTGATTATTACGTATTTTTTGTTCAACAGCGTTGATTTCCGCTTGTATATCCGTTCCAAAGAACGCTGCAATTTTCTTCAATCGTTCGGCATCACCCTGTATGTCACGCAACCAAGGCATTTCTTCCATTTTGAACTCATTTAAACCGCTATTCTCTTCCAATCGGCCTTTTTTTGTATCGACATCCAATTTCTTAAAATAGTCTGTCACCGCCGGATAATGCAACTGAATATATTGGGCCATCTTAAGACCGAACCACTTACTGCTCAACTGTTCGTTGCATTCGTAAGGATAATTTTTCAAATAGTCCAGTGCAGAGAGTATTTCTAAAATGGGATTGCTTTGTACCTGGATTCTCCCCATCAGATTGTCTTTCGCACTTCCCTTTACCGTAAAATTTTTGGATTCACCGGCTTTTAGGACAATCTTTTCTGTATCGCCAATCAGTATCTTATTTGGCAGTACGGGTATTTCTACAATCTCACCATCCGAAAACTCGCCACCTGCTGCAACGATGCGGATTTGTATTGTCGGATATTCTGCCGGAATCTTTAACGACCATTCCACTGTGCTGTTATTGGATGGCTCGACACTAATGTTTTTTAGTACTGAATCGACCTGGAAAGCAGTTGAAACCACTTGATTATTTCGTGGATCGATAAGCTCTATTTTTGTATTTCCCTCAATACGTTCTTTACTCAGATTTTGAATCTGTGCCTTGATTGTTAACGGGTCATTCGTTCTAAAATAACGCGGGATATTCGGGCGCAACATCAACTGCTTTTGGGTTTGTGTAAAATAGGTCCCGCTAGCCGATGCCAGATGCTGATCATGAGCAAAAAGCAGTAATTTCCATTTGGTCAACGCCTCAGGACTATCGAATTCAAAACTGATATTCCCTGCTTCATCCGTATACAAATTGGGGTAGAAGAACGCTGTTTCCTGTAGATTGGTACGGGCTTTTATATGCTGTAGTTGTTTATCTGTGGATAAATCCATTCCTCCGTCAGCTGTCCGACCATTGCCCATCCCAAACTGAGCTACTTCCTCATTTACCACCATATATTCTGCGTTTGCATCCGCCTCAACTGGAGGCTCAGACATAAGCGCCGAAGTAGGCAATGGCGCCGTCTGCTTCGCTGCCGCAGGCATACCTCGAAGAACAATCCGTGCATCACCGTTTCTAAAACGTGGTTCGCTTGATCCAAAGTACAGTGTTGCCGCGGCACGATAAGCTTGCTCATCGATCAACTCTTCGTATGTGGCATCCCGTTCCAAGGAATTTTCACCGTAACCCTGACGGGTTGACAACAGATCATAGTTGTAAATTTCATCACGCCGATTATCCGCATAAACCCCATAGAAATTCGAAGTAAAAATGTTCCCTGAATAGGTCTGCTGTTGAAAAGCATTAATAATATAGTAGTTATTTGACCTCGGATAATATGGGTAACGAAATTGGAAAGAGCCAAAAGCGTGGCTAGCAAATGCGTCCAAAGAAGCATCATACATTGTCGCTAATACCTCGGTGGCGATGGTTTTATCCTCTTGCTTTACCGTAAAACTCCATTTTTCTTTTTGACCGGGGGTTATTTTATCCCTAAATGTTTTAGTCCGGATTGTTAGTTCCTTATTTTGTTGCGAAATAGGGATAACAATATGGGATAGCGTCATTTTATTATCCACCAAAAATAATGCATTCAGTTGCAGTTGCCCTACAACATCCTGCTCAGTCAACACAAATTGATAGCTGATACGACCATCTTTCCAACTTAATACCTTTGTCTCCAATTTTTGCGAAGCCCGCTCGCGTAACAGCAGCAATTTCCTGGCATTTTTTACATCCGTCTGCATATTGATGGTAACCTGATCACCAATTTTGTATTTGACTTTATCCAACTGGTAGGAGAAAAACTGCTGGTCGCTTAGTTTCTTATCTTTCGACCGATATAGACTAGTGTAGCTAATAGCGCGCACCGTATCCCCTTCCTGTATACTGATGGCTTCGATCTGATATCGTCCCCAATCAAATTGTAATGAGTCAAGTATGATCTTGCTCGTATCTGCGTTATCAAAATCATAACTGGCTATCTTCGTTTTTTTCTCTTCTTTTTCGAGCGAGGTCGGATCGAAATAAAGCGGAAAATACTTACTATAAAGATCTCTTGAAAGCAGGTGGTACTCTGCCCTTGCGAAACTTCCCCGATATTCATCTGTCAGCGGAAGGCTTGCCTGTTCCAATTTATAAATGTTGACCTTTCCGCTGAATTTTAATGGGAAACCATTTTGATTCTGCTTTAAGATGGTAATATCTCGCCATCTTTTTTCTTCCATCAGATTCGGCACCTGAATCTGGAGCTGCCATGGACGGGATGAATAGGCATAACCTCCAGAAGCCATCTGCATCTCCCCTGTCTGATTGATCACCTCAGCCTGGTATACCAATACATAATCTTTCAATCCTACAAATTGACGGTCCATCAATGACACGCGAATCGTAAAGTTTCCCTTAGCATCCACGGTTGTGATAGAATCGCTATGAACAATATCCTTTCCTTCCTTGGCATTATAAAACGAAACTTTATACTTCACTGCTGCGCCGATTAGCGAAACACCTGAAAGGCTCTCCGCCTTGCCAATGAATACTGCTGTGTCTTTCGAAGTATAGGTGAACTTGTTTGGCTCAAAAGTTACTTCAAATGTTGGACGTTTATATTCTTCAACCTGAAAATATTGCTGATCAAGCTGTTTAGAATCGTGAAAAATCAATAGATTATAATTTCCGTTCAATGCCTTTGATGGCAATTGGAAACTCGCATGGACAGATCCAAATAGATTCGTTGTCAAACTGATCGAGTCAATCTTCTGACGATTAGCATCCTGAAGATAGATTTTCACATTTTGCTTTTCCAGGACTTTACCCTGTTGTACATGATCATCATAAAGAATAGTCTTAAAATAGACCTTTTGCCCAGGACGGTAGATAGCTCTATCCAGCAAAGTGAGCGCACGCATATTTGTTCTTTTATTGCTCACCTCTACAGACGTAGTCCGATCTTCATAATAAACATTATTTTGCTGCTTATCCAAAGGAATCATCGCTTTTTCCCCATGAAGGAACAGCATGTGATTATGTAAGTAGGCTGCATTTTTGGGAGAATAGGTGGATTTGTAATTGAACTCGCCCGCAGCATTGGTCTTTAATTGAGTGATCAGTTTAGGCAGTGCTTTATTTCTCAATTGATAAAGTTCCACCATTTCATTTGCATAGGGAGCACCCGTTTTCCGGTTCAATAGCAACCCCGTATAGACAAATTCATTTTGAGGTTTTATATTTATATTTCCAGACAAAAATGCATCAGAAACAATCAGTTGAGAAACAGCCACATCCCGATCCTGACCGTTATCTTGAAATGATTTATTATTACCGATCAAAATCGTGTAGGTACCAGCTTTAAGGGGATTAATTTTATAAATAGTATTGTGCGTTGTATAATCATTAAAGACTTTCAATACCACCTGTTCCTCATAGACCAATGGCGCATTTACTATAGTCTGATAACTTGCGGAATCATATTTTACCGTAAAATCCTTTGCGCCCTTAGGCGTAGGACTTGTATTATAAATCCGGATATATAAAGTATCCACATTCGTGTGGTTAACCTGGAAAGGAACATATTCGTCCGTCGGTGCCGTTCTTTTATAATTTAGCCTGATGAAAGCCTTTTTTATTTCCCTTGTCAAATTATCTACATTCGAAATCCAAGGCGATTTTGGATATTCTTTTAACGCTTGTTCAAGATATGTAATTGCCTTTGTCTTTTTCCCAATATCGTTGAAACTTGCCGCCAACCGATAGAGTAAAAATGCGTTGTAGTCACTTTTATAGGTTTTTATATGCTCCAGGTAGCCTCCTTCCCGCTCTTCGATATTATTCCATTTCCAATCATAAGACATGATATAGCTGCTTGCATCTGGATAA
>Ga0256901_1001697_pt1 | contig 10724 bp, 2 predicted proteins | sample MC6MC0689MT_FD_190200 | JGI IMG/M metagenome (GOLD analysis project Ga0256901, IMG submission 190200) | Metatranscriptome of enriched soil aggregate microbial communities from Iowa State University, Ames, United States - MC6-MC0689-MT... | ecosystem: Environmental > Terrestrial > Soil >... | reverse complement strand
GGGAATAGGAGCAAAAGTAGCTGCCGAATATACAAATTAACTAAGCGTATTTGCTGTGCTTCATTATTCACCTTAGCAGCAGGAGTTTCCCTTCAGGTAAATGCCCAGAATGCCAACTTTTCTTGGGTAAAGGGTATGGGTGGTGCTGGTGGAGATTACGGAAACGCGATTGTGGTTGATGCAAGTGGCAATTCTTATGTTACAGGTTATTTTGGTGTTCAAGGTGCCGACTTTAATCCGGGAGGTACTGGAGGAGCTGTTGTTTCAGCTGGAAGTGATGATGCATTTCTAGCCAAGTATAGTGCCACCGGGGCGCTGCTGTGGGTTAAAGGGATGGGTGGAACAGGCGCTGATCGTGGTCAGGGAATTTCCATAGATGTAAACGGAGATATTTATGTGGCAGGTTATTTTACCGGCACGGCAGATTTTAATACTGGCGGTGTTGGCGGTAGTTTAACGGCTACTGGCGGAAGTGATGTATTTGTAGCAAAATACAATACTGGCGGTAGCTTAATATGGGCCAAAGGTATGGGGGGTAGTAGTGGAGATCAGGCATTTGGCATCGCAAACGATGCAAGCGGTAATGTACATATTACGGGTTTCTTTACCGGAACAGGTACCAATTTCAATCCAGGGGGCAGTGGCGGTGTGCTCACGTCTTCAGGTAACAATGAGGCATTCGTAGTTAAGCTAAGTACCACAGGCGCTTTTCTTTGGGCAAAAAGTATGGGCGGTACGGGTTTAGACCAAGGACGTGGTATAGCTACTGACCCTGTTGGCAATGTATACGTAGGTGGATATTTTGCTGCAGCAGGCGCAAATTTTAATCCGGGAGGCACGGGCGGTGCGCTCACATCTTCTGGAGGCAATGAGGCCTTTCTGGTAAAATTCAATGCATCGGGAACTTTTGTATGGGCAAAAAATATGGGTGGTACAGGCGGCGATGCTGCTTATGGCGTAGCCACAGATGATAGTGGTAGAGTGCATGTAGTAGGCAACTTTGCAGCTGCTGGAGCAAATTTTAATATCGGTGGCACAGGTGGTGCGCTAACCTCCGCTGGCGGCATTGATGCGTTTGTTTCAAGTTATGATACTTCTGGCACTTTCCTATGGGCCAAAAACATTGGTGGGACTGGTACCGAATTTTGCTATGGCATCGCTACTGATGCTGATGGAAATCTATTTGCGACAGGAAGTTTCCAGGCCACGGCTAATTTCAACCCTGGTGGAACGAGCGGTAGTTTTACCTCAACTGGCGGCAATGATATATACATAGCTTCTTATGCTTCCAATGGTACTTATCGTTGGGCTAAAACAATGGGTGGCGCAGACCACGATATTGGTTATGGTGTGGCACCGGATGCTAATGGCAATGTACTAGCGACCGGACAGTTTGGTGCTGGAGGAGCAGATTTCAATATAGGTGGCACCGAAGGCAATATTACCTCAGCTGGTGGTATTGATGCTTTTGTTGTAAAGTTCAGTCAAGGCTGTCAGGTATATAGTGCATTCACAGAAAATGCTTGCGATAGCTTTAGCTTCAACGGACAGACTTATACCACAACCGGAATTTATGTGGATACTTTCACATCTGTAGCAAATTGTGATAGCATAGTTAGTCTTGACCTTACCATAGGATACACAACTGTAAATCCTGAAGTGACGGGTACTTATTGCGATTCGGTTACACTGAATGGGCTAACCTACACCGCCTCGGGTATTTACACCCAGAACTATACCAACGCTGGCGGCTGCGATAGCAATATAACCTATAACCTTACCATAGGGCATAGCAATGCCGAATCGGTATCCTTATCAGCCTGCGATAGTTTGCCCTATAACGGAATAACCTATACTACCTCTGGCATCTATTTTGCTACATTTACCAATATCGATGGCTGCGATAGCAATGTTGTGCTGGACCTCACCATCAATAACACACCGCAAGCTATTGTAACGTTAAATGAAAGTACACTGACTGCAGGTACTGCTCAAAGCTATCAATGGTTGGACTGTAATCAAAACTTTGCTCCAGTTACAGGTGCTACAGCACAAACTTATACGCCTACAATCTCTGGAAACTATGCAGTGTGGGTTAATGCTAATAGTTGCAGTGATACTTCTAACTGTATTCAGGTAGAGGTAAATACCAATAGCCTTTACGACTTTGGCATGCAAAACAAGGTGCGATTATTTCCTAACCCTACCAATGATAAAGTAACGATACAGGCAGACCAAAGCTTCCACAATGCTACAATTAGATTACTAAATGTGGTAGGCCAATACTTAGCAACAAAATCGAATCAGAAGGGTAGGGTGTTTACGATGGATATGAGTGGCTATGCAAAAGGTGTTTATGTCGTAGAAATTACAGAAGCCGGAAAAACAATAAGAGTAAAGCTAATTAAAGAATAATTACAGCAATACAATTCGCTAAGGCTCTAATGTGGAGACTTCAAATACCAAGCCATAAGCTTCCTAATCATTATGGCTTGGTATTTTACTATTACCTGAATGAGGGTGAATTGAATTTCATTATATCACACAATTGCAATAGCATTTATACAAATAAAAAAAGCAGGGCTTTACAATGAGGAAGATTTTTACCACACAACTTTTTATGTTAATTGGCTTATTATTGGTTTGGGGCAATAATGCCTATAGCCACGACCATAAATTACCTAACCAAGCCATTGACTTCATCGAGAACAAAGGTCAGTGGAACGGAGCAATAAGGTTTAAGGCAGATATTCCGGGAGGTGCTATGTTCCTTACAGATAAAGGATTTGTTTATCATTTCTCCAGCAAAGCGGAGCACGATTATCTGCATCAAACAACTAATACCAAGAATCCAAAACAGCAGCATAATCAGAAGGAAGAAACAATACGTCATCATGCTTATAGCGTTTCCTTCCTCGGATCGAATAAAGAGCTGACATATAATACAAACAACAAACGCACACCTTATCACAATTACTTTGTAGGGAACGATGCAAGTACATGGCTTAGTAAGGTAGGCTTGTATGGTGAAGTATGGCAAAGGAATGTGTACCATGGTATAGACCTAAAACTATATAGCCATGGCCATAGTGGCATCAAGTATGATTTTGTTGTAGCGCCTGGAGCTAACCCTGCGCAGATTGCACTAGTGTTTGAAGGAGTAACACCAATGCTTACCAACGAAGGTCATTTACGAATCCAAACTTCGGTAAATGAAATAATAGAGAAGGCTCCATTTGTGTATCAGGAAATAGATGGAAAGCGAATAACTATAAAAAGTAAATACGCACTTGAGCATGGCCGACTAACTTTTCAATTGCTCGAAGCATACAATGTTCAACATGCCTTAATAATAGATCCTGATTTAGTTTTTGCAACCTATAGTGGCAGTACTGGCGGGGCAAAGTATGCACATGCCACATCCTATGATAATAGTGGTAACACCTACACCGCTGCTTATGCCGAAGACCAGGGCTGGCCCACTACATTAGGTGCCTACCAAACTACCTTTCCTTCTATGACGGCGGCCATTAATAAATATACTCCCGATGGTGCCACACTTTTATTTTCTACTTACTTCGGTGGCACTAGTGGTACCTGCCAACCCAATACGATAAGGGTAAACGATAACAATGAAGTTTTTCTGGCGGGCTGTGTTACAGCACCTGATATGCCGGTTGCTGCCAGTGCTTTTCAAGCATTTAGAAATGGTACTTCAGATATTTATATAGCACGCTTCTCGCAAGATGGTAGTGCTTTGCTGGCCGCTACCTACATTGGGGGTGCAGGCTTAGAATCTTCTTTGATGGGAACCTCAACGGTGTATAACCAGTTAGGCTCCTCAAACTATGCCAATCCAACCGATATTGCGCTCGATGATGTGGGTAATGTTTGGGTAACTTCCAATTCCGGCTCATCCGATTTCCCACTAACAGCTAATTCATTTCAAAGTATTTTGGCTGGTGCCCATGATGCCGTATTGTTCAAAATGAATGCTAGCCTCAGTTCATTGCTTTACAGCACTTACATTGGTGGAGCCGCGTGGGATGGAGGTATCGGTGTGGAATACAATAAATTGAACAATACGGTAGGTGTGGTAGGCTACACGGCAAGCAATAATTTTGCAGCATTGCCAGGTGCCTATAAGCCATCATATTCTGGAAATGTTGATGGTTTTGCATTACTGATAAATAACAATAGTTATCAAATGCTGGCATCAACTTATCTGGGCACTCAAGGGCAAGACATAGCCATGCGTCTTGCATTCGATTGCAACAATAACTTTTATGTCGCTGGAAAAACAACAGGCAATTATCCGGTTACCAATACCATAGCGCAAGGCTTGGTCCCTTACGGATATGTTTTTATAGATAAACTAAATCCTTCGCTGTCGGGTTCTATAGCATCCACAAGAACAGGTGCCCCCGAAAATGATATTGTGGTTTCTGCTATGATGGTGGATATCTGTGGTAATACTTTGCTGGCCTGCATCGGAGCAACAGAACTCACCCAGCCGGGCCGACCTCTAACATTGGATGCCTTTCAGACCAATCCTTCCTCTTTCTACTTTGTAAATTTTGCACCCAATTTCACAGGCTTAAAATTTGGTAGCTACTTCGGAACCATGACAGACCATTATCACCCCAGCGTTTCTCGAATAGACCCTTTAGGTATCTTGTATCATTCTGTTTGTAGCAGTACAGGCGTCTTCCCCATTACGCCAGGTGTTTACGCACCAGTGAAGAGCAACACTTCTTTAGATAATATTACGTTCAAATTCGACTTCGAGACAAGTACGATCCAAAGCAATTCTATTGCTGGAGGTGGTGCCAATTCTCCAAACACGCACTGCGTAAGAGCTTGCAAACCTGCTTTGATCCAGTATGATATTGCTCCATCTGCCGATACACAGGTGTTTAAATACCTGCTCACAGGCGATGCCATAAATGGAATAGACTATGCCTGGTTGCCTGATTCTATAAGCGTGTTGCCAAATCAATCGACAGCTGCTATAGAAATAAAAGGACTGTTGCCGGCAGGATCCTACGATCCCAAATATGTTGTGATCAATATGATTTCTCCTTGTAATTGTGCGGGTGAGGAATTTATAATTTCCAGAGATACTGTATGGATATATGACTCTCTGTATGTAAAGATACTAACGCCATTAGACACCGTTTGCCCAGGCGAACAAATAACAATTGAAGCAGAGATAGCGCCAACACTAAACTTTATATGGTCGCCCGCACACCTGATACCAGATGTTACGGGCCTTACAATTCAGCCCATAGTAGAGCAAAACACAACTTACAATATTACTGTTTTTCAGCCGGGAGCACCCGCCACCTGTCCATCGCGCACCGTAGGATACACAGCAACCATTGCACCATTCCCCCAAATCATTCATCCCGATGAAATCATTATTTGTCTGGGCGATTCTGTAGAGATTATGCTGAATATTCTGCCCGAAGGTGTGCCCTATACTTACAAATGGTCACCACCAGACTATCTTCAAAATGATAACGATAGGATGAATAGGTTTCAGGCTCCTATAGGCCAATATTCTAAAACGATTACCGTAAGCACACTAGGTACGAATTGTACGGATAGTAGTGAATTAATGATAACTGTACTGCCTCCACTTCAATTTGATTGGGTATCACCTGTTGATACAACCATTCATTATGGAGATTCCATACAACTGCATACAGCTAGCGAGGCTACAATGTGGTATTGGTCGCCGGCATCTTTTTTGGATACTGCCACGGTGCAAAACCCATGGGCTAAACCTCCAAAATCTATGGTATACAAGGTTACTGGTCTCAATGCTTATGGTTGCCAAGCCACGGCCGATGTGAAAATAAATGTAATCTACAAGTCGAAACTAGGTTTGCCCAATGCCTTCTCGCCCAACGGAGATGGACTCAATGATGTATTTGGATTGGAACAGCTAAACTTTGAAAAAATCTTAGAGTTTAAAATATTCAATCGTTACGGACAGCTCGTATTTGAGGCACAAAATGCGCAACAGGCTTGGGATGGAACTTTTCAGGGCAAGCCTGTCAGTACGGGTACTTACTATTACTTAATTGCGGTCGCCATTCCGCCAGAAGGCACCAATAAAGTATTTAAGGGTGACGTAACTTTAATTAGGTAGCGCTTTTTTCATTAAACTTAAAGATACGCTCCTCTCTTCCCTAATACAATGGTAAAAAAATACAATGGCTCAATAATGTAGATGCAGGAAGGGCAGCAGAATTTACCTCAATAAATCTGCTGTCCTAATAAATCCCAATCATCGAAAATCCCCTTAAATCTGCGGGGAAATAAATAGTACACCAATTTTATTTTATACCACCCGTAGAGACGTAGCATGCTACGTCTCTACCAAAACCTCGCCCATAAAAATCATCCCCTACACATCAAAACTGACCCAATCCGCAATCCCTAAACCCGCATATCCACCTGCACCTCACCATTTCGTTCACCCCATTTTCATCCTGACGCAGGAAGGATCTTGCACGCTATTAAAAGAGAAGGTTGCCCTAAAACATCTGCGTACATCTGCGGGGAAATCTCCTTACATCTGCGGGAAATTAAATGATACACCAATTGCGAATTAATACCACCCGTAGAGACGTAGCATGCTACGTCTCTACCAAAACCTCGCCCATAGAAATCATCGCCTAGGCATTATAACTAACCCAATCATCTACCTGTACCGCACTATCCGATTTTCCCAAACAAAATCAACATACATCTGCGCGAAAATCTCCTTACATCTGCGGGAAATTATATGATACCAATTGTATATTAATACCACCCGTAGAGACGTAGCATGCTACGTCTCTACGAAAACCTCGCCTATAGCAATTATCCCCTACATATCATTACCGAATCACCGCACCATCCCGTCCTCCCGATAACCTTCCTGACGCTGGATGGATCTCACTCGCTACCTTAACAAAATACCACCCAGCAACATCAAGAACAAGACTGGCTGCTATACCAACAAAAAATAATAATCTCCGTTTTCACCAACCTTTTGTTGCTACTTAAAGTCTTTCTTATCAACTAATAATCTTCCAAAATTTTATGAAAAGAAGTCTCCTCTTCTTGAGCCTGCTAGGCTCGAGCATGGCATTGCATGCCCAATTATTAACAGCCGTTACTGGCTTAACTTTATTTGAACACCACAGTTCATCTATCAACAACAACAGCCCTTTCGGCTCTGATGCCAACCCATCACAATCAGGGTACGACTTTGTCAACCGGACGTATTATAATAGCTTTAACCCTACCACATTTGGTGCCTATACAGCAGGTGAGGAAGTGAATATAGATATGGTCGAGCACAACGGCACCTATGGTAACCAAGGTAATTTTGGTTTCACCTCCGCCGTCAGCACAATATGGGGCGGTGATATAAAGGGCAACAATACGACACTATGGATGGAGGCTCCGGCAACATTCAATTATCAAACGGTTACGGCAGTGAGCGATATTGTGGCCGCCTTCAATACAACTACAGCTACTAAAAGCATTGCTGAAGCAAAAGAAGGCAAGGTCTATCTGGCCAAAATCAGGAATACAAATTTGTATGTGGCCATGCGTTGTTACAATATAAGAAATGCGGCTACACCTGGGGGTATTAAAGATGTGGCTTTCGACTTCGACTATAAGTATGGCACATTTGTACCCACGGCTGTTGAAGGTGTACAGGCAGAATCATTGTTATCTGTTTATCCCAATCCAGTAGCAAATGACTTCCATGTAAAAAACAAAAGCAATCGGGATATAAACATAACGGTGCATACGCCTTTAGGTAAAACCATCGGTAATGTTAACTTGGCCAAAAATGCGGTACAAAGTATAGATATGGGCACTGCAGCCGCTGGTATCTATTACCTCAACTGCACCACCGCTGATGGAAAAATGTACAAATATAAGTTCGTGAAATTGTAAGTTCAAGACATGATGGCTGTTTAAGGAGCATAGTGCAATCCTCGCTTCACCATCACTTGTATAACCTATAGGCCAATATTGCTTTATTATGTAAAGCAAATTGATAATAATTGGATAGAGAGTCAGCTGGCGCCAGCTAAGTACTAAAATAAATACACTGTTGCTGCCCAAAACGAAACAATTAAAGTACAAAACTAGAAGCACAACAAAATGTAACACCAATGGCTGCCGCAATTGCTGGCAGCCATTGGTGTAGGTGCTTTATAATCTTCAGTCGTTTAATACCTGCTGGCAATTACTAAACATCTTGTAAAACAACTTTTAAGCCCACCTCCCAGTTCTCCCCATCATCACCCTGACACCAGAGGGATTTGTAAATCCAGCAAAAAAAACATAGGCTAAACACCAATAATATTACGCTAGCAAAATCAAAATTAGTGCGATCATTCTAATTAGTTAAATCTGTGTTCAAAATCGGCGCCCTAAATCATCTCAAATCTAGGGGAAATAAAAAACAACAACCCTTGTAGAGACGTAGCATGCTACGTCTCTACAAAAACCTCGCCCATAAAAACCATCCCTCACCAGCGGTCATTGCGGACTTGATCCGCAATCCCGAAACCCGCATCCACCTGCACCTCACCATCCCGTTCACCCCATTGTCATCCTTACGCAGGAAAGATCCATAACGCTAACCATTCCTGAATAAATCTGCGAAAATCAGCGCGAAAAATCCTCTTATATCTGCGGGAAATAAAAACAACAACAATTGCACATGGCCACCACCTGTAGAGACGTAGCATGCTACGTCTCTACCAAAACCTCGCCTATAAAAATCATACCTACACATCATTACCGACTCGATCCGCAATCCCTAAACCCACATCCACCTGCACCTAAGCATCCCGTTCTCCTATACAAATCTGCGTACATCTGCGGGAAAATCTCTTTGAATCTGCGGGAAATAAAATGAAACACCAATTGCACATATCCACCATCCGTAGAGACGTAGCATGCTACGTCTCTACCAAAACCTAACCTAAGCCGCAATCCCTAAACCCGCATCCAACCGTGCCCTCACCTCCCTCTTCTCCCAATGGTCATCCTAACGCAGAAAGGATCTTAAAACCTACCAAAATAAAAACCTTACCAATACAAAAATCAATGCCCGTAACGACACCAAATCAGTGAAATCAAATTAATCCACCTAAATCAGTGATATATAACAATTTTTCCTTTCAGGTTTTCACCTAATATTTTTATACACTGTCCATTTTTGCTGTTTGTTCCACCTAAATTATGAAACTTTGATGATCGGCCCCTATATAACCTGTCATAAGAATCACCCTTGACAAATATGAGGCGTTCCTATCCCAACCTGAAAAATAGGAGCGCCTCTTTTATCCCGTACAATTCACAAGGAGCGTTGAATAGTGTTGCTTATGGACATCATTCGCAAACAGCAGATGCAGCACGACAATAAACCTGAAGTAAAAAGAAGCGATGGTAATCATTTTAAGCTCCCTAACGAACTATCGCTTATAAGAAGCCGACGGTATGGTGCAGAGGCAGAAAATATCCACCGGTAACCAGCCGGTGGATTTCTAACCATTTTCGCCACCCTATGACGAGCGCCAAAGTAAAGCCATATTAGCTACACTTACAACTAATCACAGCAAAAATTGTCCAATTTTGCAATAATCAAGCGCTGGTTAGCTTACGTACACCCGACCGCTTTCAGCATACTGTTCTCCATTGTCCCAGATAAACCAAAATCTGCGTAAATCAGCGTTATAAATCCCTTTAAATCTGCGAGAAAATAAAAATCTAGAGACGTAGCATGCTACGTCTCTACCAAAACCTCACCAATCCAGAATCGCTATACACGCTTTCATCTGCTCGTCACCATCTAGTTCTACTATACAAAATCTGCGTACATCTGCGGGGAAATCTCCTTAATTCTGCGGGAAATTTAAATGGTACACCAATTGCACGTTATTGCCATCCGTAGAGACGTAGCATGCTACGTCTCTACCAAAACCTCACCCAAACCGCAATCCCTAAACCCGCATCCAACCGTGCCCTCACCTCCCTCTTCTCCCCATTGTCATCATGATGCAGGAAGGATCTCATACGCTACCAAAGGAGAACATTGCCCGAAAATATTGTTATCAATATTGATACTATTTTCTCTCAACATTTCTTCAATGTTAAAAGTAGGTAAGTGATATTCAGGAATATCATTTGAAAGTTGGAAAACGGTACCTGCTGGGTTAAGAAATAATTCCTGAGCCTTTAGCTATAGCGGTAGTAAACCAAATAAAATGGTCATACATAAGAGCCACTGAATCAAAAATTTTTTCATGTATTTTATTTTAGTGAGTAAAAAAATATTTTATTGAAATGCCGTATTGTGAAGATGTTGAATTATGTAAGTTGGCATAAAAGCCAAAATTTTCAGGATAGCTGGGATTATTTTTAACCATGGCATTAATATCGCTCCCTGCATTAAGGCCAATTTCAAATGTATTTTTAGCGTTTACCTTATATTGATACGCAATACATGCGCTATATGAAAAAATGTATGGTTGGTATCGTTTATAAACCTTCGGTAATCCAATTTCCTCAAATACAATTTCATTAAAGTTGTCGTTAGCCCAAAGCAAAAGTTTCAAGTTTACACCAGTGGAAACAATTACTGAAGATTTTTTAGACACATTAATATAATAATATAAATTGAGTGGAATCCTTAAGTAATT
>Ga0256901_1001696_pt1 | contig 10732 bp, 5 predicted proteins | sample MC6MC0689MT_FD_190200 | JGI IMG/M metagenome (GOLD analysis project Ga0256901, IMG submission 190200) | Metatranscriptome of enriched soil aggregate microbial communities from Iowa State University, Ames, United States - MC6-MC0689-MT... | ecosystem: Environmental > Terrestrial > Soil >... | reverse complement strand
AAGAATGAAATAAGATAAAAAAAAAAATCAAAAAAGAAAAATTTGGACATTTTAAATTGCAAAAAAAAAAAGTAAATAAAATAAAAAAATTGGGTGGGAAGAAAAAACCGGTTAGATGGGCGAATTTATCGACAATAAGACGGTAAAAAGGGGTATTTAGATGGAGCGACGTGTGGAGAAGACGGAGGAATGAAGGAAAAGTGAAGCGGGATGACGAAAAAATGAGTTGAATAAATATAAGTTTCTTTTTTATGCGGTAAATCAGCACGACGTGGTATGCGGTTCGCTCATCACGTTGGAAGTCAGAAATAAGACCCATCATTTGCGTTATAGATCGGGTTACCCTGAGTGAAGCGGATGAGGGAAAATCAACTGACCAAAAGTAGGGGGATATTAAGATGATAGACAAAGTTAAAGGATTGGGAAAGAATGTGTCGTTCGAAAGATGACCGATGTGATAAGTGTTTGCCGAATCGAGGTTGTAATAGTCATTGAAGAAGAATGTTTTTATTTTTTTTGTTGTTGGAAAGATGGAAAAAATCAGCGTTATGTTATAATATCGTCATATAATGATCAGTCGGGTTCAAAATCGCGAATATTTGATTATATAACTGCTGGAGAAGGTTTAATTATCTCACACCTCCACTACCCCCCAAAAAATAAAGTCAACATTCAAACTCTCCAAAATGGAACATTTGTAGGACTTAACCGCTACCACCCATTTCAATACCCCCGCCTAACACTTTAAACCGTGATAAAACTGCGACCAACTGCTCTCATATGAAGATTTGATTTTTGTCAATCTTTTGTAAATTTTTTTTTTTTTTTTTGGAATAAAAACCCCGAAAAAACGACAGAAGTGAAGCTCCCCCCAAATGATGTAGTATATGAGTATAGATGGGTCATTGCGTTGGGTTGTGCGCATTCAAACTTGCAAACTGCGAGTACTGAGGATGTATCACCATTATCATAACATTTTACTCATTTTACCCTTTTTTTCCCCAAAATCTTCCCCTTTTTTCTTTTTCCGTCATTTTATGATCCAATCTCATGCCTTCCGGAACATCACCACATATAACACCCCTGATTGAAATGTTTACCCATTTCACATATCTAGACTTCACCCTTTGTAGATCTATTCCCCCTTTTTGCTGAGTTCTTTCCTCCGTGATGCAACGCCAACTTCCGCAAAAAAGCCTTAAAAGTCACAGCATACCGCATAAAACAAGGCCTACATCGCGCAATTCGCGATCCAAACGCTCTAAACAAATCAATACTCGTCGTTTTCATGCTGGGGCAAACCTAAATACAGATTTGTTAGGGAAAACTGCAATTATTACAGGTGGATCACGTGGTATTGGTTTATCAGCTGCAAAACTATTATTATCACGCGGTGCTAACGTCGTTTATTGCAGTCGTACAAAAGAATCAATTATAAATGCCGAGGAAAATTTATTAAAAACGTTTCCACAATTCTCAACAGTTACGCCAATTATAAGCATATCACCCTCACCCACTCAAATAGATGATTTAGAATATAATAAATTTCATCATACCTCACTTTTTTCAACCCCACACTCAACTACGCTGATTTCTTCGCAATTTTTTCATGGGATTACTTGTGATGTTGCCTCGGATAATTCTATCCAACAGTTCTTTTCACAGTTAAAAAATCTCAAATCACAGCTACAAATTACCAAGCCGAGAACAACAGAGGGGGGAGAACTGTCCCAACAATCTCAACCAATTTTCAACGGTGCGGATATTCTTATTAATTGTGCTGGTATTTGCCAAAATCAATTACTACTACGTACAACTGAACCTATGATTACTAATGTCCTCGATGTTAATGTTACTGGGACTATTTTAATGACGAAACATTTTCTCAAACAGCTACCAGTTTTCCCCACAACGACCACCACAACGACCACCACCGCTACCGAACCTTCCCTATATGAATCCTCAATCAATAACAGCAACTATTATCGTGTTATTAATCTGAGCTCTGTTGTTGGTAAACAAGGAAATCCAGGCCAAGCTGTATACGCCACAAGCAAAGCTGCCGTTGACGGTTTTACTCGTTCTATGTCAAAAGAAATGTCCCAATATCGTGGGTCTCCGATTACATTTAATTCTATTTCTCCTGGATTTATTGAAACTGATATGACCTCTGACATGACTCCGGAACAATTGGGGAAGATTCTTGATCGGGTTGGTTTGAAAAGAATTGGACAACCTGAAGAAATTGCTAATGTTATTGGGTTTTTATCATCAAAAGGTAGTTCTTATATTAATGGACAAACTATATGTGCTGATGGGGGGATGTAATTCGATTTTAATATTTTTTTTCTCTCTTTTCGCAATAAATGTGAATAAAAACCCTTTTGGGTTTCTTTTTTATTGATTAGTGTATTTTGAAAAGTATTGAGTTGGTAAGAACTCGGTTAAAATATCAGGACGTGCGTCGAAAAAGTTGGTTTACAAGAAATATAGACTATTGTACAAAAGGAAGAAGAAGCTGTACAGATTGAAATGTTACAATGTAAGAGTGTGTAAATACAGGATAAAGAGAAAAACAAAAGCGGGGGTGAGGAAGGGGTGGGGAAAGAAAAGACCATTTTTGGTCAATTTTTTAAAACTGCCAAATTCTGTCAAAAATCGTCATTTGATAAGCTCTTTGGGTTAAGGGGGATAACAAACCCAGGGGGGACAATCGTACTAATCGACTCAACCTCATCTGAGACTTGATCACTGTTTTTCATTTGAGTGAGAGTCCGTTTTCTAGGCTGTTCTGGGGGAAAAAATTCTTTTTTTTTTTCATCAATAATAATTTGTTGTTCATTTTGAACATTTTTTTGTTTTTGTAATAATTTTGAAAAAATTGATAATAATTCCTCATGTGGAGTATCCTGAATGAGAAGGGCGTTAGATTTAATTAACTCAATAGAATGATCAGAGCCGTTATTTTTATCACCATCATCATTGATATCCCCACTATTAGACCCAAGTTGTTTATTTTGAGAATTTGAATTACTATTTCGTCCCTCATCACGGCCACCAACACGTACAGCCGATGCATTACTCGCTTGTATAGACGTATCAATATCATTACCACTCAACGTCGCAGTAGTAGCTCTTGAAATTGTCAACAATGTTAATAATTGCGTTTGCTGGGTGATCAACAAATCACGTTTGAGCTGTTGTGCTGTCAATAATGAGGTAATATTATTCAAAATTTGGGTCACTTTTTTATTATGGACTTGTTTTGGGACGTATGTCGACGAAGATAGGATTTCCGCGACCAATTTGGACAGAATTTTACGCTCAGCTTTTTTTTCAATTTCAATTTTGAGGACGTTTTGGAGCGATTGACATTCTGATTCTAATTTACCAATTTCAATTTTTGAGGATTGATGCAGGAATAAATTTTTTTGAAATTCACCCAATCTGGTCGAATACTTTAATGATAAAATATTAAGTTCAGTTTGAATAGCTTTAATAGATTCGCTAATTTTTGCCCTTATAAATGCAATTTCGGTCGGATCTGATGATATTGAAGGGTTTTGAAGTTTTGTTAATAGTTTATGTAATTTTTGGAACTGATGTTCGAATAGAATGGAGATGTTTGAATGCGTTGTTGATAATGAATGAACAAATGTTTCATCAGGACGGGCACATACCGGGCGGACTAGTGTTGGAAAGAGACGGGGACGGGAAGAGGATCAATGAGTGATTGGATGTCTTATCGGGTCAAAGATTGGTCAATGCGAGAAAAGGGATACGAAAGAGGGAGGAGGGTGTGAGGAACATACCAGATGTTGACATGAAATACAATGCGCCCTAAATCAAGGGCGAAAAGAAGAGAAAACGAAAAGTGAAAAAGCAAAAAATGAGCAAAATTGAATATTTAAGCTATATACACGAGTAGAACTATTATAACAAAGTAGATCGGTGTAAGTCCAAAATAAATATCGATAGTCATGTAGCGTGAGAGGATAACACAATTTAATTCCATTCTAACGGAAATTGGGTTTTTTTTTTTTTGCCAAAAAAAAATACCATTTTCTCATTTGGGAACAATTTTGAACCAAAATCACCATATTGGTCTTATCTTCCACGCCTTAGACTATTCAATTATTCAACATATTACCATCTCTATTTTTCATTTGAATTGAATTGTATACGTTGAATTGCTCCCATCTACCCATCAAAAGTTTTAAAATTGGACTTTTTCATCATTTTTATCTTTTTTCAATCAAATATCAACATTTCTAATCCAATTCCTCCCAACTCATTCATAATTCCTTTTTAATTCTAAAATATACCGAATTGACCCATTACAACACTAGTTAATTCCAAAACATTCCACATTTTAAAACACCAAAAAAAAAAAAAAAATAAAAATAAAAAAAAGGTTGAAAAAAAGCGACCAAATTTGAGCCACAAATTCCCTCTTCAATTCATTAATTAACTCCCACATATCTTATCCCAGCACTCAATATGAATAAAACCCCGAAGAATTCGACCCCAAAGGGTTCAGTTCTTTCAATTAAACGTTCCCTTTCCACTTCCACACTCAAACTAAAAACCTCCAAAAAACTAACAAACTCAAAAAGACTTGCAAAAAAAGTCCTCAAAAAGCAACAAAAGCGTAGTTTTTCGACTGACCAACCCCCTTCTGGTCAAGGACCGTTTTGGGATAATTATCTTGGCGCTGATGGGTTACAATTAGACCCGCAACATATTTTAGATCGTAAGACGAAACCGGAACATATGAAAAATCATCACACTGAAGATTTCCAAGCATATTTTGATCAATTAGAAGAAGTCCCTGAGCCGGAATTATCCGAAGGTGAAAAAGCATGGTCACAGAAGTCAATTTCATTACGTGAACCACACGCTTATGAAAACCTCAAACCGTTTATTATTGACCGCCCAAAACGTCGTAAATTTGATGCATTACCAACGTCCGCACCGGGTGAACGTAAACATACTGAATATTATGAAAAGTTCCGTGATGATCCAAAATACAACATTTTTAAAGAAGTTACGGGGTTTAATTCATGGTATGAATCAGAAGCGGTATTAAATCCACAAAATGGTGTTGTACGTGATTTTTATACAAAAAAATATGTTCGTGATCCGGCTACTAACGAAGCTACTATGCCAAAACGTTTCCAAAACAGTATTAATTATGATGAATTACAATTAATTTTACAAAAAGCTGATCACTATTTTTTTGAAGATCGTCCAACACCAATTGCGCAGTTATTAGTCCCATTAAGGGATCCACGTACTATTCTACCAGATTCACCATTATCCGGTTTGGTTACAAATTTGGAAAAAAAATATAAAGTTGGGTTACCGTTTGCGCTTGACAAAGAACAACGCGAAAAGATTGAAAAACAAATTAAAGAAATTGAATTACCACGTATTCGTAACGATAACGATTTAATGTCATATATGCAAGGTCAGGTCGATACAATGTTTAAAGATCAAGCTGATGGTGATAAAGATTATATCAATTATATGAACAATGTTGACCAACGTCAACCAAATATGTCATTAGTTACTGGTCAATTCTGGACAGCACAAATGCGTCGTGCTGAGTTCTGGCGTAAATATTTAGAATTATTCAGTTTTGTTGATCTCCTTCATACCACCACAGTCCGTTGTACTCGTGCTATTGGTCGTGTTGATTCCGCTGCCGCACTTGTTATTATGGGTAATGGCCGTGGGATTTTTACGTATGGTCGTGGGAAAGCCTCTGTTCGTGAACAAGCGGTCCGTATTGCGTTACTCAAAACTCGTCGTAATGTTATTTTTACCCCATTACATGAAAACCGTACCCCATATTTCTCCATTATTGGTAAATTTAAAGCCTCTACAATTATTTTAGCCCCACAACCTCGTGGGGTCGGGTTACGTGCTGGTCGTTTAACATTTTCGCTTTTAGAAACGATGGGTTATAAAGATGCGTCGTCTAAATTACGTGGTAGACCAAATATTTGGAATATTGTTCGTGCATGGATGGAATGTATTAAATTCCAAGAATCCTACCGTGAACTTGCACAAATGCGCGGTCAACATTATCAACAAATGATGAACCCATGGACGAAAGCGCCACCAATCCCATCCCGTGAAGAAATTCAAGAATTAGAAGATGTTGCCGCACAAGCATTTAAAGAAGCTGTTATTGATATATTTAAATCACGTCAATTATACGAAACTGATACATTCAAACCGTTAATCCCTCATTTTACCCAACGTGCGAATTGGATTCAAAAATGGGACCGTTATCTTGACATGGCTAATGTCCCAAAATCTGTACGTTTATATCCAGGCTTTTCTGAATACCTCGATGCCGCAAAATTAGTCCAAGAAAAGAAATTTCGCGAAGAAATCCATTCCGATCTTGAAGATGTTTGGTCACCAACTGCGACTGAAGAGGTCGAAGACGGTCCAAATAATAATACCACCGCAACACCATTTGGTAAATCCGATCCTACTCGTTATCGTACTTCACGTGATGATCAACCATATTATGAATTTTATAAACCAACTGAAACACCTCAATTTAATCGCAAAGCAATGCGTTTTACCGCTATGAATAATCATATCCAAGAATTAGCTACCACTGCGTATGCTGCTGCTGTTGGTAAGAATCCTCGCTATGATAACTCCCTTCAGGCCGATTATTTTGATCTCCCAACCAATCTTGCGAGAATTGCTGAACGTGATGATGTTCCCGAAACAATGTAAATTTATAATTTATTCCTTTTTCCATTGATTCATTTGTTCATTCACTCATTTATTGATCGTTGTTGAGATCTTTATTTAATTTGAAAATTTTTTCTTTCCCTTTCATACCACCCCCACATTTAATTTATTTCATTTCATATGTTTACATATGACCCTATTACTTGTATATATACAATTTATCCCATAATTATTTATTTAATTTATTATTTGAGGTGAACATTGCATTTTCTTTCGCTGCCAAAAAAACAACAACAAAAAAACCACAAAATCACAAATTTGCCCCCCTCATTCCTTTTTATTATTTATTTATCAGGTTGTGATGCATTCACGTTCCTCCATTTGTCCTATTGGGCAGTACCTAACGGGGCTGTTTTGTAATTGTTTATTTAATAAACCTATTCTTTTCAAAGCACCCCTGCAATTTGTTTCACAATCGGAGAACATGCTCAAAGTTGTGAACGTGGAGAAGCAAAAAAATGTGATGATTTATTAATGGACAGGTATATAAACAACGAGAAAACAAAAAGACGTTTTATTTGGTCACGTGGTTATCATATCCATATAAAATACCAATTAAACCAGGTTGCTTTGGAGTATTATCGTGGTAAACTTGCCCATTACCTTCAGTTTGGTCAATTAAACCCTTACTATCATTATTTTGACCATTTTGATCCTCATGATGGTCGTTTTTATCATCTTTCATTTCACCAATGCTCTTTTCTCGATCAATTCCGGGTAAACTCTTACTTCCCTGGTACGCATCAGTGTTAGAATACATTTCCATCAATGCATCAATACATGCGGTTAAATCTGAGATTGAAATGCCAGTTAATTTACACAAATCGCGTAAATTAACAGAACATATACCAAACCCAATGAGTTCATTGTGATCATTCATATAAAACGGATTGTTTTGATTTGGGGGGTGTGAAACATCAGAGAGAGAAGATGAATCTGTTTGATTTGAGTGATGGGGATAAGTTGGGAGATGACTCGACGATACACCATCGCTACCAGGCATAGAATGAGTATTATTTGAAGGATGAGTATGATAATGAATGTCATCATTTAAATTACCGCGATCATCCCTTGAATCTTCACGGTTAATACCCTCTTGAAAATCAAATTGATGATGACTACTCCCCCTTCGCGCAGCAATTACATTATCCTTTCCGGATTCATTATATTGACCAATACGATTAGTAGTTGGGATTAATTCTGGTAAACCGGAAACTATATTGAATTGATATTGTGGAGTGGGTTGATTTAATGTTGAGGAGTTTGGTTTTGATATTGGGACAAATTTTGATTGAGTTAATGATTCTAATAAGTGAGAATTATCATTGTTATCAAGTTTAGTGTGTTCACAATTATGGTGGATATCATTATGGAGGTTCGGTGGGAGGAGATGGGGGGGGAGAAGAGAGGTAATAATTGTTTTGATTTTTTTGGAAAAAAAGAAAGAGAAATGGGAGGAGACAATTGCTCTGGCGTTAACCATTGAGGTATAGAAGTTAATATCAAATGGGTTTAATGGAACAAGATTAAAACCATCTAAATGCATGGAGAGATAGGCGAGGAAATTAATTACGAGTTGGAATTTAAATTGATGGACTAATTTTGGATGGGGAGGAATAAATTTTTTGACATTTTTTGTGGGTAATTGTGAATCGTTTTCAGTTTTTTGGCTTTTTTTGACGTGGTCAACATCTTGGAGAATTTGTTGACTTTCAGTTTCACTGTTTGGGATAACTCTCGCTAATACATATCTTAAAGAGCTTAAAAAGAAGTCTCTCATGGTTTCTTTATCGCAATTGAACAGGTCAGTAACTTGTTTACGAATGCGAGGATCTTGATGTCGAAGTTGAAATGGGCTTGGGGTTAGAATTTTCGCGTTTTGGGATTGTTTTTTTTTAATTGGTGTTTTTTTTTTATCAGTTTTTTTTTTATTGTTATTTTGATAATAATTAATATTATCGTTTTGTCCGATATTATCACCATTACTAACATACCCGCCAATATAATCAAGATCAATATCGCCTTGTGAATGGTTATTTTCACCCCCATGACCACTTACGCCTCCACTTACGCCTCCACTTACACCACCACTACTACCCCCATCCAAATAACCAAAAGCTTGTTGATGTGGATGTTCATCACTCCCACTACCATTCCTATTCCGATCCCCGGTAATCCCAACCCCAACCCCAACCCCAACATCCAAACCATCCCCGATCCCACCCAAACTACAATTTTCATCACACTCATCGTCTATATTCATAAACCACGAAAATACCAATGTTGCAACACCCAACGTTGCTGAATCAAAACGTGGGGGAGTATTTTCTTTAAAATGTTCATCAACTTTTTTTAAAATTGCTTTTAATGATGGGTTCTTAGCTTCATTTACAGGCAGTAATGACCCATCTTTGCCTTCGATTTGATGTTGAAGTGATGTCATCTGTTCTTGAAAGCTAACACTTTTGGATGAATTTTCTGTTTTTTCTAAATAAATACTTTTTAATTTGTTTCTTTTTAATCTCCGTTCCATTTCATCATCAATATCATCACTTTGTATACTACTAGACCAGCGATATTGTCCATTATTATCATCCGGGATTACCTCCATTAAACCATTAATAATCGCATCGGAAAGCACAGCAAATGAAAATTGAACCATTGTTGTGGGTAACATTAGACGATGGGATAAAGTCAAAACGAGTGTTTGTGGGGCTTGTGGAGGTGGGCTAAATTGTAATGTACGTAAAAGGAGGATTTCGGTATTATTAACACCACTTCTGAGCTCCCAATAGGAATTAGCATGTTGATAAGCCCTTTCACCAATGGATTGTAATGAACGAGGATGGAAGGGATCATTTAGGTCTATATTTTGAGCAATACTGCGAAAGGAATTTGATGAATTTGTGTCTGAATTTTGGATAAAATCTGAATTTGGGGAGTCTTGGTTATCTTGGGTATCTTGGCTATCTTTGTCAGTAATTAAGTCCGAAGGGATATTTAAATGAATAGATTGACGAGACGGGGGGAGGTGAGTGGGTGGGAGAAGGGAGGTATGAGTGGGTGGGGAAATAAACGTAGAGTTTGAATTATTTTGATTATTTTGGATTTTATTTTCAATATTTGGGTTTTGTTTGTTTTCGTTTCGATTATAATCATTACGAAAATCTGGCAAAGTAACTAAAAATGGTTGTTGAGTGGCAAATGGTTGAGTTAGTGAGCAAAACATATTTAACGGGAACGCTTCAGCGATTGTATCGGGTAATACAGTTACAATGGCCTCATTTTGTTCCCTTTCTTTATCATTTTGTGTACTATTCTTGCCCACATTGATCGTAACATCCCTTTGATTGACTCCAACCCGGCCAAAATTATCAAAGTTCATATCATCACTTAGTGGCTGTTGGGAGGAATCAGGAAGTCCCGGGGGTGGGAGAATGTTAGGGGTTTGATGATCGGAATGTAAGAGGAAAAAAAAAGTTGTTGTAATATCTCTTTGACGTCTTAAACAATCGAATTGTTTACACGAGTATAGAATACTAGCAATTGCTACTAATAACGGGTCAGCTTGGGATAGCGATGTGACTTTGTATATATCGATTCTTTTCAGTGAGATGAATTCTTCGAGAGCCAGTGTGATTTGAAATGGGATATAACTCAGAGTAAATGAACCGTATTTATCCATAAATGCTCGAATTAGTTTACTTGTTGGGGAGATTGTATGGTATTTGAAAAAGTATTGATATGATAGTAGGGAGTTAAAAAAGATGTTTGGGGGGAGTTGTAATAAGAGACATGCTGATTGTATCAATGCTGAAACGGCAGTATGAAATCTATGTTCCATTTGGAGATCAGAAGGGGATGGCAGCTCTGGGAGCAAGGATGGTGGCGGGTTGGGGGGGGGTTGTGTGGACATTTTGTTGTTTTTGGATCTTTTTTTTTTTTTTTTTTT
>Ga0256901_1001694_pt1 | contig 10743 bp, 10 predicted proteins | sample MC6MC0689MT_FD_190200 | JGI IMG/M metagenome (GOLD analysis project Ga0256901, IMG submission 190200) | Metatranscriptome of enriched soil aggregate microbial communities from Iowa State University, Ames, United States - MC6-MC0689-MT... | ecosystem: Environmental > Terrestrial > Soil >... | reverse complement strand
GATGAGCTTTCATTGTGAATATCGCGCAGATCAATTAGCTGCCCATTTTGAATCACGGCCACTCGATCACACATCAATTCAATTTCTGATAATAAGTGACTTGAGACAAAGACGGATACGCCCTCTTCTGAAGCAATCTTACGCAGGTACATACGAAACTCACGAATACCAGCAGGGTCTAAGCCATTCGTCGGTTCATCTAAAATCAAAAATTTCGGTCTGTGCAATAACGCCTGGGCTAATCCTAGTCGCTGTCTCATACCAAGTGAATACGTAGAGACCTTTTCATGTATACGATTTTCGAGCCCAACCTGTTGAATGACCTCCTGAATTCGTTCCTTTGTTACATTTTTATGCATACGTGCAAAATGTAGTAAATTTTTATAGCCTGACATAAATTTATACATTTCTGGATTTTCAACAATCACACCTACCTTACTAATGGCTTCCTCATAATGCTCCTTCAGTGAAAGCCCGTCGATGATGACATTGCCCTCTGTTGGATGCATAAGCCCTGTCATCATTCGGATTGTTGTTGTTTTCCCCGCTCCATTCGGTCCTAAAAATCCTGTAATTTGGCCTGGATATAAATCAATGTTTAACTGTTGAATTAATTGCTTTCCTCGGATTGTTTTCGATAAATTTTGCAATTGTACAATCGGTTCTGACATATTTTTCACCCTTTCTAATCTATTTCGCCTGAGCATTATGCAGTCTGGCACGACAACATTGCTTTATTGACGATTCTTTCTTCACCTTTAGCTGTCAATATTTTTTACTGAAGGACGATAAAACCCTTTCATCCACTCAACTGCATCCTTATTAGCCACATCGCGTAATGTTTCCACATTCTCGTAGGCCATGATTGATCCTGCCTGCAATAAAATAATTTGATCTAAAATAGGCTCTACCTCATATAATTCATGTGTGGATAGCAAAATCGTTTGATTTTCGATGTCCGTAAATTGAATTAAGCCTTTAATCAACTGCTCTCTCACAATTGGGTCTAGCCCAGCAAATGGTTCGTCCATGACATAATAAGGAACCTCTCGTCCAAGGGTGGCAGCCATTTTCATACGACCACGATTACCCTTTGATAATTGGCGTAGCTTTGTGCGCGTATCTACCTGTAAAAATTGTGCGACGATACAGGCTTTGTCATAGGAAAAATCTTCAAATTGCGAAGCATAATGCTGGAAAAGCTGTTCACCCGTGTAGTACTCAAAAAACAAATCTGTATCTGGTAAATAAGCAATTTTGTCAGCACTTCTACGTGTGACTGGCTTACCCTCTAGTGTGATCTCACCAGCAGTGGGTCGCAGTAAACCAGCTAAAACTTTCATAAGCGTAGATTTACCACTACCATTTTCCCCAACTAGTCCAATGATTTGTCCAATCGGAAAGGAGAAGGATAGATCCTGTAAAACTGGCTTTTTCTTATATTGAAAAGATACATTTGATAGCTGTAACATCCCTTCACCTCACGCTTTATTTTTCAAAACCACAAGCATCTCTTCCTTCGAAAAGCCTAATGCCTCAATCGATGTTAAAAAATTTTCAGCCAGCTGATTTTTCATCTCTTCCCGCAATAACTCAATGCGCTCCTCATTGCTCGTAATAAATGTACCCTGTCCTCGTTTGGTTTCCGTTATATTCATTGCCTCTAACTCCTTGTATACACGTTGCACCGTATTGACATTGACACCTGTTTCTACTGCATATTCTCGAACGGAGGGAAGTCGATCACCTAGCTGCAACTTCCCCTTCAAAATGTCTCCACAAATTCGATCGACAAGCTGGCTATAAATGGGTTTGTCACGTGAAAAATCCATCGTCATCGTAAAACCACCCTTTCAAGCCACTTCGATGCTGCTAAAAACAGCAGTAGTAGTAATAACGTAATGGCTACTTCCTCAACGACATAAATCGAGCCAAGCATCCATTCCATCGTCATTTCTTTCGCTTTTGGTAGATAGTGTTCGATGTTTTGAAGCGAAACTTCCCCATGGAGGAAGATCGCTCGATACAGCTGACTCTCCGTTACCCGCGCCCAACCAGCTGTGGTTACATAAAACACAATCATTGTCAGCACAATTGAAAAACGACCTATTATGCGCTTCAATTGCAAATAAAAAGCTAAAAAGAATAAAAGAACGATAAATAGCATTAATTGTAAAATCGTCAATATAATAACAATTATTACTAAAACTAATAAAATTTGTCCAGTGCTCGCGATCAGCTCATCCTTAATATTGAAAATGGCTATACTCGTGAAAAGGATAGTGAAGAGGACATAACCTACTAATGAGCAAACCAATTTTGCTCCAATAAGCTTTGTGATAGAGCTTGTTGAATGGAGCCAGCTCTCCTTTGCTTTAATATCCAATCGCATCGATGCCAAAAATTGTAAGATAGAATAGAATCCACCTAGAAAAAGGACGAGCATCGTAAATGCAAATGCTAGCTGATGCTCATGTGCAAAGAGATCGACATACTGATGTAAGATATAGGGAACGATCCAAGATAGCATAAGTCCCATAAATATCCCTACTAGAAACCATGAGCGATAAAGTACCCATTCTTTTTTTAAAAGTCCTGTAAAGCTTTTCAATCACAACACCTCGTGTCATAGTGTACTAGTTACATATTACACTATGACTTTTTTGTTGGCAAGTGGCAAATACAAGAAAAAGGAAATTTTGTTTACTCAACAATTACGCTTATGCTCAAAGAAGGTATTCACCTATTAAACACAGAATATATGGATAGCACTCTAACACTAAGCGTAAGGTGGTACTTGAATGGATAAAAGAGTTGTCTTTGATTTTGAAATTGAATTTACCAATGGTGGTGGTATACAAGGGCAGGATTTTCGCCTTGATATTGAAGGAGATGACATATCGGACGAAGAGCTAGCTAAGTATATTGTGGAAGATATGAGGTTGCTCATGGTTGGCAAGGTAACGATCCTAAACAAAAAAATGATTAATGAAAAACATAAACGAAAACCTCTTGATGAGCAAGAAAGGACATGAAGCTCGTTGAAAGCGATACTATTTGATTTAGATGATACCTTACTTAATCGAGATCATGCTGTCGATAACCTGTTTTATATTATTTTGGAAAAATACTATGGTGCTATTCAGGGTATGCTCAAAAAGGACATGCTGGAAAAATTTAAGGAATACGATAAAAGAGACTATGGGATTGCCGATAAAACCAATGTTTTATCATCGTTTTTTGATGCGTTTCCATCAACCTTTCAATTGCCTCGCCATGACATGCAAGATTTTTGGGATCAGCAGTTTCCATATTGCTTTTCTATCGATCAACATATGTTGAAGGTTCTCCAAACGATTAAGAAGCAAGTACAAGTTGGCATTATCACAAACGGCTCTACACAGCGACAAAAGGCTAAAATCACACATACAGGTTTAGCTAGCTATTTTGATGTTATTCTTATTTCTGAGGAAGTAGGCTTAACTAAGCCTGACAAACGCATATTTGAATTAGCTCTACATCAGCTCCAAGTTCAGCCAAATGAAGCCTTATTCGTTGGGGATTACTTAGCAAAAGATATTGCTGGTTGTCAGCGAGCAAGGATGAAGGGCATATGGTACAATCCTCATCGGATCACGAATCCTACTGACATTAAACCTGATGCAGTGATTCATTCATTTGAGCAATTAATAAAAGGAAGAGCCCTGTTTAACTAGGACACTTCCTTTGACTGTTACACCATTTTCCCTACTACTTTTACCTTCAATCTTGTTGCATATTCTGGATGATACGCGAGAGGTGTTTCTTCTACTTCCACTAGCTCAATGGTATCCTCAAGAGCACCTGCTAATACGGCTTGTTTCACAGCCTTGTTTTGTGCATCCTTTAAGGATTCCTCACGCGGTTCTTTGGAATAAATATAAATTTGCTCATATTGACCACTAATTTGTGCAATCGAGGCTCCGATGGCATTCGCAACACCACCGTATTCAGATTTTACAATTGTGGAAACGCCCCGAATCTTTTCTGGCACAATGATACCACCACCCCCTACTAAGACTAGTGACACATCCTCTGAGGAAGTTTTCATCTTATCAATCGCCTGTTCTAGTAACGAAGAAATTTCTTCTTGAACAGCTTTGGCAAAGGCTTCATCAATATGTGCCACTAACGTGGAATCACCTACATCTGCTAAGCCTAAACGGACAGCGATATCTGTTGTCGTTAAGGTCGAGCCACCGAAAACAAGGGCCTCCTCACTGATTTTATAGCCTACACTATCCGGCCCAACTGTAATTTTGTTGCCGTTCACACGAACAATACTTCCCCCGCCAAGTCCGACTGAAATAATATCTGGCATCCTAAAGTTTGTCCGAATGTCTCCCACTTCAACTGCGACCGAGGATTCTCGCGGGAAACCATCCTGTAATACACCGATATCTGAAGTGGTACCCCCAACATCCAATACCATTGTATTTTGAATTTGAGATAAATACGATGCTCCACGGATACTATTTGTTGGTCCACAGGCAATTGTTAAAATTGGGAATTGCTTGGCGTAGTCGATAGACATTAATGTACCGTCATTCTGGCATAGATACACCTCTACATCAAAAATGCCTTCCGCTTGTAACGCCTGTCCAAAGCCCTGTGTTGTTGTCTCAATCACCTTACATAATGCAGCATTTAGAATCGTAGCATTTTCACGTTCTATTAACCCGACTGAACCTATTAATGAGGAGCAGGAAATTGGGAATTCCTCGCCATAGACTTCTTGAATCCATTCACGAACCTGCAATTCTTGATCATTTTTAATAGAGGAAAAGACACCAACAATCGCAATGGATTCTACTTGACCACGCCATTCCTCTAGTAGTTTTGTAATTTCCTGTTGATCAAGCGCACTCAATAATTGGCCGTCATATTCATAACCACCATGGGCAATGGCATAATTACCAGATAATTTATCAATCATATCCGCTGGCCAAGCTGTATAAGGGAGTACGGAAGCCGTCGCTGGATAACCTAGTCGAATGACCCCAACCTTTGCTAGCTTTTTACGTTCAACAATGGCATTGGTGCATTGTGTTGTCCCTAACATCGCATGGGTAATTTTTGTTTTGTCAATATTTGCACCCTCTAGTAATTGTTGCAGTGACTTTTCAATCCCTGTTTTAATATCTAAGCTTGTTGGTGATTTCACACTGTAAATAAGCTGGCTATTATGGTCTAAAAGGATGGCATCTGTGTTTGTTCCACCTACATCGATTCCAATTTTATACATGCTCTGCTACCTCCTTTTTCACCAATTCCTCAATTGGCGTATACTCATATTCATAGCCAAAGTATTTGGGTCCAGCTGTTTCAATACCTTTTGCTGTACGCCATTTTTCATGTGCTGGTAAGCCAATCACACGCACACGTTTACCATATTTTAAGCTCTCTGTTGTAACAGGCAATAAGGTTTCATAATCCACCAAACAAATTAAGTCTGGTGTCATCGCTATAACCTGCTCGTTTTTCTCAGCTAATAAGTTTTCATTTTGGAAATGAACCTTCATTTGATCATTTTTATAAGATTCAATACCTTCAAGATTCATTTTACCTAGGTTAAAGCCACCCTTCGTTTCACGAATAACATCCACTATTTTTCCTTGGAAAAGCTCATATCCATCCGCAAGCTTTAAAAGGCTTTGTAGCTTATCGTTCACCTCTTGATCTTTCGAGGCAATAATTTCACCGATTTTTTCAGAAAGCGTCACTATATGATGAACACCGCTTTGTTTAATTTGCGCACCCGTTGTTGGGTAGAGGCTCACTAAAGAACTAGCGCCCATTTCTACTGTTGCTGTTCGGGCGATACGCTCGGTCCATTTATTATCAATCGTTTCAAAAATACCAATATTCCCTTTTTCATCAGTGATGGCCATTGGCGTTGCCGAAATCCCATCTAAGTGGAATGTCACCATTTGTAATTCCGGAAATGCACGCCCCATGCCATCACAATCAATCAATGGTAAGCCAAGCTGTGCAGCTACTACAATAGGAATCATCGAATTGACCCCACCTGCTTCCATTGGATAGGTGCCTGCAATTTTTTCTTTACCCAAATATTGTGCGAGCTTTTGGAAAACCTTAACAAACTCATCGCCACGTGGGAATTTTTCTACTAAAACCGATGGCGCCCCCATCATTGCGGCTGGAATGAAAAAATCATCATCCGCAATTTCATCCACTGAATACAACTTTACAGGGCCATTTTTTTCGATGGCAGAAAGCGCCATTAATTTTCCAATATAGGGATCTCCTCCCCCACCTGTTCCTAAAAATGCTGCCCCTATGGCACTTCGTTCAATAGCTGCCTGATCTAAATATCTCATCTATGTTCCTCCAATATGATCGTTTTTTGTACAGATACACGATACCCAACATAATAAATCACGAATGAAATAATGATGCCAATCATCGGTTGGTTTGGTAGTGCTGGCAATGCAGGGAATAAGGAGAATACCACTGGCATACAGGCAATTACAGCACCTACTAGCCAAGAAAATACACCTAATCGATTGACCCCTTCAACCTCATGCCAGCTATCTGTTTTGCCTTTTTGAATGACCCAGTAGGAAGCAATCATCACCCCTGCAACAGGCGGAATCATCGCCGATAAAATTGACATGATAGGTGTAAAATAATTTAAAATCCCTACAACGGCTAAGATTGTGCCAATTGTACCCGCAACACCTATGGCTAATCGTTCTTTGTTTTTAGCAACATCAAATACATTAATTAAGGCAATTCCACCTGAAATTGCATTGACCAAGTTGGTTTTCCATGTTGCTAAAATCAGACCCACTCCACCAATAAAGGGTGTTGCGATATGCAGAAAGACTGCTGTAATATCACTTGTTTGATAGGCAATCGTTAAGACAGCTCCCACAGCAATCATTAGCACCCCTGCAGGAATAATCCCTAATGTAGCGGCTTTGAAAACGTCTGAACGCTTTTTTGAAAATTGCGAATAATCACCCGCTATAACAGCCCCTAATGCAAAGGACCCAATCGTTACAGCTAAACCATCCATAAAGCTCATATTGCCCTGTGGCTGATAATCCCGAACGAGCTGTAGTTGCTCACCAGTTAATATTTGACCTAAACCGTACAGGCAAATGATGACGAGCAATGGTACGGCGATATAGCTTAAAATACGCAACACCTTCATCCCATAAAGTGCGGATACGACCATGACCATACCACTAATGAGTGAAGCGATTGGAATGGGTATATTCAAATGATAGATTGCTAATAAATTTGCTAAGGCTACACCACACACATTGGCCTGAATGCCAAACCACCCTAAGCAAGCAATAGCTAAGATAATGGATAATATTGTACGAGAGCCCTTTTTCCCAAACACTTGTCCTGCTATATGGACAGTGGGCTTTCCTAAATCACTGCTTTGCATGCCTTGCAAGATCATGATGATCACGACAATAGCATAGCCTACAAAAGCAACAGCCAGTGCCTTTGATAAACTCATATTGGTAATCAGTGCGTTACCGACTAATAAACTGGGAATACAAATCATGGCACCAGCCCAAATAATGCCTAAGCTATACCAAGATTGACCTTTATTTTCATTTTGCATGTGACTCCCTCCTTATTGGTGATGGATTAATGTTTTTAATTATAGAAGAAAGGTAGGAGTCGAGTCTTTTGCGCAAATGAAAAAAATAATCTGAAATTTTGTTCAAAATGACAAAATTTCAGATTATTCTAATCATTAATCAATCGATATAGCATGCAAGCCATGTAGGCATCATAAAATTCCGAATATACGGTAACATCTGTGCCAATCAGCTCACTAATTTTTTTGATGCGGTATTTCACCGTGTTTTTATGGATATAGAGGAGCTCTGCACAGCGCTCCACACTAGCATTTGCATCTAATAAAAAGGTTATCAATGTCTGCAAGGAATCATGGTCACGTAAAATGGGTTCAATTACAGACAAATATTCTTCAATCATTTCCTCGCCCTGCTTACTGACATCAATTGCCCTTTTCATAGAGCGCACTTCCGCTGCAGTAAACAATTTTCGCATCGGATAAATCGTATGGGCTTTGTCCCCCACCTGATTGACCAATTGATACATTTGACGAACAGACTTTGTATTTCTCATTTTAGGTGCATAAACAATTTCTGCGATTTGGGCATCATACTGAGTAGTTTCACTATATTCAATGGCAATTTCAAACTCATGATGCTTATAAAAGCAATTGCCTACCAGTACAATCATACAATGGTCAATGCATTGGATGACTCTTGTTTGATAATATTTGGACAGTTGCTCTTCTAATTCATCGCGAATTCTTTTTTCGTCTGCTAAATCATGCATGTAAACAAGCCACATCATTTGAATGGCGGAAACATCAATATGAAGGAGATTGGCTAATCTTCTCATTTTCTCCCCCTCATCATTGATAATAGCTTTAACTAAGGCATATTCACTAACCTCATCATGCTTGTCTCCCCATAAATTTATGGCTACTTGCACAACCTCACTTACTTTTTCAATTGTCTTAGCAGGTAATTTTGTATTTTCTTTAATCAGAAATAAAAATAGCGGCTCGCCATTTTTTTGATGTACTCTTTTATAGTCTACGACACAGGCGACATCACTTCTTAGCAGCTCAAGCTTGCCTGCTTCCCTCTGAAAATTGGATTGGGAGCATTCTTCGATGACATTCGCTACATCTAATGATGAATTTCGTGGCCACATCACTTGGTTCACAATGTCAAAATGACTATTGGTGAGCACAATATTAGCTTTTAAACGATCTGAAAGCATTTTCAGTGTAATTTCAACACTTCTTAAATGCTCAGGTAGTAACGATACCTTTTCTAATGTCTCTTTGACAAAATGATCATTAACGCCTTGATTACTAACAATCGCTTCCATAACCTCATAGATAACCTCGTTATAGCGCAGTGAATAATCATTTCGCGGCATACAAATGATAATAAAGCCTTGTGCCTCCGCTAACGCAAGCACTTCTTCTGGAATATCAGGCAATACAATGCCGACATAATATAAAATAAGCCCCAGCTCTCCTAAATCATGTAAATGCTGTATCGTTTCACATTGCTGCTCCACACTATCTCGAATGGAGTAAAAGGAGCTAATAACAAGCTCCTCTGCATACCATTCCTCCTGTACACGGTTAATAATTTTCGAATAAAAATCAACATTCGATACCTCTAATACAGATAGAGATGATACAGTACGGTGCAGGTTACCTCGCCCTGTTAACACCTCTGCCCCTCGAAAAGATGGCAATTGTAATAATTCATTGACCGTTACCCCATGTTCCACCACCACTTTTCTTTACAACTCTTTTGAAGAAGAATACCATATCCCCTATTATCTTTCAAAATACAGTTTGCTCTCTATTTTAACTGATAGCTTGTTAGTGTTAAAATAGTAACTAAATGGATAAGATTAGAGAGGAAAATGAGAATGTCTAATCAGACAAAAAAAGATACAACCATTGGTACAAAAATCCGACACAGTCTACAGGCAGATTGTCAAAGCTGTTTTGGCTTGTGCTGTACCGCTTTAAATATTGTGGCTTCTAGTGATTTTGCGATCAATAAACCCGCAGGCACGCCATGTCCTAATTTGCAGGATAACTATAGCTGTCACATACATAGTCAGCTACGAGAGACAGGTTTTAAGGGCTGTACCGTTTTTGATTGCCTAGGCGCAGGTCAACAGGTTTCACAGGTGACATTTCATGGACAGGATTGGCGACAATCTCGTGAGCATGCTGACAAGATGTTTCGTGTTTTTCCTATTATGGAACAGCTTTACGAAATGATTGCGTATGTGGCGGAGGCATTGTCCTATCAGGTGGATAATATGCTTTATGAACAGCTCCTTGCTCAATTGAAGCACCTACAGCAGACAATAGCTCAGGATGCAGATACCTTATTAGCATTGGATATGGTAGCTATTCGTATGCCGATCAATGCACTATTGCTCCAAACTAGCGAACAAATTCGCCAGCACAGTGTGAAGGGAAAGACTTCTAGAAACTTGAATCAGCGTGGGGCTAATTGGATGGGCAAAAATTTAAAAGGCAAGGATTTACGAGCGACTGATCTAAGGGGGAGTTATTTAATCGCAGCTAATCTTCAAGATGCGAATTTACAGGGAGTAGATTTCATCGGGGCTGATTTGCGAGATACCAATTTACGCGGTGCTGATCTTTCAACAAGTCTGTTTTTAACCCAAATGCAAATCAACGCCGCACAGGGGGATCGTTCGACTAAATTACCTTCCTATATAAAACGACCTGCTCATTGGCAATAAAAAAGGTAGATGGCGTTTTACGCTCATCTACCTTTTTCATTAGGCTTGTTTCTTTTTATATAGCACAGTAGCCGCCACTAACACGAGTAAAATAGACTGCCCTATGATTGTTTCCACTGTTGGATAGAAGCCAATCAAGCTAATAACAGGTAAGCCATCAACAATCGTTGTGGACAGATTATCTGTCAGCTGCAAAGTATGCAGACTGACACCAATAATTTTAAAGGCTAGCACATAAATTAAAATAGTTGCTACTGCAAAAAATTTGTGAATTGGAATTTTGCCACTTGCTTTAAATAACACAACTGCAAGTACAGCAAGAATGAGCAGTGCCACCACAATTCCAAGAATAAACTGCGACGTTTCCATTTT
>Ga0256901_1001691_pt1 | contig 10761 bp, 5 predicted proteins | sample MC6MC0689MT_FD_190200 | JGI IMG/M metagenome (GOLD analysis project Ga0256901, IMG submission 190200) | Metatranscriptome of enriched soil aggregate microbial communities from Iowa State University, Ames, United States - MC6-MC0689-MT... | ecosystem: Environmental > Terrestrial > Soil >... | reverse complement strand
TATACAGCCAAAATTCCAGAAGCAAGTACGCTCACTTTGCCAAACCATAGCAGCGCTCAGAAAGGAAAATACGCTGTAAATAATTTTTCGGAAGGTAGCAATTTCAGAAGCGCTAAAAGTATATATCTTAATTATCCGTATTGGACGAAACATTTTTCTATAGACACTATGCTGGCTTATCGTTTTCTATTTCCCAAACAAGACCTGGAAAAGATAGAAATAGCTATGGAAGATAGCATTACACAAGTGGCACCGTTTGTAACATTAAAGAGTGTGTTGCAAGGTGTGCATTATGTTCTTATCAATAACGTACCAGTATATTTTGGCTTTACTGACCATAAGCTGCCCTACAGTTTTGAAGTAGATACAACCGGCTTTAAACAGCTAAAAATCAGAACCCAGAAACATTTAGTTATAATAGATTCTTTCAAAGCCAAGGCGTTTCATAAAATGATGTTTACTGTTGATGCTATGCAACCAATGCGACACGTGCGCGTTATGGAAATGCCTGATAGCCTTACAAGCCAAGAGATTAATGACTATAGCAATTACCTTATAAAGATGAACGAATTAAATACATCATCCAATTTTAGGTATTTAAGCAATGGATATAAGAAAGGTGTTTTCAAACTAAATGTTGCCAGCGATAGCTATTATGGAAACAGGCGTTATTACGATGAATACAATCGCAATGTTATACCACAAACCTTAGGACCGGTTATAGGCAGTAATTGGCGCTATAATATTCTTGGCGAATACGCTATAGACTTTGAAATGGAACATAAGTATTCCTATACTTTCAAACCGCAATTGGTGAAGATGATTAGGTTTAATGCAGGAGAAATGCTGATTCCAAGCAGGGTGCATTGCAGGGTGCCATCTTTAAATGACCATGTGATTACAGAAAAGAAGCTTTTGAGAATCTTCAATAAGAAACCAACAGAAACTAGAAGAAGTTTGTATTTCAGAAATGGAAACAATGGTGATGCCAGGCTTCAGATAGAATTTGAAAAATTAGCGAAGGATTCTTTGGGGCATGATATTATGCCTATAAACTTGATACTTACAAAACAAAATGACTTCAATTTTATTGATGTTGCATCAGGAAACCAACGACAGTTTAATAGCTTGCAGGCGGGAATTTATGAATTATTAATTATTGAAGAAAATGGAGTTTACAGAAAAGTTAATGATATAAAAGTACATGACAAAGGGATTAATTTTTTAAGAATTAAAGATACAGACACCCTGAAGTCTGCTAAAATAAATATGTTGGATAGTTTTATTAATGCGCTATCAATAAAACCGATTAATCAAAATACCAATGCTCAAGAACTAATATTAGGGCAGTACATTGAAGCCATTTATGATGGACCTAAAGAAACAATTACTGGCACCATTATAGATGAAAATAAAGAGCCAATACCTGGAGCTGCGATTAAAATAAAAGGAACATCAATAAGTACAATTTCTGATATTGATGGGAAATTTTCTATAGATATACCTTTAGTCAAGATAAGAGATGCAAAATTGGAAATTTGGTGTGTAGGATACACTACGGAGACAGTCTCTATTAAAAATAATCTCACTTATCAAATGTCTGTTAGCGGGCAATCATTATCTGAAGTAGTAATTGAAACAGGCTATCGTACTATTTCTAAAGAAAAATATGTTGGCTCTGCAAGTATTGTCTCTTCTCAAGAAATTAGCAGGATGCCAATATCCGACATTACGAGAGCGCTCGAAGGCGCCGCCCCTGGCGTACAGGCTGTAGGTGCTGGTCAACCAGGTGTAACACCAGAGGTTCAATTACGAGGTTTAGGTTCGATAAGTTCTTCAGTACAACCTTTAATAGTGATAGACGGCGTTCCATACGCAGGCGACATATCGTCTTTAGACCAAAGCTATGTAGCATCTATGACCATACTGAAAGATGCCAGTGCTACTTCTCTTTATGGTTCTCGCGGTGCTAATGGATTAATTGTTATCACTACAAAAAAAGGCGCGCAACTTCCATTGCATATCAAAAAAGCATTAGAAGAAGCAACGCCTGTAATACCAGAAGACATAATGGTAAGCAGCTTGCGCAGCCATTTTAAAGATGATGCCTTTTGGCAACCCAACCTCGTCACCAATAAAGATGGTAAGGTTAGCTTTAAAGTAAAATTCCCCGACGACTTGACCGCTTGGAAAACCTTCGTATACGCTACTGATGACAAAATGCGCACAGGGCAAACTACGGGTAACATTAAATCTTTCAAACCTGTATCCGCAGCGCTAATAGGCACACAGTTTTTGGTGCAAGGCGATACGGCACATTTTATAGGCAAATCGGTCAATTATATATCAGACACTATTGCCATAACTAATAGCTACTTTGTCAATGATTCTTTAGCGCAGGAGAAGCAGCTCCAGCTTGCCAAATACAATAACGAAGTATTGACCGTAACGGCCTCACAGCCTGATTCTGTCAAGTTGAAATACTTACTGACTAAAAGCGATGGCTACTTCGATGGTGAAGAAAAAACAATTCCAATTTTCCCTCGTGGCGTATCAGTTGCTAAGGGTGCTTTTATGGCTTTGGACAATATAGATACCAGTTTTATAATTCCGGCAGCGGGAAATAACGAACCGCTACACATTAGTGCTACGGCGTCTTTGGTAGATATTATATTGGACGAAATAGAAAAAGTAAAGGGTTATGAGCATTTATGCAACGAACAATTGTCTTCAAAAATAATAGCGACGCTCCAACAGCAACGTATCTATGACATTCTTAAAAAGCCATTGCATGTAAAACATAAATCAGATGTTCAAAAAATGGTAAACCTTTTACTACAAAGGCAAAACGGCAATAACCTTTGGGGTTGGTGGGGCAATGGCAGTTCTGTAACTTGGATATCTACCCATGTAATTAAAGCCTTGCAAATGGCAAAGGACATGAACTATGCCATAGGCCCAATAAACTTTGAAAGAATGGTGCAGCCTATTGTCTACAGATGGGAAAATGACACAACAATGAATGACCTCCAGTCGCTAAAACTGTTGCAGACAGCAGGCATGAAGATAGACTACGAAAAATACGTGAGCCGACTTGAAAAGCGCAAGGGGCAAAGGATAGGTGAAAAACTGGAGCTCATTCATCTTCGCCAACAACTAAAATTACCATACAGCACTAAAGTATTGGACGTATATAAACAGGAAGATATTTTTGGCAATATTTTCTGGAAAGATACCGCACAATACATTTACGAAAACGAGGTGTTGACCACGCTCGCTGCGCTAAAAATAATTCAGGCTGACAGTGGCGCTACTATCAATAAACACAAGGTGATTAACTGGTTGTTGCAACAAAGAAAGGCTACTGGTTGGCGCAATATTTACGAAAGCTCCCAAATTGTTGCAGCCATTGCTTCCACGCTAGATTTCACTGATACCAATGCCATGAAAACAGTATTGAAATTTGATGGTGGTTTGAACAATATGGTCACTGTATTTCCTTATGAAACAACTATCACGAGTAATCAAGCCGTATCTGTAAAAAAATCAGGTGCAGCGCCAGTCTACTTTACTTGGTATCAGCGGCATTGGGACACTACCAATAATGATTTAGGTAAAGACTTTATCATGTCTTCTTCATTTATGCAAGATGGGAAAGAAATTAAGGAATTGAAAGCAGGAAAAAATGTACAACTAAAAGTAAACGTAAAAGTGCCCAAAGAAGCGGAATTTGTAATGATAGAAGTACCTATTCCTGCTGGTTGCTCTTACGAAAGCAAGAGTGGTGGCTACGGAGGCAATGAGGTGCACCGAGAGTATTATAAGAATAAGGTGAGCATATTTTGCGAGCGTATGCTGAAAGGTGAGTACACTTACACCATTCAGTTGTTACCAAAATACACAGGCAAGTATACTATAAATCCCGCAAAGGCAGAGCTGATGTACTTCCCGGTGTTTTACGGAAGAGAAAAGATAAGTAAGATAGAAATTAAATAGTCGGCCATTTAAAAGTCCGTAAGTGACGACTGTATTGGCATTACTCAAATTTAGTTTAATAAATAACCGCAGATATGCGCAAAGGTCTGCGCAAAGACACGCAGAGTTAGTATTGCTCTTTTTTCTTTGCGAATTCTACGTGAATCTTTACAGTTAATAATTATTGTTACATTTTTGGGAATGATTTAATACTAACTCAGGTAAAGCATCAAATTAAAAAGGCATACAGCATTTTTATAAAAGCGCTGTATGCCTTTCCTATTAAGGCTTTATGTGAATTTGTTGTGGCGAAACAATCTCTATTCCTGCCGCTTTAAAATAGTCTTGAATATACTGATGCAAGTCCGATTTGATATGGTACATGCGTTCGGGGTGGCGTGTGTATACATTTATCTCATACGAAACATAATAATCATTTAGCTCCTTCTGAAAAACAAACGGAGGGCGTGTCGTATCAATATCAGCAACATTTAATGCCGACTGTAATAAAAGTTCGTGAACCCTATGCCAATCTATATCATAACCGATGGTAACTGTAGTATTGATGAGTAACCCTGTAGTATTACTTGAAGAACTGAAATTGGTGGTATGGTTTGCCAGAATGGTGGAGTTAGGGACTGTTATATCTTCATTGTGTATCGTTCGTAAACGCGTTACCAATGCCGTTTTCTCTAATACGCAACCCGTTATATCTTTAACTTGAATCCAGTCGCCAATTTTGAAAGGTCGCATGTAGGTGATAACGAAACCCGCAACAGTATTGGCTATTGCAGATGATGAACCTATAGAGAATAAGATACCTAAGAATACAGAAACACCTTTGAAGGCAACAGAATCGGAACCGGGCAAATAGGGAAATATAATAACGAAGGCGAAAGCATAAATCAAAAACCTGATGATGTTATAAGTTGGTTTTGCCCACTCTTTGTGAAAGCCTTTTATGTTTAAAATACCCCTTTCAATTTCTAAAGAGAAAAATCTAAATATTCTTACCACTAATCGTGTAACAAAAAGAATAACAGCTATGGCAAACAAATTTGGAAGGTAGTCGATAATGCTCCAGCCAATGTTTTTAAGCGGTTTCCATATCCACTGTAACAAGGTGTGTGTCCAGGCACGGGTAGTTGGGAATATGCTGAATATGATGGTTAAGGCCATGTATACCGCTACCAGCATAACTATTATCTTCAGCACATAGAGTACCTGTCGAAAAAAAGACAGCATATAACTTGGTGAAAACAACTCATAGTTTTTCACTTTTATACCTTTCAACAATCTAAGTTTCTTTACTTCCAGATAATGCGTACCTCTTCGGAACACAAAATTGATCAACCACAAGACCACCATCAAGCCTGCAATTACTAAAGCCGAATACCCTATGCGAATCATCACATTCCTAAAACTGTACATCTTTTGAAAATGAATAACTTTTGTGGCTATGGTATTCTTATAAGCTATAGCCATCGAGTCTAAATCTTTGTCCACCCAAAGCGCATCAGTATTGCTTAAACTTGTTATAGTTCTATGCCCGTAATTGATGTTGAGTAAACCATATTGCGCCACTACCACTAAGGAATCTTTGTCGAAAGCATCATGCTCGTATAAGGCCAACACTTTTTCTTGTGCATCGCGGGCTCGTTGCGCAGCAGTAAAAGAACCTAAAGGGGCATAGATAGTAAACAGCGTATCATAAAAAAGATTTACTGTTATTCCCTTCGTTTTTTCCCGCAATGCCTCGATACTTTGTTTCTGCTGAAACAAGCGAATAGAATCTTTATTTTTAATCATTTGAAGCTCTGCCAATAAGGCTTGTTGCTCCTGCTTCTGAGGATTTTTTAATTTGCTTAATTCTTCATTCAGCACGGCTACTCGAATAGAGTCCCTTATCCTCATCAAATCACTTTCCAGCAAAAGTTCTTGCATTTCTACAAGTGCCGAATCTGCTGAAGTCATGGTGTCCTCCCCTTTTTGCGCTGAGGCAGCGAAAGCAAAAAAGGAAAGTATTAAAATTATAAAAAACTTGTTGTTCAATTTTTCTATGATTGTTGGTCTGCAAATATAAGATAATAGAAAACGACCATCTAGCGCTGAGCATTTACTATCCCGATATTTCCCAAATAGTTTTACCTTTACGGTCATAATTTTGTAAAAATACATGGCACATTATCATAGCTTAGGACAAATACCTAAAAAGCGACATACACAGTTCCGCAAACCCGATGGCGGCCTATATTCCGAACAATTATTTAGTACCGAAGGTTTTTCTTCTAATTACTCTTTATTGTATCACGTTCATCCGCCTACAATCATTATCAAAACGGAAGAGCCAACTGATGTATCGCCCAAAGCAGCTACTGATAATATCCTGAAACACCGCAGCTATCAAGGCTTTAAAATAAAACCGGAAGCCGATTACCTCAAAAGCCGCAAAATAGTTTTATTCAATAATGACGTTTACATTTCCCTTGCTGCGCCGTTAAAAGGTCTCACAGGAAATGTATTTTATAAAAATGCCGACAGCGACGAAGTTATATTTGTGCATGAAGGCACTGGTGTTTTAAAAACACAATATGGCCAATTAAAGTTCGGCTATGGCGATTACCTGGTGATACCACGCGGCACTATTTACCAAATAGAATTTGATACAGAAGCCAATCGTCTATTCATTGTTGATTCTTTCAGTCCTATTCAATTTCCTAAAAGATATTTGAGCAAATACGGACAGTTGCTCGAGCACGCACCTTTCTGCGAGCGCGACATACGCAAGCCGGAAAACTTGCAAACCTTTGATGAGAAGGGAGAATTTTTAATCAATGTACGTAAAAAAGGATTGATGTACCCTATCTGGTACGGCACGCATCCATTCGATGTTGTAGGTTGGGACGGTTGCGAATATCCTTACGCATTCAGCATTCACGATTTCGAACCTATCACCGGTCGTGTGCATCAGCCACCACCCGTTCATCAAACATTTGATGCCGCAGGTTTTGTTATCTGTTCCTTCGTGCCACGTTTGTACGATTATCATCCGCAAGGAATTCCTGCACCATACAACCATAGCAATATTGATAGCGACGAAGTACTCTATTATGTAGATGGGGAATTTATGAGCCGAAAGCATGTAGAGCGCGGTATGATTACCTTGCACCCAAGCGGTATTCCACACGGCCCACATCCTGGCGCTGTGGAGAAAAGCATAGGTAAAAAAGAAACCGGAGAATTAGCGGTGATGGTAGATACGTTCCGTCCGTTGATGATGACCGATTATGCGAAAGGAATAGAGGACGATAATTATATAATGAGTTGGGCGGAGTAAGGGATTGCTATTAGAACACTTATTTAAGAATGAGAAAATTAAATTGTAAGGTTCAATATAGTATTTATGAACGAGGTGAGTTTAGTTATATAGGACCTCGAACATTTGAAGAGTCAATTGAATTAATAAACAATTTCCCTTGGGAGAAAGAGAGATATGAACTATTTATTGGACTCGATGGGCCATCTGTTACTATTGAAAGTAATAATGGTTGTTATCTAAAAATTGGAGTAGACTATAACGCAAAGTTTATTTTATATTATTTAGATAACAACAACAATATTTATTGCCAAGTAGGAGAGCACATTTCAGATTTTGAATCAACAATTCAAAATTTTTTTAATGATGAAATTCAAATCAGTTCTTTGAATAAATACAGAGATTTTTTGATTGCAAAAAAGAAATATTTTGTAACGAAGATATTTCAATTCAACATTTCGGTAAAGCAAATACTAAAGATTATGCTCTTTCCCGTGGTGTTAACATCGTTTGTTTTGGTTACAAGTTTTGTTGAAGAAAATAAACCAGGCTTATTCTTATTTTTCATTTTAATATGCTCTTTCTTTACTCCTCATTGGATTCTATTTTTAAATTATCTATTTTTCAGTAAAAACTTGCGTTTAAATATTTCAAGAGGAAACAATACCTTTTCATTTGGAACTAAGAAGCAAACATTGAGTTACAGTAAGGATAATATCAAGGCAATTATATCTTTTAACAATCAAACTTATAAAAATCCATGGGGTGATTTCTATAGTTATCACATAGAATTGAAAAGTGGAGAAATTTTGAAGTTTACAAACTTAATGATAGGATTTGAAAAAATGAGATACAAATTCCCTCATCATATTATTAGAGATAAACACAAGTTTTTCCCATTAATAAAAAATGAAACCAAAGAAGTTTTAGCAAAGTAAAAATTCTTAGTTTCGATAAAACTTCTTAAATCTATAATGGCAGACACTTGCACCTTTTGATGATGAAATATTACGAACCGAATAGAAAATGGCAACTCTTGAGAAGAGTTAAATAGAGTGTAAGGGATAGAGTATTGTTCAATCTTTAAATTATCAATATGATTACTGAAACAGATAGATTAGCTTTATTGCAATGGCTAAGAGAGACAGAGGACGAAGAAGCTATTTCTAAAGTACAAAAAATCAGAAATAATAGCAGGTTTCTTAACAGTGAAAGTAACAGAGTTTTAGACACTAGGATACAGCGATTTAATTCTTGTGAAACTAAGTTTTCATCGTGGGAAGAAGTAAAAAGCAGAATACAAGCAGCTAGTTGATTTGAGAGATTAATGTTTGCCCTTTAGATAAAAACTAAACCAATAATGGAAACCGAATACCTTAACTCAAATTACATCAGGGTCAAAAAAAGACTGAAAAAGCTGGTGATGGCTATGTGGAGCCCTTTGGCTGATTTTTAATTTTGAATTATAAATTTTGAATTTTTACTTAAAAACAAAAAAATATGTCAACAGTACAGGGCAAAACATTTGCTGAAAAAATAGCTCAAGCACAAGATTTCTTACCGATTAACGGTACAGATTATATCGAATTTTACGTAGGCAATGCAAAGCAAGCTGCGCATTATTACAAAACAGCTTTCGGTTTTCAAACCGTTGCCTACGCTGGTCCAGAAACGGGTGTGCGCGACCGTGCGTCATACATGATTCAACAAGGAAAAATTCGTTTGGTGTTAACAACGGCATTGAATTCCGACCATCCCATTTCGGAGCATGTTAAAAAACATGGTGATGGTGTAAAAGTATTGGCCCTTTGGGTAGATGATGCTTACAGTGCCTTTGAAGAAACAACTAAGCGTGGTGGAAAGCCATACCTGGAGCCAGTTACACTTACCGACGAATTTGGTGAAGTAAAAATGTCTGGCATCTATACTTACGGCGAAACAGTACACATGTTTATCGAGCGTAAAAATTATACAGGTCCTTTTATGCCTGGATACCAAAAGATGACAAGCGATTACAATCCCACAGAAACTGGCCTGTTGTATATCGACCATTGCGTGGGTAACGTAGGCTGGAACCGCATGATTCCTACCGTACAATGGTATGAAGAAGTTATGGGCTTTGTAAATATCCTTTCATTTGATGACAAGCAAATCAATACAGAATATTCTGCCTTGATGAGCAAAGTGATGAGTAATGGCAATGGTTTCAGCAAATTCCCTATCAACGAACCAGCAGAGGGAAAGAAAAAATCGCAGATTGAGGAATATCTGGACTTTTACGAAGGCGAAGGGGTACAACATATAGCCGTAGCTACTAAAGATATCGTTACCACGGTACGTGAGCTTAAAGCTAGAGGTGTAGAATTTTTGAGCGCTCCGCCAGAAGCTTATTACGAAATGATGCCTGAGCGTGTAGGTGAGATTGAAGAAGAAATGGCGCCACTTAAAGAATTAGGTATTTTGGTAGATAGTGACGAAGAGGGTTACTTACTTCAAATCTTTACTAAACCAGTAGAAGACCGCCCTACCCTTTTCTTTGAAATTATACAACGTAGAGGTGCACAAAGCTTTGGTGCTGGCAACTTTAAAGCCTTGTTCGAATCATTGGAGAGAGAGCAAGCTAAGAGAGGTAATCTGTAATCAAAAAATAAATTTCAGACATAACCCCGGTGAAAATTCATCGGGGTTTTGTTTGAAGATAAAATCTCGCTAAAAATTCAGTCTGGCAAAAACGATTGTATTCTTTCTTAGTACAGGAACCACAAGCTCTGTCGCATCCGTTTGTTTGCCCATTTTCGTTATCCAGTCGCCTACTACAACTTTACCCATGTTCAGCTTTTTAAATTGCAGACTTCCATTGCCGTCTAAAGCTGCAAGATTTAATGTAGATTTTGTAGCCGAAAAATCGTTGTAAAGAAAAGCCAGCGTCGCTCCTGAGTTTAAAAAAGCAAAGGAGGAAAACATGCCCTCATCTTCTTGTGAGTATTGTTGCTTGCGAATGAAGTTATACCAACTCCGCTCCCCTGCCGCATTGTAGCCAATTGCCAATACATCTCCATAATAAAATTCACGGGTACTTCTGTTCATTCCAGGGTTATAACTATAGCGGGAATAATAACCATAATTATTAGCATAGTGGTTACGAACCGACATATAGTAGCTTTCGGTCACCAATACAAAGCCACCATCATTTTTCACAATAATATTCCTAACCTGAAAATCATTGAATGCTCTTTTCTTGTTGCGTTCATCTACTGCATCTCTAATCTTGCTATCGAAGGGTAATAGTTTAGTTGTTGCAAATGTGTTGCTTCGCGCATCAAATAAGCCGTAAAACACGCCATCGAGATTTCCAGATTTTCGTTCGGAATAAAATGCGGCAGTGTATAGAATATTTTTAGCATCATCTAATTTGATGAACATGCCAGAAATATAACTCGTCTCTAGTGGTAATGGCAAATTTTTGAAAG
>Ga0256901_1001690_pt1 | contig 10767 bp, 10 predicted proteins | sample MC6MC0689MT_FD_190200 | JGI IMG/M metagenome (GOLD analysis project Ga0256901, IMG submission 190200) | Metatranscriptome of enriched soil aggregate microbial communities from Iowa State University, Ames, United States - MC6-MC0689-MT... | ecosystem: Environmental > Terrestrial > Soil >... | reverse complement strand
CGAAGGTAAGCTGAAGATGTTGGGTGAAAATTAAATTTTAGCATTATGCTACGCGTAGAGGCAGGGAAGACCATAAAACTGGCGCTTCCTATTATTTTTGGAGAATTGGCGCAGATAGCCCTGCATCTCATAGATGCCGCCATGGTAGGGGCTGTGAGTTATAAGCATTTAGCTGCCGCCTCTTTGGTGATGAGTGTAATGAACATTCCATTTGTGTTTGGCATTGGCATTACTATGGCGGTGTCGCAAATGGTATCGCTGGCGCATGGCCGTAGAGACGGGCAGCAAGTATCACATTATTTTTACAATGGTTTTTGGCTGTGTGCCGTGTCTGCCATAATTATTTCTTTAGGACTTGAGCTGGGAAAAGGTATTTTATTTCACCTAAAACAAGACCCCGAGGTAGCAACTTTGGCGGTGCCGTTTATGCAATTGATGGGCTGGTCGGTAATACCTATGATATTGTTTATGGCCCTCAAACAATTTACCGATGGGCTAGAATATCCGCGCACTGCTATGATTTTGTCAGTAGCGGCTTTACCGCTCAATGTATTTATAAATTGGCTACTGATATTTGGCAATCTGGGTTTTCCCAGATTAGAATTAGTAGGCGCTGGTTGGGGTACGCTCATTACCCGTACGCTCATATTTATAATAATGGGCATCGTGATTTTGCGGCACAAAACCTTTAAAAAATACGTGGCCGTTCGAGCCAATCAATGGAAGATTAAGTGGAATACCATGCGCGAACTGCTGCACATAGGCGTACCTAGCAGTATGCAGATAGGTATGGAGGCTGGCGCATTTGCCGTATCCGGCATATTAATAGGAACGATAAATCCGGTGGCGCAAGCTGCACACCAAATAGCCTTAAGCACTGCGTCCTTTACTTTTATGGCATCTATGGGTTTAGCTCAAGCAGGTTCTATTAGAACAAGCAATGCATTTGGCAGCAGCAACTGGCCTAAGATTGCTACTATTGGCAAAAGTACGCTGCTAGTAGCGCTGATGTATGGTGTTTTCTGCGCCATAGCATTTACGGTGCTGCGCGATATTTTACCTAAGGGCTTTACCAAAGACCTGCCGGTAATAGCTATGGCCGCTACCCTATTGCTTTATGCTGCCATTTTTCAAATATCAGACAGCACTCAAGCTATAGCAGCAGGCCTTTTGCGCGGCATTAAAGATGTAAAAATACCAACCATGCTTGTGGCCATTGCTTACTGGATAGTGGGTATTCCGGTAGGTTGTCTATTTGCCTTCACTTTCAAGATGGGAGCTGTTGGTATCTGGTTGGGGTTTATAACTGGGCTTAGTCTGTCTGCAATTTTCTTAACGCTGCGGTTTTTGAAGTTGACAGGGAAGAGGATTGGGTAGCGATTATGTAGCCTAAAGCACTACAACCGCACCTTCACCCCAAATGGAATCACATTGTAACTAAAGAAATAATTAAATCCTGCGTACTTGAACGGCGAAAAATAAGCCCTGTTGCCCAATACAAATGCTGGAGAAAACTGTAGATATACACGATTTGATACCCGCACATTTACTGTCAGGCTTGCATTTATAGCCAACCTTACTTTATTGGTTTCGCCCCAATTCATGTGTATAATTCCTACACCTAACCCAGGACTAAGATGAACACGTTTTGACTTGGGAAACAATTTATAGTACGCGTTGACACTTAGAATGCTCTGGCTTGACTTTAATTGCTCGCCATGATGCAGGAGAAACCAGGTGTCGCCCATGGATTGCATACGCTCGTAAGCTATGCCGTATTGCCAGTTTCTATTGATATCCTTTTGATATTCAAAAGCGTATCGAAATGCTGCTACCTTGAAATTTGTAGCGGCAAGTCCTGTTTCTGCAGATAGATAATTGGCTCGTAGAGGTTCTTCAACCTGTGCGTTTGCTGTTATGTAAGAAAATAAGATTGTAACAATTATTAGAAGCTCATATTTTTTCATAGTGTTTCATTAAGGTTGTTACTCAATGTATTTAAGACGATTATTACGCTCAAGATATTGGCTTACAATTACCTTTGATTGTCTCCGACCATAAATAACCAAATTTTACGGGAGCAAATAATTACGCAATATTCAACAATCTTGGATTCTTAGTTTGAAAATATACGATAGAGCATTACAACATCGTTTTTATCAAACTAAGAATCCAAACTCAATTGATATACCGTAGATTATTTCTTACCATATTCCTAGTATTGTTCTTTTCGGCTATCGGGGCTTTATACTTCTATGTCAATTCTTCAAAAACCGTTTGGGGCTTAATTGTTGCATTTATGTGGGCAAGCCTGTTCTTATGGAGTGTAATCACGGCCCTGCAACATGGCAAATTACTTCAAAATAGGCGAGTTTTGATTCCACTAAGCCTACTAAGTGTAAGCATGTTTATAATACCAATCATCGCTTCTGAAAACATATATGACAACAAAATATTGCTAATTTTTCCTTTTGCCTGCGGTTTGATTTATCAAATACATTTTATATCTAAAATTAATAAGCATTGGTTTATTGATACAGCTAAGCTTATATTTGTCTATTGCTCATTGGTCAATTATGGAATTATGTTTCTGCAGGTTAGTTTTGAAGCGGAGCTAATAATACTATGGGGATGCTCTCTTGTCTTATTAGCAACAGCCGTTTACCTTCAAGTATATTCCCATCAACCTTCAATGCTTAAAGGCGAAAGGGCGAAGTAGAAAAAAATTCACTAGTATTTAAAAAGAAAAATAAACCAACCAAATCGCCAAGCCTTTTTCCATGCCCCTTTACAGCATTGTAATACTCCCACCAGAAACGCTTATACAGCAAATAGCCGCCATGAAGCAGCAGCTAAAAAGCAAAATTGGCTTTTACCATAGTTGTAATTCAGTTGCCCATATTACGCTCAATGTGTTTATGGGTTATGAAGAAACGCTTTTGCGTTGGGAGCGGTATATTAGCAATTTTGTACGCAACCGAACTAACATACCGCTATGTTTTAATAAAACGGGGCATTTCGTTAATGGCGCATTCTTCCTGGCGCCAGATGAAGGTTCTAAAGCGGAGCTGCTGCGGATTATGAAAAGTTTTTACGCTGGTTTTCCGGCACCTGCCTTTGGTAAATCTAATGCGCCACACATCTCTATTGGCAGGCAGCTCGACCAAAATCAGCTAACTGTCGCAAAGAATTTGATAAGCGATGTAAGTCTTTCCTTCGTTTGCGACAGTTTGGTAATTCGAAAATTTAATGAGGCCAGACAGCAATATGATGTCTACAAAACATTCCCATTCTGTGGTCAGTCTTTGTTTGACTGAGGAATGCTATTCTTGCTTCACATCATCATCCTCGTCAATCTCCGTACTATCTTTCAACCCTTTTTTCAGTGGATCCCAACTGATGTTAACTTTACCATCATCGCCGTCTTGGGCTCTTAAGTGCACTACTATACCTTTATCTTTCTTAGGTTTAAGGCCCTTGGCTTTCCGCTCTTCATCTTTCTGCGGGTTGCGTAGCGGAATAGACATGCTGATGTCCGTACCTTTGGCAAAGGCATACACACCTTCAATTTTAATAGTCAGCGCGCTAGATTCAATGCTCATAGGATTAATGGTAATCTTGCCATTGGCGATATCCAGGTCATTGCTCAGTTTACTAAAGGTCACATGAGATAGATTTCGCTTCTTAAAGGCAAACTTCTTAATAGATTCAAATGGTGGGAAATTATTCAACTCACCATTATTGAGCGTAAACGATACCTTTCCATTCATAGAGTTAGGTACCAATTGCCCGGTTTCCCGCAAAGCGCCACGCACATCTATATCTGCAGAAAAAGCACCAGCCAAATGTTTGTGATTCAACGTTTCTTGACCAAAATTATCGAAGGCGTAAAAGAGTTTGTCTATACGCATGTTCGACACTTTGGTTTTAACATCGAAAGGGATATTTTTCCCGGTAGTGGCCAGGTTGGCATTGGCAGTAAGGCTACCGCCAGCATGTTGCAGGCGCACATTACGCATACCTATACCTGCTTCCGAAAGGTGCAGCTCAGCGTTAATGTTTTGCGCATCAAAATGATTGTACACCAGCTTACCCACATTAACCTTTAGCTGCATCACGCTTTTCTCTAGCACCAATGCCAAACGGTCAGATATATTGGCCACTTTATGGTTGCTATTTCTCTTGGCCTTACCTGCTCCCTTAGTTCTGGGCGCCAAAAAGGTTTTGTATTCATTAAGGTCTATATGATTACTGTTAATATTCCAATTAAACACTACTTTACCCGGATCGCGGAAGTATACGTTCATGAAATTGCTGGCCGCGCCCTCAATTTTAATGGTGCTTTTCTTCGACGATAAAGTAGTATTGCGCAAAAACAAGTTATTGCCATCAAACTCAATATTGACATTACATTTTTGAAATGATAAAGCTCTCGGCAGATAAGTAAGCGCCACATCTTTAAGCCTTATGTGCCCATACATGGTGTGCCTAAAAGTATCTGTTGCCAATATGGGGCCTGTATAGTTTAGATTTACATCGGCAGTGCCACCCTTCATGTCAAAAGTCTTGTCCAGAACGGCATCCAGCTTTTCTACCGGAAATTTAGATACCAATTTCATTTTCATCAATGGATTGATCAATCCATACACAACTATAGAGTCGGCCTTGAATGGAATTTCTGCGAATGAGGCGGTGAGCGTGGTTATCGTTACCGCAGAATTGTCATCACCCTTGCCTTTTTCCGGTACAAAATTATTGTAGAATTCCCCTTTCAAATTGGTGTTGACCATGGTTCCAAAAGTAGAAATCAATTCATTTTTTTCTGTTTGCCAGCGAGCATGTATCAAAGGCGTATCGGGATATTGAAACGAACCGCGCACTGCCACTTGTACAGCCAAATTGTTTTTCAAATCAAAGCTATCCAACTTCATGGCTATTGACCTCGACAGGAAAGAAACACCTTCTTTAAAACCTATAGATGGGGCATCAATATCTATATCGAAGGTGGCAGGCTTATTGCCAAAGCGGAATACACAGCCAAAGTTAATTTTGGTGCCATCTACTTTAATATCTTGTTTAGGCAGTTTCAATTCGCTATTTTTTTTGTTGAAAAGAATATGCAAATCAGCATCTAAGTCTTTGTTTTTTACAAAGCCACCTTTCTCAAGGTTGAAGCCTAGTTGATAAAAGTGAGCTCTGGTGTCGGCAATAATATCCAGTACATCACCTTTGGTATTTATCTTACCATCCATATTGTTCATCAATACCTTAAACTGTTTGTTCCTTTCAAAATGGTCGAAGGTGAATAGTACATTCTCAATGCCAAACCTATTGACATCAATTTCTTTTCCCTTTTTCTTCTTTTTGTTTGGATTTTTCTTTTTGAATAAATAGGTGTTAGAGTAGCCAGTCTTGTCGTTGAACAGGTAAATGGAACCATCTGCTATAGTCACTTTCATCACTTCCGGGTCGCCCAAAAGGGAAAATATATTCAGTTTTACATACACCGACTTTAGTTCAATCAAATTCTTTTTGTGGCTGCTGTACATGCTATCGCTCAAGGTAACACCTATTAGCCGTACACTAATATTGGGAAAACCATTCAGCAGCGCTGGTTCCATGTCTTCAATATTAAAATTGCCATCAATATTGTCACTTACCTCAGTTGTGATTTTTGCTAACAACTCTTTCTTATGTCCATTGATATACCAAGCCATAACAAACCAACCAATGACGATAAGTACTATCAGACATAACAAAGTAATCAATATAGCCTTTGCCCATTTAGGCAAACCCTTGTAGCGTGCCTTGCCTTTGGATAACAAGTTGTTCTTTTCTGTTGTAGGCATATTGATGGTTTAGATTAGTAAATTATGTTTTATTTTCGGGAATAACGTATAGGTTAAAGAATTGTTTTATTTGGTGACATTTAACTATATACGATATTCATTAGAAAGACGATTTAATTCCTAGCTATATTTGCAAACAATGGAATTAAACATACGTACAGCTATCATTAGCGACATCCCACTCATACAATCGCTTGTTCATAAAATTTGGCCAGCCACATATTCAGCCATTTTAAGTGAAGAGCAAATAGCGTATATGCTGGCTCGTTTTTACAATAGCGAAACCATGCAACAACAAATGGAGCAAGGACATCGCATGCTTATTCTACAAGAACGGAAAGCGGCAATAGGCTTTGCAGCCTTTGAGTGTGACTACGAGGTGCAGACGTGTAAATTGCACAAAATTTATCTGTTACCAGAAACACAAGGTAAGGGAGCCGGAAAATTTTTACTAAATGAAGTGATAGCCCAAGCTAAACAAAAAGCGCAATCAAGATTGCTACTGAATGTAAACCGCTACAATAAAGCCTTTGAATTTTACAAACGCATAGGCTTTGCCACGATAGCCGAAGAGGATATCGATATAGGAAATGGCTACTTTATGAACGATTACATTATGGAATTGCGTTTAAGCTAGCACTTAAACAGTTTCGGTAGTTTCAGCAAAATGATTTTGAAGAATACTCGCAATATTCGAAGATACCAATTTTACTGAAGCTTCTATAAGCGACTTGAATGCTACAGCGCTAGAAATACCATGGCCTATTAATACTGGCGCATTGATACCTAATATAGGAGTGCCGCCATATATCTCATAATTGAACTGATCGATGAAATCATCTTTAATACCTCTTCTTTCGGTAAGAATATGGTACATAGACTCGGCAACTTTCAGGGCTACATTGCCCGTAAAACCTTCGCACACCATTACATCGGCAGTGTCTAAGAACATATCACGTCCTTCTACATTGCCAATAAAATTGATACCAGTGTGCTGCTTCAATAAAGGATAAGTGGCTTGAGCCAAAATATTTCCTTTACCTTCTTCTTCACCAATATTCAATAAAGCTACGCGTGGATTTTCAAGACCCAACACGTTTTTGGCGTACAGCGAACCCATTACTGCAAACTGCACCAAATGCTCTGGTTTGCAGTCGGCATTAGCACCTACATCTAATAGGAAGTTGTACTTACCATCCAATTTAGGAATGGGGGAAGCTATGGTAGGACGCAGCACACCTTTAATGGCTTTGACCGTATACATAGCACCAACAAGCATAGCACCAGTATTACCCGCACTAAAGAAAGCATCAATCTTACCCATTTGCAACAGGCCAAAACCTATCACAATACTGGAATCTTGTTTTTCTTTAAGCGCCTTGGTAGGATGCTCGTGCATGTCAATAACGGTAGCGGCAGGTATTAACGAATAACGACCTTTCCACTCCTCCAACATTGGAAGATAGGGCGCAGCCGCTTCGGGATTGCCAATCATTACGATATGAACATCTTTTTCATTTTCAGAATGAGATGCCAAATACGATTTGATGCCTTTGATTGCCTCTTCGGGAGCAAAATCGCCACCCATGATATCAATCCCTATATTCATTTTGTAAATTCGCTATCCGTTTTGCTCGGAAATGGGTAAAAAAAGGAAATTGCCGGCAATTTATATAAAATACAAATCACCGGCTATTAAGTTTAGATTACTCAGCTGCTCCTGTTTCTTCAGCAGGGCTGTTATCGATTACAACTTTACCTTTGTATACTAATTTACCTTCGCTCCAATGCGCGCGGTGACGTAAGTGAGCTTCTCCGGTTACTGCATCTGTGCTAATTGTTGCTGCTACTGCTTTGTAGTGTGTGCGACGTTTAGCGCCTCTTTGCGCCGAATGGCGGCGTTTAGGATTAGGCATAAATAAAAATTTATGATATTATGATTAAAAATTAAAAACTTATATATTCTTTCGGTCAAAAAAATGACCTGTTTACTATCAATTCTTGCTTTCGTCTGCATCCAAATCTTTGAACTTATCTAAGCCAGCCCAAATACTTTTCTTCGATTCTTCTTCGCCACTCAATTTTTCCAACAACTTAATGGCTTCTGGATTACAACCCGATGTACCATCTTTCTTTTCTGGATGAATATGCTGTAAGGGCATACTCAACATCAAAAATTCATACACCCAATCCGACACATCCAAAACGGTCTCGCTTCTTGGAATAAACACAATGTCTGCTTCGTCCTCTTCCTCTGGTTCGTCCTCATCTTGGTCTGCGGTAAGTTTTACTATCAAGTCAAACTCATCCCACAAAGCCATCGAAAAAACATCGCCACATCTATCGCAAGGCACATCTACTTTACCGTCAATATCAAAGTGCAGTTGAAAAAAGCCATTTTGTTTGTCAAATTTCAAATTCACTTTAGCATCCATGTGCTCAAAGTCAGGATGTTCATGCCCTAACTCCTCTATCACTTTATCCGTAATCTGATATTGGAATTCATGGACACCTTCCTTTAATCCAAACCAGGGAATTTCAAACTCACGATGGTACTTCATTGCTGTCAAGCGTTTATTCAATTTAATATTGACAAATAATTGTTCGAAAACAAAATAATTCACCAATCCTAAATTCGGGCTGCAAAAGTAGGAAATTTTATTATTATTTACATCATTTTATTTCGTTTGAGCAGATATCTATTCAAAACCTGCTCTACGGGCTCCCGCATATCACACGTTACTAAGTCTATCCTGTATTGCAAACAATGGTTTTCCAGATTGGTTTTGTAGGCTTTCATCCTACTCAAATATGCTTCTTTCACATCCGAAGGATTGATTTTCAAGGTTTCGCCTGATTCCATGTCCACAAATTCGTAAGGGCGGTTCTCATAATCAAAATCCATTTCTTGCTTACCATCTATCACATGAAATAAAATTACTTCATGTTTATTGTAGCGCAAATGCTGCAAAGCAGAGAGCAATTCTTCGCTTTTCTCCGGCGAATCGGGCATATCGCTGAAAATAATAACCAAAGACCTTTGGTGCAATCGCTCAGCTATTTGATGCAATGCTTCGGTGGCATTCGTTTTTTTGTTGGTATTAGGTTGCTGAATTAATTTTTCCAGCTCATTTATCAACATTCTATAATGCCGAGTGCCTGAACGAGCATTAGTCAATTGGTATAAATCCTCGTTGAACAAAGCCAATGCACCTGCATCCAATTGCTTTTTGAATAAGTAGAATAGGCAAGCAGCAGCCACACTTGCATATTGCAATTTGGTAGTTCCTTCCTCCGGAAAATACATGGAGGCAGAAGTATCAATAGCTACGCAACAGCGCAAATTGGTTTCTTCTTCAAACTTTTTGATAAACATCTTATCGCTTCTGCCAAACACTTTCCAATCTACATACTTGAGATTATCGCCAGGATTGTACAATCTGTGTTCGGCAAATTCAACCGAAAAGCCATGAAACGGGCTTTTATGCAAGCCTATAATAAAACCTTCAACCACCTGCCGAGCTATCAGCTCCAAGTTTTCAATAGTCGATTGTTGCGGTATATGGGTCATCAAAATGAAGGTAAGATATTTTTTGGAACTGTATGGTTGCAAACGTTTCGTAGGAATACGCCTAGTGGCGTGTTTCTACGAAACGAATTGTATTTTTATTCCGCTAAGAAACTCTTCTTATATCAGCACCTAGCGCGTTCAACCTGCCATCAATATTTTGATAGCCACGGTCTATCTGGTCTATATTTTCTATTATACTTTTGCCTTCGGCAGAAAGAGCAGCTATAAGCAAAGCCACACCAGCACGTATATCTGGCGACGACATTTTAATACCGCGCAAGTTGGCTTGTCGGTTCAAGCCCATAACAACAGCTCTATGCGGGTCGCACAACACTATCTGAGCGCCCATCTCCATCAATTTATCTACGAAGAACAAACGGCTTTCAAACATTTTTTGATGTATGAGTACATTGCCTTTGGCTTGCGTAGCCATTACCAAAATCACACTCAACAAATCGGGCGAAACACCCGGCCACGGATGGTCGTACACGGTAAGAATGGAACCATCAATAAAGGTATGGATACGGTAATGGTCTTGCTGTGGAATGAAAATATCGTTACCCTTAATATCTACTTGAATGCCAAATCTTCTGAAGGTATCGGGCAACAAGCCTAAATCTGCTACATCGGCATTTTTGATAGTGAGTTCGCTCTGAGTCATGGCAGCTAAGGCTATAAACGAACCCGTCTCAATCATGTCGGCCAAAAGACGGTGCTCGCAACCATGTAGTGAACTCACGCCATCAATTACCAAAAGATTAGAACCAATACCACTTATTTTAGCGCCCATGGCATTCAGCATTTTGCACAATTGTTGCAAATAAGGTTCGCAAGCAGCATTATAAATGGTAGTGGTACCCGACGCCAAAACTGCTGCCATTAGTATATTGGCCGTGCCGGTTACTGAGGGTTCTTCCATTAAAATATAAGCTCCTGTAAGTTTTTCGGCAGACAGCACAAACTCCTTTTGTTCATCATCGTACCGAAATTCTACACCCATTTTTTCAAAACCTCTAATGTGGGTGTCCAGTCTTCTTCTGCCAATTTTATCGCCGCCGGGTTGGGGCAAATACGTTCTACCAAACCTTGCTAATAGCGGTCCTGCAAGCATTACAGCACCTCTTAGTTTGCCCGATTTTTTCTTGTAAATATCTGATTGCAGAAAATCTATGTTCACCGTTTTGGCCTGCATGATGCACACATCTCGGGAAGGACGCTCAATGGTCACGCCCAAATCGCCCAACAATTCGATGAGCATATTTACATCCAGGATGTCGGGAATATTGGTGATGGTTACTTTTTCATCGGTAAGCAATACGGCACAAAGAATTTGTAAAGCTTCATTTT
>Ga0256901_1001686_pt1 | contig 10792 bp, 4 predicted proteins | sample MC6MC0689MT_FD_190200 | JGI IMG/M metagenome (GOLD analysis project Ga0256901, IMG submission 190200) | Metatranscriptome of enriched soil aggregate microbial communities from Iowa State University, Ames, United States - MC6-MC0689-MT... | ecosystem: Environmental > Terrestrial > Soil >... | reverse complement strand
TTTCTTTTTTTTTTTCATTTATTGTTTTTCTCCCTGTAAATCTTTTAAGAGCATATCCAATCCTTTTTCTGGAACTTGGTTGTAGTGAATTACATTTGGGGTATCGAAACAAGCAGTGGAGTTGAAATAGATTAATGATGGATCTTTCGCATCTTGGATCCAAACTCTAACATATGCCTGTTTGTCACGCAACAAATCCTTCATCGCATACATCTTTGCAGGTAATCCTTTTTCACGATTTTGGTAATGGAGTAGTTGTTGTTGTTCATAGTTTTCATAGTCAAAATCATCAATTTGAACTTTGGCCAAAACGCGGATAGGAGTGTTCACATAGAGTGGTTGTTTGAGTTCATACCCAAAATGAGTTAGTTGGTGAAAACGAACATGCCAAGGGATTTTTGGTAGGTCTGTCAGATCTTCGTCCTTAATCTGTGGTATTGCAGATCCTCCGCCATGATCATGCGAACAAGCTTTACCTCCATGACTATGACTATGACTGTGAGAGTGCTGTTGTTGTAATTGACGTTTTTCCTCTTGATGATGGAATGAATTGAGAGCATGATAAACTTTGGCAGAGAGTGGAGGTTCTTCAGGGCAAATTGCTTGCGAGACTGCACCAAGAAGATCAAGGGCCAATGTGGCCTGGAGAGGTCCTTGGACTAATAGATCTTTATATCCCTCGCTGCGGGCATAATCGCGATCATAATGAATTCTATGGGTATTCCAAGTCACAGCGGAATAACGAAACAAAACAGCTTCTGTCAAATCCAAACTCTGACGCTCAAAATCATAATCAACACCCTCAGTAGGTTGTGGAACATTTTCATCGCGAACATGAGGCTTAATTTTGTTTTTTGGATCACGATGGATATAATTTACGGTCTCTTCAGCGGCAATATTGGTTGGATTTTCAGCATCACACCAGCGATTGGTATAAGTAGAAAGTAAAAAATCACCATTTTTACCGCGTTTGAATTGTGGCGGGTTTTCAATCGAAGCAACCTGCAAGATGTTTCCACCAATAAACATGGGGTTTTTCCAGGAAATCTCACCGCTCCCCCACATTCTCGCGGAATAAGGTTTGGGTGCGGCAGGAAGGCATGGATCATGGTAGCCATCGGGAGCGAGTTGTGATGTTGGTAAAGAAAATGGGGCAGTTGTCCAGATTGCAGCAGGATGCGCCCCACTTCCAAGATTATAAATCCAAGATTCTGCATCCACTGGAGCATTTATAGTGGCGCCAAGATTGAACAAAGTGTTATTGTCAAGGACCCCATACATACCTTGTGGTTTGGGGGTCTTTTGATTGACATATTGTCGAATTTCAGCGGGGAGGGAGGAAATATCAACTTGTGGCTTGGATGTGGTGGATCGTTTTGGTGAAAAACGGGTGGTGATTTTTGATTTGTTGCTTGATTTAGGGGAAGGTTTTTTCTTTTGGGGAATTTTATGGGTCTTCCTATGCATTTTTCGGACAAAAAGCTGGAGATGGCGAGACAAAACAAATGTGAGCGTGCAGCAGCGAACTGAAGAAGTTAACAAGAAAATTATCTCACGATATTTTAAATTGCTTTGTCCGGGGATTTTGTCTCTCCGAACAAATTCTAAAATAAGTCAACTAGATGGACCCATCTCCTTCCCATGCTCGAGTTGATCTTTTTTTAAATAACTGAGTGTCATCAACACTGATTCTCAAGGTATGAAGATTCCAATTGGCGGGCCATGGAGTCTTGAAAAAAAAAGAGCAGGCTTGGCTTGATTGCGTTTTTAGGACCAAAAAATCACGAATATATTATGAAGAGGAGTGAAGAGATAAGGGTTTGAAGGGGAGAAATAAATAAATGAATAAATAAAAATAAATTGAGCCAATTCAATGGCGGCCCTTTTTGGATTTCTTGTCGTTGGCTAGGGCAGGTGGATTCACATTGAGGCTATCTTGGAGGAGATCCAAGCGTTCTTGTAGACTTAAACGTTGTTGGACTTGTAATAAACCTTCTTCCCCCAACATAAATCCATTGATATTTGAGAGGGTGACATTGACACGGTGATCAGTAACCCTATCTTGAGGAAAGTTATAAGTTCGAATGCGTTCATTACGATCGCCGGTACCAATCTGAGCACCTTTTAGTTTTGCACGTTCTTCGGCAAGGGCTTGGCGTTGCATGTCAAGCAAACGTGTTCTCAAATATTTTAGCGCCTTTTCTTTATTTTTTGGCTGGCTGCGTTCATCTTGATTTTGAACAACAACGCCAGTCGGAATATGGGTGATACGGACGGCAGAATCAGTTGTATTGACGTGTTGGCCACCCGCGCCACTTGCGCGAAATAAATCAATGCGTAAATCACTTTCTTTAATTTGGACATCGGCTTCGATCGCTTCAGGCATCACAGCGACAGTAACAGTGGAAGTATGAACGCGGCCGCCAGATTCAGTATCAGGAATGCGTTGAACACGATGAACACCCGTTTCATGCTTCAAAAACCCGAAAACATTATCGCCTGAAATAGTGGCAATAGCTTCTTTATACCCACGACTTCCAACAGCTTCAAATGCCTGAATATGATCATGCTGAAACCTCATACCATTGTTTGCACAAAACTTCTCGTACATATGGTACATTTCAGCTGCAAACAAAGCTGCTTCATCACCACCCGTCCCAGGTCGGATTTCAAGGACAGCATTCCTTTCATCGGCATCATCTTGCGGGAGGACAGCTTGGAGTAAAGTTTCTTCAGCTTCAGGGAACGCTTTTTTGATTTGAAAAAGGTCTTCATCTGTTTGAACCATGACGCCTTGCCATTCAGCAATATCATCAACATTGTTCAATTTGGTGGCTTGTTCAAATTCTTCAAAGGCTTCCTTGCGCAATGTGGCTAAAGAGTCATATTCTAAACGAATATCAAGAAGCTTTGAGACATTGTAACGGACAGACTCGAGGCGGGTATTGGCTTTTTGAATTTTGATCAAATCAAAAGGTGGCTCGGATAACAAATCAGGGGATGATTGAAGAAGGGTGGTAACTGCAGTAGTTGTGGCAGCAGAACCAGATGTATCAATATCTGAAAGTAATTCTATGACCTTTTCGACGGCAAATGAGCGTTTAAAGTGTTCAATTGATGCGCCCCAGGCAGCTTTGGGCATCGTCAATGGGATTTCATGCTCAAAGTTGTATAAGAGTGCGGGGTATTTGGTGGGTAAGAGAGGGTTGAGAAGTTCTTCATGGGATAGAGTTGAGAATTTTCTCCGTGAGGTGGAAAGGGTGGGAAGGCGAGTGGGGGTGGGGAGAGCGAGCTTAGATGGAGATTGATGACTAAATAGTGATACGGAATGTGAGAGTAACGGATGGTTTGGGAGGTTGCTGATTGTAGCTGACGGTGTACGTGATTTCGCCTGGGTTGAGATTTTGGTTTTTTTCGTCTTGTGTGGATGTTTGGGATTAGCTTTGGAAACCCTTGGTTTAAGTGTAGTAGAATACATAGAAGCGTTAACAAGTCAATAAAAGGGATGATGGCTTAAATTGTAAGGATGGAGAAATGTTGTTCATGAGGAAAAATGGTGCGGTCATATCCTTGGGGTGAAAATTGTGTTAGAGAGGGGTGTAAAGTTATAAATAGACAGAATTGTCATTATTCAATCAATACTAGCCATAGTGGCACAAATGTACTCCCATCTCGAAAATATCTGATACTTTTTTGGGAGGTTTTTCGGCGTTCATTGGTTGCGAGGGAGTTGAGGGCCGAAAAAAAATACGGAAATAAAAAAACTCTCATTGGAAACATGGTTCTGTCAAAATCTTCAAATTTCCGAAGTATTAAGTTTATCACCTTCGTCATTCCCTCTTACTACATTATACCTGATAAACACCGTGGCTTCTATGGTGAATTCACCTTTTGCGATTTTTTGCAAACCTCATTTTTTTTCCTCCCCATTCAATCCTCACTAGATTATTCCAGCTCCCACAATCAAACTTCTTTCAATAATGTCCCAATCTGATCTCCCTGTTGGGCAAGATGAGGCAAATCAGCCTTCACAAGACGCTAATAGTATGGTCAATCCATGGTCTGTTGCAGATGGTGTTGATTACGATTTTATTGTTGAACAGTTCGGCTCTCAACGTATTTCCGAACAACTTATTGAAAGAATTGAACGTATTATTGGTGAACCAGCTCATCCATGGATTAAACGTGGGATTTTTTTTTCCCACCGTTCTTTAGAAGAACTTCTTGATTTATATGAACGTGGCGAACCTTTCTATCTCTATACTGGTCGTGGTCCATCATCTGAAGCTCTTCACCTTGGTCACATGATCCCATTTACATTCTCAAGATGGTTACAACGCGTGTTCAATGTCCCAATTGTTATTCAACTTACAGATGATGAGAAATTCTACTTTAAATCATATCTCACCCTTGAAGAAGCATCTCGTCTTGGGTTTGAAAATATTAAAGATATTTTAGCCTGTGGGTTTGATTTGCAGAAGACTTTTGTCTTTAGAAACACTGATTATATTCAATACCTTTATCCTGCTGTTTGTAAATTTTCCCGTCATGTTACTCTCAACAAGGTCATATCCACTTTTGGGTTTGGGCCATCAGATCATATTGGTAAATATGCTTTCCCACCAATTCAAGCTGCACCATCTTTCTCTACATGTTTCCCGCACATCTTCAAGGGTAATGAAAAAGTTCATTGTTTAATTCCTTGCGCAATTGATCAAGATCCTTACTTCCGTATGACACGTGAAATTGCACCATCACTTGGTTGGTTAAAGCCTGCTTTGATTCATAGCAGTTTTTTCCCTGCTTTACAAGGCCCAAATTCCAAAATGTCAGCTTCTGATCCTACTTCTTCCATCTATATGACTGACACCCCACAAATGATTTCTGACAAGATCAAGAAATATGCATTTTCTGGCGGGGGCGCTACCCAAGAAGAGCACAGACAAAACGGTGGTAATTGTGATATTGATGTGAGTTTCCAATATTTAAAGTTTTTTTATTTTGATGATGAAGATTTAGAAAGGATTAGACAGGAGTATACTTCTGGTACCATGAGTACAAGTGAATTAAAAACCAAACTAATTCAAGTTTTGTGTAAATTTGTTGAAGGTTTCCAACAAAATAGAGCATCTATTACCCCAGAAATCGTCCAAGCCTCCATGGAAATCCGCAATATTGAATTCCCTTAAACTATTTCACTATATCATCTTTGCCAACCCTCGAGGCTATTATCTACTAATCTGTCTTATTTTCCAAAATTCGTCGTTGTTTTTATTTAATAAATCACTGCTATATTGCTTTATGAGGTCCGATATTGACTTGGACAATTACTGAGAGAGTATTGATATGGTTTCATGATATATATTATTTCAATCTTTTCGGAGTTAGGCCGGATTTTCCTCAGTCTATAACTGTTAAATCAATTGTTTTTCGCATTGATGATAAAGTTATGAAAAACCCTCTCATCCCGTGAGATTCGATTATTTACATTGATATTGGCATTAACATCTTGAATATAATTCTCTCGCCGCAAATAACCGCTTTCTACCTCCACTATATACGAAAAGCTTCAACAATCTTACTCACCACTTTTTCCTGGCAAATTTATCAACTTCTCGATCTATTCAAATCCCTTCAAATCCCTCCCTTGATCAATATGGCATAGTTTTATCACTCTTATATCTTTCAAACTACTTCTTTGCCGAAAACTGGGCTGATGACCTCGCTTCCCAACTTTCGCACTTTTATGGCATCCCCGCATGCACTCACATCTGGGTGGAGTTCCTCTATCAATGATCTTCAGTCATTTCATCACACCATAACTTCCAAAATTACCGAGTTCCATAAACAGCTAGCCCAAGATGATTCAAATCAATCCAACAGAAAAATCAACTTACCAACTGAATCATTTCTATGGCAAGATTATATCAAAGATTTACCCCTCCGACATGTCAACGATAAAGCTCTCCAAGCACAGTTTGCTAGATTACAAAATTTAGTTCATAATTGGTGTAGTGAAGATGCTCTCCGATATTTAGGTAGCTTTGTTTCTCTTGTTTATCACAATGTTGGTCCTGTAGACACTCTCTCCGAAAGCAAAGCCATTCGTTCCCAACTTGAACTCACCCTTGGCCCAATTGATTTGCCAAAATGGAATGAGATTTATGATTTAGCAAAACACCTACATCAAACGCGCTCGGCTGCACTCTCACAAAATGTATCATCAGATCGCTCATCTTCTCCATCGATCCTTTTGGATGCTTATGGGGAGCGAGTTACTTCTGTTATTCTTTCCCAACAGCAACAAACTCAGTCCCTTCAGGTTGAATTGGCCATGACTAATATCTCTCACCAACCTCAATTAATCAAGACGATTTCTGCCCTCGAAGCAAATTGTATTCAACTTGCCGAAATTTCCCCATCAATTGTAACTAAGCTCACTCAACCATCAGCCCATTCATCATTAACTCCAATTTTAATCTCAACAATTCAACAGCCATTCTCTGTCCCTTCCACGACATCTGCGACTCTCACACACCCGGGTCTCTTTTCCCATCCTCTCCCCGATATTTTTGCCTTTGCGCTAGAATCCAATCAATCCAACTTGTTTGATAATTCGTCTTCCACACCCACCACCCATCCCCCATCCTCCTCTTCCTCCCCTATTGGAAGTTATTTCTGGGTTTTTGATAATATCACTGCTGCAACTGGCTCGCTTGAATCAGACCTACTCACCCAAAATACCATTGCCATGATGGCCTCTGAGCGTACTGATGATGAACTCCAAGGAGACCTTCTTGATTTATTGGGTTTCGATGCTTTCGATTTAATTGGGCTTTTATTGGTGAATCGCGGTAAAATTATCCAAGAAAAGCAATCGCCTTCAAATGCTGCTACCAACTCCACCCAAAAACAATCCCTTTCCACGCTCACTCGCTCCCAGCTTCAACAACAAGAACGATTATTGCAACGATTTCATAGAATGTCTTCTCGCAAACAACCTAAACAACAATCTGACCCCCACATTATTAATCGCAAAAAAGGCAATTATCGTGACATCGAAAAAGATTTTGCTCACCATGATAAACTTATTGGTCTTCTTTCAAAATACCGCCAACATGGTGTTTCCATTGAGCAACTTCACCATACCAATCAACAGGCTATTGCTGCCCGAGCATTGTCAAAAATCCCTCATATTCGCATCAATGATAAAACTCTAAATTATGAAGAAATCATTGTCCCACCTCAACCTCGAGAACAATTACCCACTGATGATCTTATCCAAATTAATAAGCATTTCCACCCACTTTTAGTCCCTGCATTTGGTCGTATTACCCACCTTAATACTTTACAAACAAAAGTTTTCCCTTCAGCTTATCAAACCAATGCAAATATGTTAGTATGTGCTCCAACCGGGGCAGGGAAGACAAATGTCGCACTAATGACTGTTCTTCAGCAGATCTCTCAGCATATTATTGATTATGATGAAGGGTCTGGCACAATTGATAAATCTCAATTCAAAATTATCTATGTTGCTCCTATGAAAGCTCTTGCTGCTGAAATTGCTGGGAAGTTTTCCCGCGCACTTGCTCCACTTGGTCTTTCAGTCCGAGAATTGACAGGTGATATGCAACTCACAAAAAAAGAAATTATGGACACTCAGTTAATTGTGACAACCCCGGAGAAATGGGATGTGATCACTCGTAAATCCAACGATGGGTCACTATTGTCTTTGGTTAAGTTGTTAATTATTGATGAAATTCATCTTTTACATGAAGATCGTGGCCCAGTCCTTGAAACAATTGTTGCCCGCACTCATCGTAATATTGAAACCTCTCAACTGTTATGTCGGATTGTTGGTCTTTCTGCCACTCTCCCAAACTATCGCGATGTTGCCCAGTTTTTAGCAGTCACTGACCAACACCTCCATTTTTTTGACTCACGTTACCGCCCGATCCCTCTCCAACAACATTTTATTGGGGTTAAAGCTTCAAATCCCATGGAGCGCATTTCTTTCATGAATGAAATTTGTTATAAACGAACATTGGATAGTCTTAAACAATTAAATCAGGCTATGGTGTTTGTGCACTCTCGCCGTGATACAGTTAAAACTGCTCAATATCTTATTTCTACTGCTCGCCGGTCCAAATTTGATTTGGGTTTTTTTGATGTCAGTGAAGTTCCTGGCCAAGTCCAAGCATATAATGAATTTAATAAAATTTGTAATTCAAATGAAATTCGCGAGCTTGTCCGCTTCGGGATTGGGGTCCATCATGCCGGGTTGACCCGTGCTGAAAGGTCGTGGATGGAAAAAGCCTTTACGAAAGGGTTTTTATCTGTATTGGTTTCCACTTCAACGTTAGCATGGGGGGTCAACTTGCCGGCTCATACTGTCATTATCAATGGTACTCAATTATATGATAGTAAACGTGGTGGTTTTGTTGATCTTGGTATGTCTGATATCCAACAGGCTTTTGGTCGTGCTGGTCGTGTTGATTTTGACACTTCTGGTGAGGCTATTTTAATTACCACCCTTGATAAACTTGGCCATTATATTAGTTTATTAACTGCTGCATTACCGATTGAATCCCAAATGATTAAATCTCTTCCAGATCACTTGAATGCTGAAATCATTCTTGGGACTGTCACAAATCTTCGTGAAGCTGATACCTGGTTAACTTATACTTATTTATACACTCGTATGTTGCGCAATCCCACCCATTATGGGGTTTCTCTTCAAATGCGTGATAGTGACCCAATGTTACATCTTCAACGCCGGACTTTTATCACTCAAGCTGTCAAACTTTTAATGCAATCAAAGATGGTTAAATTTGATATTTCCAGTGGTAACTTTTATCCTACCGACATTGGTCGTGTTGCATCATTGTATTACATCCATCACAAAAGTATAGAAGTCTACAATGAACTCCTCAAAACTTATATGACTGATGAACAAATCTTCCACCTTATTTCACATTCCAAAGAATTTGAGAATTTGAGGGTTCGTGATGAAGAAATTCAGGAATTAACCAAACTGATCGCTGATGTGTGTTTATATAAACCATTGGGTGGATTGGATAGTTATGTTGGGAAAGCAAACATTTTACTTCAATGTTATATTTCCGGTTACATTCCTCAATCCTCCACACTTCAATCTGACCAATATTTTATTCAACAATCTGCTGATAGGGTTATTCGTGCACTTTTTGAAATGGTCTTGCGTCGTGGGAAAGCTGCTTTGAGTGCAAAGTTATTAGATTTCTGCAAAATGATCAATCATCGTCTCTGGCCCCATCAACATATCCTTCGCCAATTCATTCCATCCGGTCTTTTGACTACTCATAACATTATGGAACTCGAACGGGCTAGATTAGATGTTGAGGATTTACTAGACCTCACTCCTCATGATCTTTGTTCTATGATCACAATTTCCCCCGCTCATGCCAAAAGTGTCTTACGCTGTGCGAGAAACGTCCCATGGCTCCATCTTGCTACGACTGTTCAACCATTAACACGTGATGTATTGCGTATTAATATTGATATTACCTGTCAGTTTGAGTGGAACCCCCAAGTCCATGGTGATAACCAATATTGGTGGATTTGGATTGAATCTCCTGAAGATGAACAAATCTTACACCATGAGCAATGGATTTGCACCAAACAAATGGCCACTCAAAATCAACACTTCCTCTCCTTTACCATCCCAATTTCTGAGCCATTACCGACCCAATACATTCTCAAAGCTATGAATGATACTTGGATTGGGAGTTCTCAAGCCGAAACCGTTTCCTTTCATGATATTCTCCTCCCCCAAAAAGAGCCAGTTCATCCAGAATTATTACCTTTACAGCCGATTCCAACCACTGCACTTCGTAATCCTCGAGCAATTGAACTTTTCAAACGTTTTACTCATTTCAACCCAGTCCAAACACAAGCTTTTCATACTTTATACCACACTGATTATAATGTTTTCCTCGGCGCTCCCACAGGTTCCGGGAAAACTGTTATTTGCGAATTAGCTATCTTGCGTGCATTATCTACTCAACCCAATCGCAAAATCATCTACATTGCCCCAATGAAAGCTTTGGTTCGTGAAAGATATCTTGACTGGTCAAGTCAAAAGTCTTTTGCCGGGTTATTTGGTTGTTCTGTTTTGGAATTAACTGGTGATACTAATCCTGAAATTGCCGAACTTAACAATGCTGATATTGTGATTACTTCTCCTGAGAAAATCGATGGTTTAACGCGTTCATGGCAAACCCGTGATTATATCAAAAACACCGCACTTGTCATAATTGATGAAATTCACTTACTTGGTCAAGATCGAGGGCCGGTTCTTGAGGTTCTTGTCTCCCGCCTTCGCTACATTGCTGCATTACGCGAACAACTGTCCTCCAAAAGCACTTCAACCATTTCCTCCAAGCCAGGAAAACCTGGCCAAAATAATGATTCTTCATTCAATGTACGCTTTATTGGTCTCTCTACTGCAATGTCCAATGCAAATGATGTTGCAGACTGGTTAAATATCCCTCCACAAGGTTTGTTTAATTTCCACCCTTCAGTCCGTCCTGTTCCATTGACAACTTATGTTGCTGGTTTTCCTGGTAAAGCTTATTGCCCTCGTAATGCTACCATGAATAAACCATGCTATGCTGCAATAACAACACATTCTCCCCACAAACCCGTTATTATCTTTGTTACCTCTCGTCGTCAGACTCGCTTAACTGCTTTGGATTTGATTAGCCTTTCTGCTGCTGATGGTAAACCCAAACAATGGTTACATATGGATGAG
>Ga0256901_1001685_pt1 | contig 10794 bp, 10 predicted proteins | sample MC6MC0689MT_FD_190200 | JGI IMG/M metagenome (GOLD analysis project Ga0256901, IMG submission 190200) | Metatranscriptome of enriched soil aggregate microbial communities from Iowa State University, Ames, United States - MC6-MC0689-MT... | ecosystem: Environmental > Terrestrial > Soil >... | reverse complement strand
TTGTCCTGTACGGATGCGGACAGTTACAGCGGTTCCAGTTAAGAAAGAATCGTTGGAACCACTGTAACTGTTTGTTTTTACGCATTATCCGACGCAAAACCGCTTCGCACTTTTGCTGGAAATGCTATAAGACAATTTGAGCAGTCACTTATCCAAACACTTCCCGTTCTTCCGATTTGGCGGCAAGCAAGGCTTCCAGCATCAGATTTTCAGAGAGGATGTGGCGGCGTAAGCTCTCGAGAAAGCCGCGGATCATATAGGCCACCGTATCGGCTGCGAGCCGGCATCGGCCTTCAGACACGGCTTGCAGGGTTGTTGCTAGCTCTTCGGCGGAAAGCCGGTCGCAGCGGTGTTCAGCCTTCAACCGCTCAATAACGACCGTTGCAAAGCCCGATCCGGCATGATGGTCGAAATCCGGAAACAGCACTGTCTCTTCCAACAAATGGGCCTCTGAAAGGAGCGCAGGAATTGCTTTGGCGAGTGCCTGATAATCGAATGCTGTCGCGGCGCCGGTCGTTACATCTTCCGCAGCTTCTTCGAGCTGCAGGCACAGTTCAAGCAAGGCATTGTGGTGTGTTTCCAGCCGACTGATGTCGGCTGCATGAAGAGGGGAGCCAGCGGTCATGTCCGGTTCCACCTATTGGCCAAAGAATAGCACGATGGCGATCACAATGGATGCTGCAACCGCCGACAACGTACCGGCACCCTGCAAGGCTCCCATGCGGTAAAGAACGAGCGAGAAGCCGATAATGGCGGGGGTAGCAACCATGAGCCCGATCTGTGCATCTGTCATTGAAATATTCCTTTGCTCTGAAAATGCATAATGCATCTGCGGTCGCGATTTTTCTTTGCCAAAACGCAAAGAACGGCATGGCCGCTCAGTCTAGGCATGACCCATGCTTGGAACGGAAGATACAGCCTTTGCGGCGAGGATTTCGGATGATGAGCCGGGGGAAAACCTCCTGCTTTGGATTCTCGTCTGGAGTGAACTCATCACCTTTGCAATTTTGCTGATTGCCTTTCTGGTGATGTCGATCATCGATATTGCAGGTGTTGCCCAATTGCGGGCACATCTCAGTCCGGGTCTGGCGGCGACCAACACAATTGTCTTGCTAATGAGCGGCTGGCAGGCAGCAATTGCTGTGCGGCGACGACATGATGGGAAGGAGGCACGATATCCGCTTCTGTGTGCGGCGTTTTTTGGCCTGATTTTTGTCGCCGTCAAATTCATCGAATACTCGCATGAAATGCAGTTTGTCGGCGATGAAGCGACAGGCTCATTTTTCGAGCTCTATTTTCTCCTCACCGGCTTTCATCTCATGCATGTGCTGTTTGGATCGATCATTCTGGCGCTGGTCGCATGGCGGCCGTCCGCTTCCAATGTTCTGCTCATCACCACTCTTTGGCACGCCATTGATCTCGTATGGCTGGTGATGTTCCCAGTCCTCTATCTTGCTTAAGGCAACGAATGACACACAAAGATCGCATGTCTTTAAATCGCACGCTTTTCATTCTGCTTGTTCTTGCACTCACTGGCGCGCTGATTGCCAGTCTCAGCCATGGAAGGTTGATGGCGATTGTGGTGGTGCTGATTCTCGCCTTTGCAAAAGGCTGGTTCGTCATCCTGGACTTTATGGAAATGCGCGGCACCAAAGGCGGGCTCAAGCCTGCCTTGCTCGCGTGGCCTGCCGCTTTGCTCACACTTGCGTTGGCGCGTTCTGTCGCAGTGCGCCTCCTGCTTTGAAGAACAGCTGTGGTCTTTGCCAAAACGCAAAGACGTCTTTCGCCTGCCCGATAGAAGGATGAAGTCCCGTGATGCTGGTGAGGGGTTTGACGAGCCGCATAATCGACGGGGGATCAGAGCGCATCCCGAAAAGTGTGAAACGGCTTTCGGGCAAAGATGCGCGTTAAAACAAATATTTAGAGCGCTGATCTGGTTCATTCGGATCGAAATGCGCTCTGAATGCCGAGGCTCTGCCTTCGGCCAATGAAAGGACGAAGGGGATGGCAGAACGCCTAACCAAGACCGGCGCCCGAAACGTCTTCTACGGCGGTTCCATTTTCTTTTTCGCGATCTTCGTGGGACTGACGGCGCACAGCCATTATTACATGAAAACCACATCCACGGATGAATCGACGCTCACTGATGCAGTCGCGCGCGGCAAACACATCTGGGAGAAAAACTCCTGCATCAACTGCCATACGTTGCTGGGCGAGGGCGCCTATTTCGCGCCCGAACTGGGCAATGTCTGGAAGCGTTGGGGGGGCGAAGAAGACCCGGAAGGCGCTCGTGAAACGATGAAAGCCTGGATGCAGGCGCAGCCTACCGGAATCGAGGGCCGTCGTCAGATGCCGCAGTTCAACCTGAGCGAACAGGAACTCAACGATCTGGCTGATTTCCTCGAATGGACAAGCCGCATCAAGACGCAGGACTGGCCACCAAATGAGGCAGGCTGAGGCGCGGGATGAACGGAGTTTTATGATATGAAATATGAAAGCCAAAAGGTTGCGATGCTCTATTTTTATGGAGCGCTCGTCCTGTTCGTAGCACAGGTCGCATTCGGTGTTCTTGCCGGTACGATCTATGTCCTGCCCAACACGCTCTCCGAGCTTCTGCCCTTCAACATCGTCCGCATGATCCACACCAATGCGCTGATCGTCTGGTTGCTGATGGGCTTTATGGGTTCAACCTATTATCTCCTGCCTGAAGAGACAGAAACCGAACTTTATAGCACCAAGCTTGCTGTCATCCAGTTCTGGATGTTTTTTGTTGCCGCAGGCGTTGCCGTTCTGGGTTATCTCTTCAAAATCCATGAAGGCCGTGAGTTTCTTGAACAGCCCTTCATCATCAAGGTCGGCATCCTCGTCGTCTGTCTGATGTTCATGTTCAACATTACCATGACCGCCTTGAAGGGCCGCAAGACCACAGTCACAAATATTCTGCTGTTCGGTCTGTGGGGATTGTCTCTGTTCTTCCTCTTTGCCTTCTATAATCCGGTCAATCTCGCCATCGACAAGCTTTATTGGTGGTATGTGATCCATCTCTGGGTTGAAGGTGTGTGGGAGCTGATTATGGCTTCGATCCTCGCCTTCCTGATGATTAAGCTCAATGGTATCGACCGCGAGGTCGTCGAAAAGTGGCTCTATGTGATCGTTGGTCTGGCCCTGTTCTCAGGCATCTTAGGCACTGGTCATCACTATTACTGGATTGGTGCTCCTGGTTATTGGCAGTGGATCGGCTCGCTGTTCTCGACGCTGGAAGTCGCTCCGTTCTTCACCATGGTCATCTTTACCTTCGTGATGACATGGAAGGCCGGTCGCAAACATCCAAACCGTGCCGCATTGCTCTGGTCGATCGGTTGCTCGGTGATGGCATTCTTCGGTGCAGGCGTATGGGGCTTTCTGCACACACTGTCGTCCGTCAACTATTACACCCATGGCACACAGCTGACTGCAGCCCATGGCCACCTCGCCTTCTTCGGGGCTTATGTCATGCTCAACCTTGCAGTCATGGCCTATGCCATCCCCGAACTGCGCGGACGTGCGCCCTATAACCAGATGCTTTCCATGGTGAGCTTCTGGGCGATGTGTACGGCGATGTCTGTCATGACCTTCGCACTTACTTTCGCAGGTGTGGTGCAGACCCATCTGCAGCGTGTACTGGGCGAAAGTTTCATGGTCGTGCAGGACCAGCTGGCACTGTTTTACTGGATACGTCTGGGTTCCGGCGTCGTTGTCGTAATCTCTGCCTTCATGTTCATTTGGGCGATGCTCGTTCCAGGCAAGGAACGCCGGGAAAACGCATCTGGCTTTGTACAGCCCGCTGAATGATCGACACGAAAGCCTCGCCTTCGGGCGAGGCTTCTTCACTTAGAGCGGCTTCAATCATGACTGAATAGCCATAGCCGCTCTAATCATTTGTTTTCACGCATTTTCTTCTCGCAAAACCGCTTCGCACTTTTGCTGGAAATGCTTTGACCAAAGGAAGACGGCCATGAACAGCATTCTCAAGAACGTTGAAATAATCGATTCATCGATCCCCGCTTACAGCCCATCCGGCAATGAATGCGCTTTGTTTGAAATGGCATGGAAACGAAAGCTGCCATTGCTTCTTAAAGGACCAACGGGCTGCGGAAAGACACGCTTCGTAAGCCATATGGCAGCGAAGCTTGGTCTGCCGCTCTCAACCGTTTCCTGTCATGACGATCTCGCAGCAGCTGATCTGACTGGCCGCTATCTTTTAAAAGGCGGGGATACGCATTGGGTTGATGGGCCATTAACCCGTGCGGTGCGCGAGAGTGGCATTTGCTATCTCGACGAGATTGTGGAGGCACGCAAGGATGTGGCCGTGGTTCTGCATCCACTGACTGATGATCGTCGTGTTCTGCCACTTGAGCGCACCGGCGAACTGCTCGAAGCGCCAGAGCATTTCATGCTCGTTGTTTCTTATAATCCCGGCTACCAGAACTTGCTCAAGTCACTGAAGCCAAGCACACGCCAGCGTTTTGTGGCTATCGAATTTGATTTCCTGCCCAAGGATCAGGAAATTGCGGTGGTGGGCGCCGAAAGCGGACTTGATGCCCATAAGGTTGCGCCGCTTGTGGCGCTCGCTCATCGTTTGCGCGGCCTGAAAGGACATGATCTGGAAGAAGGCGTTTCCACGCGTCTGCTGGTTTACTGTGCGTCGTTGATAGACGCCGGCATGTCACAGCGTGAGGCTGCTCGTGCCGCGATGATCGAACCGCTGACCGACGAGCCGGATGTGAAGGCAGCATTGCTTGAAATCGCCGATGCGATGTTGAAATAGGCGGGTATGTCATGCTGGATTTTCTGGAGCTTGAAGAAACCGTTGGCCGGGCCTGGCATCGGCTTATCGGTAAGACGGGATCTTGGCCGCAATATCCCGACCAAGCGGTAAGGCTTGCCGACATTCGCCAGAGGCTCGCCATCTGCTTCCGTGGTTTTGGCGGCGATGTTGCGGTGCAGATTGCGCCAGCACGCGCAAGAACTTCCGGGCATCGGCTTGGCTTGCGGCAGCGTATGGCTCTGGGTGAGGAAAAACTCAGCCACCCTTTGCGCGATGAAGCAACGCTGATGTTGCCGCCCGAGATTGCGCTCTTTCCTGATCGCACACTGAATTACGATCTCTATGTCTGGCTCGCGGGCTATATGGCGATCATGCCCACTGATATGAGTGCTGTCCCTGATGACCCGTTGCGCCGCGACCTCGCGGCGCTCGATATGGCTGCAGTAACGGCGGCAAAAGCCTGCCAATTGTTTCCGGGGCTTGAAGATCGCTATGCGCGGCTCTGCGATGCGGTGCTGGATGCACGGCCAAATAGACGGCTTAATCAACTAGAACAGCTTGTCGAAGAGCGGGTTCTTTCCTTGTTGAAAGAAGGGGCCGGGCTGCCTGACTTCAGCCTTGCAACGATTTTCCCTCATCGTGCGCCTGCGGGCTATCTGCCGCTCCTTCCGGTGCCGCTTTGGCCGGGGTTGATCCGTCGCGATGAAACAGCATCGCGGAACGCAGAAGACGAACCCGTGCGCGACTCCCGGGCCGAAGGTTCGGAAACAGGCCGCCAGATAGCGCAGCGTGAGCAGCAAGATCCGCGATTTGCTGATAGAAGCCCGTTCATTCTCAATCGCTTTGAGAAAATTCTCGCCATGGCGGAAATGGTCAGTGTTGATCGGCCTTCGGATGACAGTGACGAGCAGAATGCCAAGTCGGCTGACGAGCTCGATGATCTGACACTGGGCGAACGCAAGGGCAGACCCGCGTCACGCTTTCGCTTTGACCTCGATCTCCCACCAGAGGCGGTCGACCACAGTATGCTTACCGCCAAACTGACCTATCCTGAGTGGGATTATCGCAAAGCGACCTATTTGCAGGATCATTGTAGTGTGCTGGTAGCACCTGTGCAGGATCACGATGATGCGCTTAAACTGGATGACGAGGCGCGCAGCCTTGTACGAAAGGTCCGGCGTCAGTTTGAAGTTTTGCGACCCGGACGCGAAATGATGCGCGCACAACTCGACGGTAATGATCTTGATCTTGATGCCGTGGTGCGTTCGAACTGTGATTTTGCAGCCGGTGGGCAGGGCAGCGAACGTGTGCATCTGATGAGCCGTCCTCAGGCCAATGATCTGGCGGTGACGATCCTTGTCGATGTCTCTCTTTCGACTGATGCCTGGGTGGATAACCGTCGGGTGCTTGATGTGGAAAAGAAAGCGTTGCTGGTTCTGGCCAATGGCATCGCTGCCTGCGGTGATCGCTGTTCGATCCTGACCTTCACGTCGCGGCGACGCTCATGGGTGCGTGTAGAAACCGTGAAAGATTTCGACGAGGCTTTCAGCCCGACTGTTGAGCATCGCATCGCAGCGCTCAAGCCGGGCTTCTATACGCGTATGGGTACCGCCATGCGCCACGCCACGGCAAAGTTAACCGAGCAGCACAATCGCAAGAAACTTCTGTTGCTTCTAACCGATGGCAAGCCGAATGATGTCGATCATTATGAAGGGCGCTTTGCACTGGAAGATACCCGACGGGCAGCAAATGAAGCGCGTGCCAAAGGCGTCAACGTCTTTGCCGTGACGGTTGACCGCGAGGCAAATGCTTATCTGCCTGCTCTCTTCGGTCACGGGGGCTTTGCAATGGTCGAGAAGCTCGCGAAATTGCCGATTGCTTTGCCCGCAATCTATCGAATGCTGGCGGGATAGCTTTTGATCGGCACGATCAGAGTCTTTGGTCAGTCCCTCGCACCGGCTCTTCCTTATCGATCAGGGGCGAGGGTGATGCAAATGCCAGAAGTTTGTCATAGTCGATAATTTTAACGGCTGATGCCTGCACACTCACACCATGTGTGCCAAGGTTGGCAAAGCTGCGCGACAGGTTCTCCGGCGTCATGCCGAGATAGGCCGCCAGGATGCGTTTTTCATAAGGAATGGTAACGATATCCGCTCCGTTATTGGCGAGCGATTCCTTAACGATCCAGTTGGCTAACCGCTGGAGACTATTGCGTAATTTCTGCGTCTTCAGCTCTTTTACAAGCCGCCGGTAAGACCGCGCCAGCTCGAAAACGATAGCCTGCATGAAGCCTGAATCTTCGCTCATCATGGAGCGAACGAGCGATGACGGGATCATCAACACGCGCGCGGCGGTCAATGTTTGTGCGCTTTGCAAACACACATCATTGTTTAACGACGCAGCCAGGATGAAAACATCACCTGAGCGCAGAACTTCCAGTGCCGTTTCACCTTCTTCGGAGCGGGCAGACATAAGCACCAGTCCATCGAGCACGACAAAGAGAAAATCAGACGGCTGATTTTCTTCAATCAAGGTGGTTCGCGGCGGAAAGGATTGCGCAAAGCTGGGAGCTATGAGGAACTCAAAAGTCTTATCCCGCATTCCAAGAAAGAGCGGAAGCGTCTTTAGAACCAGGATATCCTCATCGCGCATTAAAACCTTACCTTTCATCTCTAGTTTTATTATAGCAAAATTCTTGATAAATATCAATCAACAAGTATTATTTTATCAATTTCGTCATAAAACTAAATCTATTTTCAGCATATGATGGCTATTAACTACAAAAACCCTTGATTGATTATCAAATATTGATCCTAATCAATGTATTCAACAGACAGACGCCGCATAAGTGCAAACGAAACCTTCCATGGTATTCAATTCGGAGTACGCCTATGCCACACGTCCCGGGGGCTTCCCACCGTAAGCAGACTACTGCTCTGACGATGAGCACGATTGCCTTTACAGTCTGCTTCGCCGTTTGGACCATTTTCGCAATCATTGGCATACAGATCCGCGCTGATCTCGGTCTGAGTGAAACGCAGTTCGGCTTGCTGGTTGGCACGCCGATCCTTACGGGATCGCTGATCCGTGTCATTCTCGGCATATGGGCCGACCGCTACGGCGGACGCGCGATTTTTACGCTGACCATGCTGATCTCAGCTGTCGCCACCTATTTCCTGACCTATGCAACGACCTATCCTCAGATGCTGATTGCAGCGCTGGGTGTTGGTGTTGCGGGCGGTTCATTCTCGGTTGGCGTTGCTTATGTCTCGCGCTGGTATCCGCCGGAAAAACAGGGCACGGCCCTTGGTATTTTTGGCGCCGGTAATGTCGGCTCGGCCGTCACGAAATTTTTCGCACCGATGGTCATGGTTGCGCTTGGATGGCATGCAGTTGCCGAAATCTGGGCAGCGGCGATGGTCGTCATGGCGCTGATCTTCTATTTTACCACCAGCGATGATCCGGTTCTGCTTGAGCGCAAGCGCACGGGTGAAAAGCCCGTCAGCACGCTTCTGGAACTCGAACCGCTCAAGAATATTCAGGTCTGGCGCTTCTCACTCTATTACTTCTTTGTTTTCGGTGCGTTCGTGGCGCTGGCGCTGTGGCTGCCGCAATATCTGATCCATGTTTATGGCGTCGATATTCGCTATGCAGGTATGATCGCAGCTTTTTTCTCGATCCCGGCAAGTCTGTTCCGCGCCTATGGCGGTCATCTGTCTGACGTTTATGGTGCACGCAAGGTCATGTACTGGACCTTCCTTGTTGCTCTGGTCGCCACCTTCATTCTCTCTTACCCACCAACGGAATACATCATCCAGAGCGATAATGGTCCGCTGCGTTTCACGGCAGAAATGGGCGTGGTCGGCTTCACTGTTTCCGTGTTTGTCCTTGGCTTCTTCATGGCGCTGGGCAAGGCTGCGGTCTTCAAGCACATCCCGGTTTATTATCCCGACAATGTTGGCGCGGTCGGCGGTCTCGTCGGCATGATCGGTGGCCTCGGCGGCTTCATCCTGCCAATTCTGTTTGGTGTTCTGCTTGATCTCACAGGTCTATGGACAAGCTGCTTCATGCTGCTGTTCGTCATTGTTGCAGTCTCGTTTGCCTGGATGCATGTTTCGATCCGCCAGATGGAACGCGCAGCACAGGGCAAGGCAACGGAAGAACTTCCAGCTTTCGCAGAACTGCAGGGCTTGAAGAAGGCTGAAATCAAGCCAGCCCGCAAGAGCGATGCCGTGCTGACTGAATGGGAACCGGAAGACAAGACCTTCTGGGAGCAGAAAGGCAAGCATATTGCCAAGCGCAATCTCTGGCTTTCCATTCCAGCACTGTTGCTGTCATTTGCGATCTGGCAGGTCTGGTCGGTGGTTGTTGCAAAGCTGCCGCTGGTTGGCTTCAAGTTCACCACGGACGAGTTGTTCTGGCTTGCAGCACTTCCCGGTATTTCGGGCGCAACGCTGCGCATCTTCTATTCTTTCATGGTGCCGATTTTCGGCGGTCGTCTCTGGACCACACTGACCACCTGGTCGCTGGTTATTCCGGCTATCGGCATTGGCTATGCCGTACAAAATCCCAATACGCCTTACTTCGTGTTCCTGCTGCTTGCTCTGTTCTGCGGTTTTGGTGGCGGCAACTTCGCTTCGTCCATGTCAAACATTTCCTTCTTCTTCCCCAAGGCTGAAAAAGGCAATGCGGCAGCCCTCAATGCAGGCCTCGGCAATCTCGGTGTCAGCGTTGTGCAGTTTGTCGTTCCGCTGGTTATTACCGCTGGCATCTTCGGCAAGCTTGGTGGCGATCCGGCTTTTGTGGCCACCGAGGCTGGCAGCTCGCCGCTCTGGTTGCAGAATGCTGGCTTCTTCTTTGTGCCTTTCATCGTGATCACTGCCTTTGCCAACTGGTTCGGCATGAATGATATCGCATCGGCAAAGGCATCCTTTGCGGATCAGGCCGTCATTTTCCGCCGCAAGCACAACTGGCTGATGTGCTGGCTCTATACCGGTACATTCGGTTCCTTCATCGGCTATTCGGCTGGCTTCCCGCTCCTGACCAACATTCTGTTTCCGGAAGTCAATGCGCTGCATTACGCATTCCTTGGACCTTTGGTCGGCGCGCTATCGCGTTCGGGCTCGGGCTGGCTTGCCGATAAATATGGTGGCGGACGCGTAACCATCTGGGCTTTCGTCCTTATGATGATTGGCGTGAGCGGCGTGCTCTGGTTCGTCGGCATCAAGGATCAGCCCTATGCATTCAGCGGCTTCTTCGCTTCCTTCGTTCTGCTGTTCTTCGCAACAGGTATCGGCAATGCCTCCACCTTCCAGATGATCCCTGCAATCATGTCGAAGGAAATGGATCGCCTGATGCCCAAGGCAAGCGCTGAAGAACGTCGCCTGGAAGCCAGCAAGGAATCCGCTGCCATTACTGGCTTCACATCGGCCATTGCTGCTTTTGGCGCTTTCTTCATTCCGAAAGGCTACGGCACGTCCATCAGCATGACGGGCGGACCGGAAGCAGCTCTGTGGGCATTCCTGATCTTCTATGTGAGCTGCCTCATCATCACCTGGGCCGTCTACACCCGAAAAGGTGGCCTCCTCTATGACGTCGAGCACAATCGCAAACCTGCGACCGCTGCTGCCTGACCACAAAGGCAGCGCGGGGAAGGCGGAAAGCTGCTTTCCATCCGCGCCTGCCACTTAATGAATGGATTGAGAGGACAATATTATGAGCCTACTCCTCGACCGGCTAAATTTTCTTGCCAGAAAGAATGTGGACACCTTTTCCGAAGGGCATGGTGTTACCACGGTTGAAAACCGTGACTGGGAAGATGCCTATCGCAAGCGCTGGCAGCATGACAAAATTGTCCGCTCAACCCATGGAGTGAACTGCACTGGGTCTTGCTCATGGAAGATCTATGTCAAGGGCGGCATCATTACCTGGGAGACCCAGCAGACCGATTACCCGCGGACCCGCGCTGATCTGCCCAATCATGAGCC
>Ga0256901_1001684_pt1 | contig 10794 bp, 1 predicted proteins | sample MC6MC0689MT_FD_190200 | JGI IMG/M metagenome (GOLD analysis project Ga0256901, IMG submission 190200) | Metatranscriptome of enriched soil aggregate microbial communities from Iowa State University, Ames, United States - MC6-MC0689-MT... | ecosystem: Environmental > Terrestrial > Soil >... | reverse complement strand
GTTAGATTTTGATGAGTCAGGGTCGACTGGGGAGAATCTGGAGAGGCCATTTGGTTGAGGGATTGTTGGAGTTGGAGTTGGGGGTGGGGGTGGGGTTGGGGAGTTGTTTTGAGAAACATCCGGCAGTAATGAATTCAACAAGGATGAGAGTAGTAAAGGTTCGGTGGGTTGATTGTCTTGCAGATTATCCCATTCATGAACGAGAGCCAAATCGATAAAAGAAACGTATTGAATCAAATCTTGGAGGATAATAGTCAATGAATTGCGGAATTGGGTCATAAAGGAGGAATTTTGGGTGAAAATATCAACACTTTTTTTATAATTAACATTATTCTCATTTTTATTATTCCCCATATCATTTTCTTCTTTAATATCGATATTATTTCCAATATTAATTATGGTTGATACAGTTGCTAATTGATTTGGATCAAATGCGGCAGCTTGTTCTAATTGTTCTAGTCGAGACAACACCAAACTCCGAGAGTAGCTCTGCCAAAGTTCTTTATCAAGTTGAACTAATAGAGCATCTGTTTCATCAGTAACCCCATTGCAAAGATCTGCATCAACATTGATTGAAGAGGAGAGTATTGAATCAAAAAATCCTTTAGTTTCATTTTCACCATCAGTCATAGTTTCTTGTTGTGGAGTTTGCTTCTTTTGGTTGTTCAAAAGATGCAAAACGTTAGTTTTTTTGGGATCAACCTTTAAATTGCATTCACTCCCAAGATTATTATTTTGATCAAATTGTAACGAAATCCATTTTTTACGAATTTGTTGGGTAATAAATTCAGTTTGAGACAACATCGCGCAATCATTATCATTCGAAATCCTACGTTGTTCTAACTGTTGAGCTTGTTCATATTTGGTCAGAAATGATGGTGAATTCGCAGAATTTTGTCCAAGAATTGTAACAATATCAATAATACCACCCACATCATTATTGCCTCCATGAATACGATCATCATTCATCGAATTATCAACTTGTTCTTTTTTAATCCCGGCCTTTTTAGCTTTGGTAGAATTATGTCTTTGAACGTTTTGAATAATGTGGTTGTATTGGAGCATTGTTAGTTGTTGTGACCATGGAAATGTTGTAAAATAGAGTAAAAATAATAACGAAACAGCTTGGTATAGAAACTGAGCAGATGATTGAAGTGTAGGGTTGGATTTGTCGCAATGTTGATGATTATTAACCCGATTATCATCAAGTTGAGCATGAGAATTGAGAAAAGAGGCTTGATTGACAGGAGCAGCTTGATGAGATACATTTGTGTTGTTTCTATCAAACCGCCGTTGAATGTCTAAAATTTGAAAGCTTTTGAGTTCGGTTTCAATACGAAAGACGATTAATTCGACAAGATTATACAATGAATAAGGTGACAAGGCAGAAATGAACGTAGATATCGGTGAATTAGACCCCATTGGTTTAATATGAGTATCAAATTCATTTTGGAATGGGTTATTATCATCACTATCACCACTATCACCACGATGAGGGATTGAAAGGGTTATATTTGATGGGAAATATTGAGATGAAATATAACATTGCAGGATCAATAAAAGTTCAGAGTTTGGGATTGAATTCAAAAGATGGGGGAGAGTTGGGGGGATTTGGGTAACTTGGTGAGGATTGACGCCATAATGGGATTGAAGTTGATGGATATAAGGTATGCTTGTTGAGGTGAGGGATGGGAGTAAAGAGAAATTGATAGGATTGCTTGTGAGTTGAAAGGAATGCTGGATTTGGTTTAGAGTTAAATTAGAAGAGGAATCATGAGAAAATAATTGTGTTGGTTGGGCCGGTAAATTATCATCACCATTAACTTGATTTTGAATTTCACTTCTTTTTCTAAGTTGAATAAATTTATTCAAAGATGATATGACTTCATAATGACTTTTTAACATCAACAATAACAATGATATTAATTCATATTTCCAAAGTGTGTGTATTGAAACAGTATTATTGATCTCATACTGCTTTGATACATAAACCCCCTTATTTTTCGTCCCAAAATTCAATTTGCTCAATGCATCCCAAACAGTCCCGACATCAATATATGGTATATCCCCCATTCTAACGCGTTCAATTCGAGTAATTTGGGTCTTATTTGGACCACTGCTACGGTCACCACATGTAGCTTTGATAATTTGGAGAAATGAATTGATTTGTTCATTTGTGGAGAACTGGGACAACATCGCGGTCGGACCCCAATATAAAGACATATGATCTAACAAAAGGGAGTCACGGGGGGGATGAGGTGTTTTATATTTGATATAAGTGGAGAGTAAGGAGAGGTTGTTAAGCTGGGTAGAAGTTTGGAGAGTTTGAGGAAATTTTGGAGCAAAATTTGTCTTCACAAACTCAAAGTGTCCGCCAAAATGATAGTAATAATTGTCATCAAAGGTTGTCAGCATACTACCTTCTTTAGGGTTAAGATAACCATCCCCAAACCTTCCAAGTTGATCATTGTGTTGAGTTTTGACGAGACCTGGTGTTTCCGATTTAATTGTCATATCCGTCTTTATAAAAGCTTCAATTTTGGCCTTTTTTTGGGTTTGCTTGACTCGATATTTTGGAAGAGATAATATCAATGTTTGTTTTGTTGAATTTTTATGATTTTTATAATCATTCAAGCCATGATAGCTGGTTCGGATAGTTGTGATTGATGCTGGTAGATAATCGAGTATAGAAAGAAATGCTACAATCGGTTCGTTTGAGGGGTACCCAGCGACATCATTGGCCAAATGAGGGGAGAGGTGGGTTAAGGTTTCAAGAAAAGTATGGATATTATCCAATAATGTCAAGTTGTAATTGGATTTAACACCAGAAGAACAATTTGAGCGATTTCTTGCTTCATTTTGGAATGTATGTTTTGTCTTGAATGATGATAAATGGCTTATCCGAGAATCCCATACACCAACATATAAATCAGTAAAAGAACGGATTATATTCGACCTTATCCCATAATATTGATCCGAATTGATGGAAAATTTGGAAAGAAAAGTCCGCACTTTGGTTGGATTTAATGACCATAACTTGAACAAATATTGTTCATATTTTTGGTATTTGTCATGAACGAAAATCAACTGCACAAGCACAGATTCAGTCAAAGTGAAGTAAAATTCAAATGGGTAATCATGGAGGGTTGAATTTTTTTCCATGGAGGAGATGAGGAGAGTGAGGAAGTGGTCAATATTAGTAGAAAGGCGGGTACTTGGATGATTTTTGTTGAGCAAACCCAAGGTTGCGATACTATTCAGAAGAAGGTAATGAAGACATGGAAAAATTGAATCGGTTAATGGTTGATGTTTGGGAGTGCGAAGAATTGGGACAAGATTTAAAAGGAGAATGATCGAGAGTAACGTTTTGTTGTAAAAAGTGTGGTCGAAAAATGAGTTTTTTTGACCATTTTGAGAAATTGGGAACGTTTTTTCAATAATTATTGTCATAGTTGATATTAATTCAGCATTTTCAGTTTGATATGAAGTATTGATTATGTGCATGATTAAATTAGTATAAAATTGAAGTTGAGGGAACATATCTTGATTTAGAGTATCGCCATATTGGGCAATAATTTTATAAACTTGATCAATTAAATACCTAACAATCGAAACTGGCATAATTTGTGATAATTTATATTCCAATTCGTCCCCAACAACATCCATGAGAGAATTTTTGAAAATTTGACCAATAAAAAGTGACCAATCTCGGTTTTTTTCAAGATGCGTAACCATAACAGAATCACCTGATTGATCAAACCCATAGATTGAATGTGTATCAAATGAGATACATGTTGGTATTATTAAATTGGTCAGGGATTGCGGAGGAGTAGTACTTTGACGATATGAAAGACTATCAGCGGCGTGTTGTTGTAATCCAGATTCAATCCGATTGGTGAAAACACGATTATAATCCTTTTCATCAATAATGTCATAATTTTGATCAATCTTGTGGGTTGTTAAATCGATATCATTCATATCATCGCGATTCGACGGCTGTTTCAAAGAATAATCATCATACTCACTATTATCACGGCGTTGGTTATTTTGAGCGATATTAATAGCTTCAGTGAAAGGGGTAGTGGTACTTTGCTCATCTGTTGACTCGAGGTCTGGGAGTTGTGAATAAAAGTCCATGTCATTATTAAAAATTTTGAGCGAGTTTGGGGTAATATCATTATTATCATCATCATAATGAGTATTTTTGTTGGATTTTGATGATGGGGGGTGCTTAAATCTGGTCGGGGAGTGTAGTTTTGCGGAGTGGGAGAGGAGTTCGGTCGGATTTGATTCAGTTTTATGTGTAGATGATAGCTCTGATGTTGGGTGTAGGTTTATAATATGAGTACTGAACGTATCTCTTTGTAGAATACATGCGTATTGATTACCCTCAACAAAGTGGGACGGTAATAATGAAAAAATAGCATAAGGGGTGTTTTTTTGATTATTTTGCGCGTTTTTTAAGCGATTTTTTTCGTTGGGTGAAAGAAAATTAGTGAAATAATAATCGCTAGAATAATATTCATTCCAACCATAAAATAGAGCTTGTTCTTGTGATCTTGATATTTCATCAATTTCATCGCGGTAATGAATTGATGAACCAATACTGGGTTTATAATGAAATGGGACCAAACGAGGAAGTTGAAAATTTTCAAAATTTTGGAAATTAATTTCATTTTCAAATTTACCATTTTTCGTTTGGTTTTGGTCAAGGGAAATAACATTCAACACATTTAACAGGCTGTTTTGATGTTGAAATTTACTCAGTAATTGAGTATTTCGGTCAGAAGGCTGTAAGGTAGGGGAATAAATGGGTAGTTTTGTCCCAAAATTTGAGTTTGAAGAAAAAGGATCGGAAAATTGCGAAAATTGCGAAAATTTTGTTCCTTTTGAGCCAATTTCAAACGCTTTCCCATTCTTTATTTCACCACTAGTGAAGCCAATCCCGGTAGGTGTACTATTAATATATGGAATTAATAATTTGACGCGGTTATTCGCAGATAATACGAAAAATTGCGAAATTTTTGAAAAAAAAGAAGAAATTGGTATCAAAACTGATTCAAAAAACAACTGCTTTCTCTTCACCTTAGCATCCTTACACAACACCCCTACAATTTCCTGCATTGCCGCCAACATATCATAGTACATATCACGTGGTTCTGACGGTATTGATGGATTTAGACGGTTTTTTAAGGTGGATTTTGTCTGTTGGGAGAGAAAAACGGTGGAATTTACGTGATATTGATCAACAATGGATTGGAAGTCATTGACATCAACTTGAGCTTTTTTTGAATAAGATATACCGAGTATAACTTGGAATTGATACGGTGAGTTGGAGGTTTGGGTTTGGGGGGGATTAGAAAAATTGGAAAAATTCGGGAAAAGTTGAGACAAATGAATACATTGTAGAACCCAATCTGAGATCCATAATGAGTCAAAAGTGACAATATCTTGATGGTGCGTGATGGTTGGTAGTAATGATTGAGTGGGGGGATTAAGTGTTTGTTTTTGGGATCCAATATTTGTATTTTCGTCGAAAAAATGATTAAAAAATGCATCAAAATATTTCTTTTTGAGTTCAAAATAATCAAACTGCTTTTTTACAAAATTACAACCGCATTCAATGCAAACGATTTGAATGATAGATAGCAGTGATGGGTTTATATTCGGTAGGGAGGGTTGGGTTGAGGGGGTTAAATGGGTTGAAGTGAGAGGGAACAAAAAAAGGTCTAAAATGTCTCGAAAGAGTGATTGTTTCAATGATTGCATTGTTGTAAGGAACTCATTTAAGCCAACGTTGGGAATGTTTAGGTTAGGTTGGGGGGTGAGCGGGAACGATGAAAAGATAAAGGTATTTTGGTAACAATTATAAAGAAGATTTGGGTTTTTTTTGTGGGAAAAATTGGTTTGAATCGGTTTTGTGATTAAAAGTTCAAATTGTGAAAATGATGTAAAAAAGAAACAAAAATTAAAAAAAAATTGAAATAAAGTTTTTAAAAATTTTACACAAAATGATTTTTGATGTTTTGAAACGGTTATATTTTCTTCTCCGTCAATCCTCGCCGTAACAATTGAGGTATTTAACGAGTTAATCATAATTAGGATAAATTTTGTCATAATTAAACCTTTAAAATAGCGTTGGAAAGAGTCAAGTTTGCATTTTTGGTCATTTTTTTGCCCACAAAGGGTATTATCGGCGATTCCCTGCGACAAAACATCATTAAAGTTATGAAAAGAAGGATATTCGGGCTTTTTTTGGATCGTTGGGTGGGTTTTGGCGGTTTTGGTGGTTTCCGAGGGGCCTTCTGAGGCGGGATCAGGGAATGCGTCGGAGTTGTGGGGAGATTTGGTGGGGGTTGCTTGAGTGTGTAGTAAAAAAAGTGGAAAAATAGTATAAATGGATAAATTTAATGAATATTCAAGTGAATGAATTGATATTAAATTTGAATTATGATTTGAAAATGAAAAATGAAGAAAAATTTGGAATAAAAATAAATTCTCAACAAAGTTGAATAAAAAATGTGAATTTAAATTTGAAGACAGATTTCGACCTGAATTTTCATTTGAATTAATTTGAGGTATATTCACGAATGATTGAAGGAGTGCTGTAATATTTTGCGATAAAAAGTTACATTTTTTTCCAAATGTGTTAATTTTGGTGTCAAAAGTTGACAAAAATGAAGACAAATTGAAGAAAAAATTGTCAAAACCGAGGATAGTGGTGGAAAACTGGCCCTTTATTGGGTATTTCTGTGCCAAATCGTTGATAATGGTTGAAATTAGATGCGTATTAGTGAGATGAGAGTTAAAAATATGGGAAATTAAGGAGGTTAGAGAGATTTTGAGGAGTAAAATTAATTCGTTGCAAATTGAAAAATGATCAAAATGATTTAAAGAAGTGTTATTTGGATCGAAAAAACAATCAGTAGAATTAAACCTTGGGTTCCCGCCACCAATCTGAGTAGTTGGTTCCAAAGCTGAGCATTGTGGGGTGGGTTGACAATGCTTATCGTCTAATGAGCGGGGTTTTGACGGGGTGGGAGTAGTGGGTTGAAAGTTGTGAATGTAGGAAAGTAGGACAGAAGCCCCGTAGAAGAGATAACTAATGGGTTCATGATTTAAAATCAGATTAAAATTAGTGTTGAGTGATTGGGGGGAGGTGGAGGGGAAAAGGGAAGGTGTGGGAGGGGAAGTGGGGGTTGGATTTTGTTTAAACACCAAGGTAAGCTCTGATATTAACGAGTGTAATTGAGATGATTCAAGTTGGGTGTTGTTATCTTTGGGATTGAAGCGATTTGTAGATAGTAATGAAATTGCGTTTAGTTCGATTAAAAAATGATGGATTTGATGCAAATTTTGAGCATTTTTTGGTTCATTTTGGTCAAAATTTTGAAAACAAAAATTATCGAACAAATTTTGCCAATTTGGTGAGGTTTGGGGTTGTAATAGAGAGGTATTCATCTCTTCAACAGGGGATTGAAAAGGTTGAGTGTAATAATTTTTCGAAATTGAAATAGTTTTGAAACTATAAAATAATCCGACTAGATGGTGTGGTTGTGGGATAAGAATAAGGGAAATATGAGGAATTTATAGGTTAATAAGGTTTATCGAGTTGAGAAAGTAAATGTTAATAGTTGTATACATTTGTGTTAATTTGTCAACATTTCTAACGGATTTTTGCAATTTTCCCAACGGTTTTGTTTTTTTTTGCAATTTTTGAAAAATTCAAAAATGTTTTTTTTTACAAAAACTTGATTATTGACTCAGAATCAATAGTTACCCTTGATTTTAGTCTTGAACCCAACTCACAAACATATAATGGGTTGTTTATTATATTCTCTTGACTACCCATCCCATATTCGGCCTGATTTCGAGTTTCTTTATTTTTCTGGATTCGAAAAAAAAAATTCGCAAAAATTCACAAAAATTCACAAAAATTCACACAATTACCCTTTAATTTCTTCTCCAAATTCATCACTCTCATATTTCCCTCTATTAATTGACCGGAAAACCTCTCCCAAACTTAATTAAGAGGCTTATACCCCCGATATTAGCCAAAAAAGTCTCAAAAAAGTCTCAAAAAAGCCACAAAAAAGTCACAAAAAAGTCCCAAAACAAAACCAAGCTACAATTACACGTGCAAAGAATTGAACAGTTTTGATTTAACCCATTGCAGCTGATTGTTTCGTATTGGTTGGTTTTAGACCAAAAAATAACCAAAAAAACTGTCCAAGACCCTCTCCAAACACCCCCCTGACTCACGATGTCAACCCACCATGAAAACTACGACTTATTAATCAAAATGGTCCTCATTGGTGATTCCGGTGTCGGCAAATCAAACTTATTAACCCGTTTTACAACAAATGAATTCCATTTTAATTCAAAATCAACAATTGGTGTTGAATTTGCCTCAAAATCGTTCCAAATGGATGGTAAATTAGTAAAAGCGCAAGTATGGGATACTGCCGGTCAGGAAAGATATAGAGCCATTACGTCTAGTTATTATCGGGGTGCCGCTGGGGCGTTATTAGTGTTTGATATAACAAATCGTCAATCATTTTTGAACGTAACGAAATGGCTCCAAGAAGTTAACCATTATTGTAATGATAATATATTAATAATGTTAATTGGTAATAAACGCGATTTAAAAGCGAATAGGGAAGTACCAACGGAAGAAGCGAAGAGCTTAGCGCAATTACATCGACTCTTTTTTATTGAAACATCCGCGTTGAATTCACATAATGTTAGTACCGCATTTGAAACAATAATCAAGCATATTTATTTACAAAACATTGGTCCGGGTAGTTTTTCAACGAGTAGTAGTAATAGTACACAGAATTTGTATCAAAGTATTGCGCGGGGTAATAATAATAATGGGAATAGTCATAATAATAATAATAATAATAATAATAATAATAATAATAAAAATACGAGTTATTATGGTGAAAAATATCACTCCGAAATTAATTTGGCGGAAATCGTGCAGGAACAAAACAATAATGATGAAAATATTGACAATTATGGGAATAATAGCTTTGTATTGGATGGTTATAGTGGTAGTATGACTCATCAACATCATGATAATAATAATAATGATGATGATAGTGAACCACCACATAGAGCTGTTACTATTAATTTAGATATGCCAAATGTTAGTACAAAAGCTGAAAAAAGATGTTGTTCTTGAAAGTATTTTCGAAAAACATCCCCCTCTCTCTCACTCGCCATAACAAACTTGTAACTTGTAAATAACCACTTTAGTCCACGTGGTACTCTCTGTATATAGACCTTAATCCCTATCTACCTTTTATCCCAAACTCCAAACCCATCCTTCATTATTTCTTTACGCATTTATTTCCTTTTTGTAATACACCTTTTTTTTTTTTCCCATTTTACGAATCTTTGAAGCGAGTGGGTAGTAGTTATTTATTGAGAAATACATACACACTATAACCTCAAGACAAATGGATTGATTAATAATAAGACGCAAAATAGACCCATGGATACAGTTATGGTTCATATCCCAATTGTTTTAACGATTTACAACAAGCTTCAATAGCTTTGACACTTTTAATCGATTTTTTGACCAATTTTGAATCAGCTTCCCCTCCATTTTCCAAACCAATGCGAATTTTGTCATTCAAAATTGTTAAATTTGTGGTTAAAATTTCAAGTTGATCAAAAAGAGCATTAATTGTGGTCGAAAACATATTTCTATCACGTTGTTTTGCGGTTGAAATACAAGCTTGCTGAGGTTGTAGCTCACGGCGTGGAGGGATTTGTGGGGGCTGTTGTTTTGATTGTTGCTGTTGGGGTGAAGAGAGTTGGAGTTTTGGTCCAGCTTGAGCCTGAGATGAGGGTTGTGGGGTAGCACTATTGGACTGGTTGAGAGATGATAAAGAACCAATATTAATACCAGAATTGTTAATGGTGGAAATTGGACGAGGTGGTGGAAGCGGATATTTTAATTTTTCATTTTTTTTCTCATTATTTTGTTCAATTTGAACGGATTGAATTTTATCCATATTCCAAGTACTTTTACAATAAATACATTCCTTTGGCATAGTTGGGTATTCATCAATTAACAGCTTCATCCCTTGTGAATTACCACCGCTGACAGCTTCATTATGCTGCTTTGTTGATAATTTTGAAAACTGCGCTTCAGACAAAGTGCCGACTAATGGTACCATACAATCAGGACAATATTCATCTAAAAGTAATTTACCAGCAGACATTGATTTAGCAAGTTGGGATGATAATTCCGCACGTTTATCCAATTTTTTTTGTAATTCTGCACTTTGTAATAAATTTTTGGTTTCTTCTAAATTATCAAAATTATAAAAATCAAAATCTTTTTCATCAAAATCATCACCAAAACTTGAAAATTCTTGACTTTTATCAACTGACGTGGAGACTTGATCCGAAATGACGCGATTCATGGCGTCTTTAATACGTAAAGACCATTCGGATTCAGTATTATTGTCATTAACAGGGGTGTTATGGCTACCATTTTGAACAACAGGAGTATTTGTGTGTTCATCCAGATGTGCAGTCATCGAAACAATCTTAACATCATTAGCAACAACACAACAATCATGTTGTAAAGTCATAACAGGGCCATCATCATCAGTAAGGCAGAACCAACCACAATAAGTACAAGCTGCGCGAATAAATTCGCAAGAGTCCACATCGATATTAGAAACTAACAATTGTTTCGTTTTAGCCCCCTTTTGTGGAAATGTTGAGTAATTTAAGGTATTATTATACAATTCAACAATATCTTCAGTAATATCT
>Ga0256901_1001679_pt1 | contig 10824 bp, 8 predicted proteins | sample MC6MC0689MT_FD_190200 | JGI IMG/M metagenome (GOLD analysis project Ga0256901, IMG submission 190200) | Metatranscriptome of enriched soil aggregate microbial communities from Iowa State University, Ames, United States - MC6-MC0689-MT... | ecosystem: Environmental > Terrestrial > Soil >... | reverse complement strand
TGCAGGCCAACCCGGCCAGCCTGCCGCCGTCGATCCTGTCGATCACCGGCGTCATCCCGTTCACCGAAACCATCTTCCTGTGGCAGTCCGGCGTACTGCTGGCCGCGCTGGTGGTGGTATCGCTGATCATTGCCTACGTCACCGCACCGGCCGCCAACTCGGCGCGCGATGCCGCTGATTGCGGCGTGGACGTCATGAGCGATGCGGCACCGATCAAGGCCAAGCCCACCCGCCCCGGCGAGTGGCTGGAACACAGCCCGCTGCTGATCCTGCTGCTGGTTGCGCTGGCCGCGGGCTGGTTGATCCACGAGTTCAGCACCAAGCCGGCGATCCAGGCGATCTCCGGCCTGAACACCTACAACCTGCTGTTCCTGATGGCCGGCGCGCTGCTGCATTGGCGCCCGCGTAGCTTCCTCGATGCGGTCTCGCGCGCCGTTCCGTCGACCACCGGCGTGCTGATCCAGTTCCCGCTATACGGCTCCATCGCCGCCATCATGACCACGGTCAACGGCAGCGAAGGCCATAGCGTCGCCCACATCATCTCGACCTTCTTCACCCAGATCGCCAGCCACGATACCTACGCGCTGCTGATGGGCAGCTACTCGGCGGTGCTGGGCTTCTTCATCCCCTCCGGCGGCGGCAAGTGGATCATCGAAGCCCCGTACGTGATGCAGGTGGCCAATGAACTGCATTACCACCTCGGCTGGTCGGTCCAGATCTACAACGCCGCCGAAGCCCTGCCCAACCTGATCAACCCGTTCTACATGCTGCCGCTGCTCGGCGTACTCGGCCTGAAGGCCCGCGACCTGATCGGCTTCACTTTCGTGCAGCTGCTGGTGCACACCCCGCTGGTACTGCTGCTGTTGTGGGCACTGGGTGCGACGCTGGCGTATACGCCGCCTGTAATGCCTTGATCGATAGCCGCAACGCTTGAAAGCAGAACGCCACGCATTGCGTGGCGTTCTGCTTTTTGCGTCCTGTAGTGCCGAGCCATGCTCGGCAGAAGCTTTACAAGCGAAGCGCAGGACACTGAAGACACCACTGAGCGAGCCATATCCAGCATGGCTTGAAACAGCCCACCAACTGAAGGAATCTTCCAATCACGCCTATCGACTAGCCCAGAACGCCACAAAAATGAGCAGCAACCTCACCGAAGTCAGCAAGTTCCTGAGCTACGTATTACGCCACGAACCCCAATCCATTGGCCTTGAACTGGACAGCGAAGGCTGGGCGTCAATAGCCGCCTTGATCGAAGCTGCACGCAATGCCGGTCGTAATCTGGATGCCGCGTTGGTCGTTACGGTGGTGGAAAGCAACGACAAGAAGCGCTTCGCCTTGTCCGACGATGGCTCACGGATACGCGCAGTACAAGGCCATTCGACCAAGACCGTGGACATCAAGCGTGAAGCCCTGGAGCCACCGTCAATGCTGTACCACGGCACTGCCCATCGCTTTCTTGATTCGATCCTTACTGAAGGACTGCGCCCCGGCAACCGCCATCAGGTGCACCTGTCCGCCGATGAAGCCACTGCCATTTCCGTTGGCCAGCGATACGGAGAGCCAGTGCTGTTGAAAATCGATTGCCTGCAGATGCACACACAGGGCCTTGCCTTTTACCGGGCCGACAACGGGGTCTGGCTTACCGACCATGTGCCGGCGGCGTTCATTTCGCGTTGATTCCGTCACGACAAATGACCTCCAGCCCATTGCATCCCCCGCCGTAACTGCCACGATTCCCCAGCCACCACCCATCAGGAGCCGGCCATGCTGTCAGCTGCACTACGCGTGTTTGTCGTGGGAATGCTTTGTGTTGCCGGCAATGCCACTGCGGCACCACCGGATGCCGCCACCCTGCAGGCTATCGAGGCCACCGCCTACGACTATATGGACGGCCAGTTGGAAGGCGACGTCGCGCGGGTGACGCGGGCGCTGCACCCGGACCTGGCCAAGCGCAATCTCGTTGCCAATCCGAATGAGACCCTGGGCCTGGGCCGGATGAGCTCGGACGAGTTGATCCGCTTCACCCGCGAGGGCGCGTTGAAGACGCCACGCGAGCAGTGGCAGCGGACAGTGACGGTGCTGCAGGTGGACGAGGACATCGCCACGGTGCGGCTGGAGAGCCCGTGGTTCATCGATCACCTGCAGATGGGCCGGTTTGATGGGCGCTGGGTGATCGTCAATGCCTTGTGGCATCGGAAGGTACGGGGTTCTTGAGTGCAGGGGTTGGGCTTTGGGGCCTACGAGCGAGGAGCTTCCCCCCACCCCAACCCCCGCTCCGCGCCCCGGCCCTTGCGCTGGCGCAAGTGCGTTCGATGGGCAGCGAACCGATGGTTCGCATGCTGCCCCTCTCACCCCATAAACGGCAGAGGGGCTTTACTTCGGCGAGTGTTTTTGTAACGGATACTGAACGAAGCCGGAAAACCCCGTTATCGTATGCGGCTTCCAACCGTTGCCCGCCGCGCCAGCCCATGAGCCAGACCGAAGTCGTGCATTCCACTTCCGAGCACGGTGCCTGCGAGAACTGCCGCACGCCGCTGCAGGGCCACTACTGCCATGGCTGCGGGCAATCCGCGCACAACCCGCTGAAGAATTTCGGGCACGCGGTCGAAGAGGTATTTGAATCGTTCTGGCATCTTGATGGGCGTATTTTCCGCACGCTGCGCGATCTGCTGGTGCCCGGCCGGATCGCCGTCAACTTCCTCAAGGGCCAGCGCGTGGGCTATGTGCAGCCGCTCCGGCTGTTCGTGATCCTCACCCTGTTCACCTTCTTCGTCGGCAAGCTGACCCTGCATTCCGATGACTTCGGCACCGGCAGCAATGCCGATCCAGCCTTCGCCAAGGCCCAGACCGTGGCCGAGGTGGAAACCGTGCGTGCCGCCCAGGTGGCGCAGATTGAACAACAGCAGCAGGCCAATCCCGCTGCCGCTGCAGCGTTCGCCATGGCCATGGCGGCGATCAACACATCCGCTGCGCAGCGCACCGCCGAGCTCGAAGCAAAGGCGCAGCCATCCACAGGCCGCGCTACCGACTCGGCGCTGGCGCGTGCCAACGAGGCTGCGGAACGTGCGCGTGCCGAGAACAAGGCCGTCTTCATCAATGTTCCGGTCAACGGCAAGCCCTGGGACCCCGAAACCAATCCCATCGTGCTGGCGGGCTGGCCGAAGTTCGTCAGCAAGTGGCTCAACCGGCGCCTGGCCAATGGCCAGGCCAACGTCGAGCGCATGGGCAACAAGACCGACCTGTATGTCCAGGCCATCCTGACCTCACTGCCCGGCGCGCTGTTCTTCCTGATGCCGATCTTCGCGCTGGTGCTGCGCGTGGCTTACGTCCTGCGGCGGCCGATGGGTTACCTCGAACATCTTGTGGTGGCGCTGTACAGCCACTGCTGGCTGATGCTTGTGCTGCTGACCACCTTCCTGATCGCCGGTATCAGCGGTGCGATCGGAAATTCCGTGGTCAGCTCGATCTGCGGCTGGATGTACGCATTCCTGTGGCTGTCGGTGCCGGTGTATCTGTTCTGGATGCAGCAGCGCGTATATGGCGGCAACCCGATCCTGACGCTGCTGCGCTACAGCTTCATCGGCTTCATCTATTTCTTCCTGGTCACCTTCGTGGTGATGTACGCGGTGCTGGCCGGCGTATCGGCTTGAAGCCGGTTTGAGACCACGCTGCATTGCACTCGAGCGAAGTGCGACTGACTCATGTAGCCCGGGTAAGCGCAGCGCACCCGGGGTTGTTTGCGCGTGGTCGGACGGATTTTGCGTTCCCTGCTTCCCGGGTGCGCTGCGCTTACCCGGGCTACGGAAATTAAACCCGGGTTCAAGCCGGAGTCTGCGTTGATCGCATCCACGCCTTGCGCGCAGCAGCTGAGTGGAAGCTCCAGGCAACGAATCGGCTCTGCTTGTTGCCCTGCGCCATCGCCACTTCACGCACCTCGGTCACCCCGAGCTTGGTCAGCTGCTTGTTGATATCAGCCAGGTGCTCGCTCTTGGCAACCAGCGAACTGAACCACAACACCTGATTTTGAATGTCTGTGCTCTCGCGGATCATCCTGCGCAGGAACGATGCCTCCCCGCCGGTGCACCACAACTCATTGGCCTGGCCACCGAAGTTGAGCACAGGTGCTTTGCTGTTGCGTGCCTGCGCGACGCCAAGATTGCGCAGCTTGCGCTGGCTGCCTTGTGCCGCTTCCTTGGCCGATGCGTGGAACGGCGGATTGCACAGGGTCAGATGAAAGCGCTCATCGGCCTGTAGCAGGTCTGTGAACAGCTTGCCGCGCGCATGTTGCTGACGCAGTTCGATGATCTGGCCGAGATCATTGGCCTGCACATTGGCCTTGGCAGCCTGCAGCGCATCGGCATCGATATCGCTGCCGAGGAAGCGCCAGCCGTACTCCGCCTGCCCCAATAGCGGATAGATGCAGTTCGCGCCAACACCAATGTCCAGCGCGCGCACCGCAGGGCCACGTGGAATTGCACCATCGTTGTCTGCGGCCAGCAGATCAGCCAAGCCATGCAGATAGTCGACCCGGCCCGGCACCGGCGGGCACAGGTAGCCATCCGGGATATCCCACTGCTGGATACCGTAGTCGCTGGCGAGCAGCGCGCGGTTGATTTCACGCACCGCCTCCGGGTTGCTGAAATCGATGCTGTCAGTACCGGTCGGGGCGCGGATCAGATGCGCACGCAGCTCAGGATTCGCCGCAACCAGCCGCACCAGGTCATAGCGGCCCTGGTGGCGGTTGCGAGGGTGCAGCAGCGCTGCCGGTGCGGCATTTGGCTTGGCGCGAGGGCGTTGGGGCGAAGAAGTCATGTGCTTAGTGGAACAAGCGAGAGACATTGGTTGTTTGTAGGAGCGGCGTCAGCCGCGAAGCAGATGCAAGATCCGCAGCGACAAGCCTACCCCTCCCCAACCCTCCCCTTTGCTGCGCAAAAGGGAGGGGCAGAAGCCGGGGCGCTGAAGCACCCTGACCCAGACACATCCCGCCTCAGCCAGCGGCTGTTGCTTTGCCCAGATCCAGCTGCTGCACGTTCTGCAGCAACTGCGCACCGGCTTCACCCGCGCGCAACGCCAATGCCGCGGCAATCGCCGCATGCGCATCACGCAACACTTCGGCTTCGTTGCGGCTGGCGTCGATGACCTGCTTGTTGGGCAGATCCAGCTGCTGGAAGATCAACCGGCAACGCTCCAGGTTCTGCGCAGTCTCGAAGTGGTTGGGCTTGTCGCCTCGGGCGCGGATCCGCTCCAGGCCCTGCTCCGGCTGCAGGTCCAGCAACAGCAGCAGGTTCGGGCGCGGCGCGAAATCGTTGGCCTGCAGCATCTCGTCCAGCGGCAGGCCGGCGGCGCCCTGGTAGGCCACCATCGACGGGAAGTAGCGGTCGAGGATGACGACCTCGCCACGGGCCAGGGCCGGGGTGATGACCTCTTCCACGTGCTGGCGGCGGTCGTGCAGCAGGTATTCGACTTCCTGCTCCGGGCTCAGCCGGCCAGTGGCGGCAGTGGCGCGCAGCTTGGTGCCCCAAGGGCCGTTGGTCGGCTCCTTGCCCAGCACGACCTGTGCCCCTGCAGCGCGCAGGTGCTGGGCCAGTGTATGGGCAAGCGTGGTCTTGCCAGCGCCATCAATGCCTTCGATGGCAATGAGCAGGCCGCCGGGAATCTGTTGATTATCCATGGGCGCTACTTTAATCGGATCGGGCCGATATCGCGCGGCTTGACGGCACTAGCGGCGTGCCAACCGCCATGCCGGGAACAGTCCGGCGTCAGCGCTCGGGCGGGCTGCAGCCGTTGGCCGCGCAGTATTCGGTGGCCCGCCGCTGCTCGTCCTCGCTCAGTTCCGGTGGAGGCCGGGCGATGGCGGACTGGATCTGGTCAGGGCCGCCGGTGATCTTGTTCAGGCCCTGCGCGGCCTTCATCAGGCCATAGCCGATGCCCATCATCAGGTAGCCGCCACTCATGCCGACCTGCTCGGGCGTCGGCGGCTCGCTCCAGTTCTTGCTGAAGCGATTGGGCGCGGCCTGCACCGGGTTCTTGAAGCGGTACAGGTCCAGGGGCTCGTCGTCCTCGGGCTTGATCGCGCGCACTTCGCCCAGGGTAGTAACGTTGCCCTGCGCTGGCACTTCGACCGCATCACCAGGCTCGACCTGTGCTTCCCCGGCACCATCAGCTGCCACCGAAGGTGGCACCGCCGGTGCGTTCTGCGGCACGGGCTGCTGCGCCTGTGCCATCCCTGCCAGCATCATGCCGGCCAACAATGTGCTCCATCCTGCCGCTGATGCCACAGCCACCCACCCTGCCTGTTGCGTACCGGCAACAGCATACGCAGGCAGTCCTTCACATTTTGTTGGGACAGCCCAGTGCGTTCAGCATGTCGTAATCGCAGCGGGTCTCACAGCGTGAGACACCAATATGCTTCCATATGTTCTTTGATCGGCAGTTGCGTGCATGGCGTTTTCCCTCGCTCCCCGCACCGAAGCCAGCGAACGGGCGCTGGCAACCACCGATGGCCTGCCCTCGCGTGACGGCTCGCTGCTCGGCCAGCGCCTGGCCAGGCGCTACAAGGACCGGGTCACCGGCAGCTTCACCATTCCCGGTCGCGAAGGCAGCTATGCGCCGATTCCCGATGACGTGCCCGAGGCGCTGAAAGCGGCATTGAAGGCGCGCGGCATCGAGCAGCTGTACTCGCACCAGGCCGAGGCCTGGGACGCGAGCCAGCGCGGCGAGCACGTTGCCATCGTCACCCCTACCGCCTCCGGCAAATCGCTGTGCTACACGCTGCCGGTGGTAAGCGCGGCGATGCAGGGCAATGCCAAGGCCTTGTACCTGTTCCCGACCAAGGCGCTGGCGCAGGACCAGGTGGCCGAGCTGCTGGAGCTCAACCGGGCCGGCGATCTTGGGGTCAAGGCCTTCACCTTTGACGGCGATACGCCCGGCGATGCGCGGCAGGCGATCCGCCTGCATGGCGACATCGTGGTCAGCAACCCGGACATGCTGCACCAGGCAATCCTGCCGCATCACACCAAGTGGGCGCAGTTCTTCGAGAACCTGCGCTATGTGGTGATCGACGAGATCCACACCTATCGCGGCGTATTCGGCAGCCATGTCACCAATGTGCTGCGGCGGCTCAAGCGCATCTGCGCGTTCTATGGCGTGCAACCGCAGTTCATCCTGTGCTCGGCGACCATCGGCAACCCGCATGCGCATGCCGAGGCATTGGTGGAGGAGCGCGTGCATGCCATCACCGAATCCGGCGCGCCGACCGGGCCCAAGCACGTGCTGCTGTGGAACCCGCCGGTGATCAACCCGGACCTTGGCCTGCGTGCCTCGGCGCGTTCGCAGGCCAACCGTATCGCCCGCATCGCGATCAAGAGTGGCCTGAAGACGCTGGTGTTCGCACAGACGCGCTTGATGGTGGAAGTGCTGACCAAGTACCTGAAGGACATCTTCGACAACGACCCGCGCAAGCCGGCCCGCATCCGCGCCTATCGTGGTGGCTATCTGCCGACCGAACGCCGCGAGGTGGAACGGGCGATGCGCGCCGGCGACATCGACGGCATCGTCAGTACCTCGGCGCTGGAGCTGGGCGTGGATATCGGTGCGCTCGACGTGGTCATCCTCAACGGTTATCCGGGTAGCGTTGCGGCGACCTGGCAGCGCTTCGGTCGTGCCGGTCGACGTCAGCAGGCCGCGCTCGGGGTGATGGTCGCCAGCAGCCAGCCGCTGGATCAGTACGTGGTGCGGCATCCGGATTTCTTTGCCAACGCGACGCCGGAGCACGCACGCATTTCGCCCGACCAGCCGCTGATCCTGTTCGACCACATCCGCTGCGCCGCCTTCGAGCTGCCGTTCCTGGCCGGTGAACCGTTCGGGCCGATCGATCCGCTGGTATTCCTGCAGGCGCTGGCCGAGACCGAAGTGGTACATCAGGAGGGCGACCGCTGGGAATGGATCGCCGACAGCTATCCCGCCAATGCGGTGAGCCTGCGCGCGGTTGCCGACGGCAACTTCGTGGTGGTTGACCGCAGCGACGGCAAGCAGCAGATCATCGCCGAGGTGGATTATTCCGCCGCTGCGCTGACGTTGTACGAAGGCGCCATCCACATGGTGCAGAGCACGCCGTACCAGGTGGAGCGGCTGGACTGGGACGGCCGCAAGGCCTACGTCACCCGCACGCATGTGGATTACTACACCGACAGCATCGACTACACCAAGCTCAAGGTACTGGACCGCTTTGACGGCAATGGCGCCGGGCGTGGTGATTCGCACCACGGCGAAGTGCACGTGGTGCGACGCGTGGCCGGCTACAAGAAGATCCGCTACTACACCCACGAGAACATCGGCTACGGCCCGGTCAACCTGCCCGACCAGGAACTGCATACCACCTCGGTATGGTGGCAGCTGCCGCAGGCCACGCTGCTGCGCAGCTTCGCGCAGAAGCAGGACGCGCTGGATGGCTTCCTCGGTGCCGCCTATGCGCTGCACATCGTTGCGACCGTTGCAGTGATGGCCGATGCACGCGATTTGCAGAAGGCGGTGGGCAATGGCGACGGCGCCTGGTTTGCGGTGGCCGACCAGACCGGCCGTGGACAGCTGCGTGGCAATGAAGCCGGCGAAGCCACGGTGGAACTGATGCAGAGCTTCGTGCCCACGGTCTACCTGTACGACAACTTCCCCGGCGGCGTGGGCCTGAGCGAACCGCTATGGCAGCGCCAGGGCGAGCTGGTGCAGCGTGCCCTGGAACTGGTCGAACGTTGTGACTGCAATGCTGGTTGCCCGGCCTGTGTTGGTCCGGTGCTGGCAGCGCAGGAAGATGACAAGGGACCGACACCACGCTCACTGGCCTTGAAGGTATTGTCGCTGCTGTCCACCGAGCGTTGCGACCAGGTCCAGGCTGTCGTCATGGAAGAGGCACTCGACCTGCTGCCATGAGCATCAGCCTGGACAAACTCAAGGCCCTGCGCAAGCAGGCGGGGCTGGCGACGACAGCACCTGCGGGAACCGCGCAGCCTGCGACTGTTGCGGAAGCGGCACCAGCCGCGAAGCCAGCAATGGCGCCCGAAGCAGCCGTGCCTGTTGCTTCGGGCGCACCTGGCGCTTCACCGGCTGTGGACGCTGTACCGGCTTCGCGGCTTACGTCGCTGCCACAGGAGAGCGCGCCGGAATCTTCCGTGTTTGGCTGGGTCGACCAGATCAAGCACAAACCCGCCGTACCGCAGGACGGCGCCGCGTTGCGACGCTTGTTGGCCACGCGTAACCGCGCCATCGCTCCTGCGCAGCCGATCGAACGCGGGCCCGTGGATCGCGATCTACCCGGCACCGAGATCGCACCCGGCCTGCATCTGATCGAAGCTTTCATCCCACAGGCAATCCCCGCGCAACGCTTGTCCCTGGCTTTCAGCAAGCGTCCCGAAGAATACGTCGCACCGCAGGACCTGTTGTTCTTCGATACCGAAACCACTGGACTGGCCGGCGGCACCGGCACCCGCGCCTTCATGATCGGCGCCGCCGACTGGCACCACGATGCAGTGCGCGGCGAAGGCCTGCGTATACGCCAGTTGCTGATGTCGACGATGGGTGCCGAGAGCGCGATGCTGGAGTTGTTTGCCAGCTGGCTGTCACCCAGCACCGTGCTGTCCAGCTACAACGGTCGCTGCTATGACGCGCCTCTGCTGAAGACGCGTTATCGGCTGGCACGGCGTGGCGATCCAATTTCCGCATTGGACCATGTGGACCTTTTGTTCCCAACCCGCCGACGGTACCGCGGCACTTGGGAGAACTGCCGGCTTGCGACCATCGAACGGCAGTTGCTGCTGATCGCTCGCGAGGATGACTTGCCAGGTTCGGAAGCGCCTGCGGCGTGGTTGAGTTATCTGCGTGGCGGCAGCGCGCGCAATCTGCGCCGTGTCGGCGAACACAATCACCAGGATGTGGTGACCTTGGCGCTGTTGTTCCTGCGACTGGTGCAGGCAGAAGCGGATGAGCGAGCCGAGTTGGCGTTGGAAGCCGAGGGCTGAGTTTCGGTTGCTCGTCAGGCTTTGCTTGTAGAGCCTACCCCACCCCAGCCCTCCCCTTGGCTGCGCCAAAGGGAGGGAGCGGAGCTGCCCTCCCTTGCGCCAAGCGCAGGGGAGGGTTGGGGAGGGGTGCTTTTGCTCGAGCTCCAAACCGAAGCAAGCCAAAGCAAACCCTCCCAGAACATCAACCACCAAGCGGCCGCGCGATCCCACTGCTGATCGCTTCGCGGATCATCTGCTCCGCATCACGGTTGGCCTTGGCGCTGGCCGCGGCCTGCTGCCTGCCCAGCTCGGCCTGCTGCTTGCCCAACTCCCTCTGCTGCGCGGCCAGGCTTTCCATCTCCGCACGCATCGCCGGGTTTTCCATTTCCTGACGTGCCTGCTCCAGCTTGCGCCGTGCCTCTTCGTATGCGCGACGTTGTGCGGCGCTGCGTTCACCCGAGCTGAGCGCAAGCTCCGCCTGCTCGCTTGCCAGCTCCCCAATCCGCTCACCGATCTCGCCCATGCGCTCACCGATCTGCCCCTGGCGGTCGCCCAGCTGGCCTTGGCGATCACCCAGGCGGCCCTGCGCATCAGCCAGACGCACGGTTTCGGCGTGCAACTGCTCAAAGCGTGACAAGGTCGCGGCATCACGCACTACATAGCGTTTGCCGTCACGACGCACCAGCAGCAAGCCTTTGCCGTCATCCAGCTTCTTGGCTTCGCGCAGGTCGGCGACGGAGCCGTTCATGACGTTGTGGTCGCCCTTGATCAGCACATAGCCATCCGCATTCTGATCACTGGAAAGGTGGATCACGCCTTCTGTGCGAAGCGGGGC
>Ga0256901_1001678_pt1 | contig 10830 bp, 1 predicted proteins | sample MC6MC0689MT_FD_190200 | JGI IMG/M metagenome (GOLD analysis project Ga0256901, IMG submission 190200) | Metatranscriptome of enriched soil aggregate microbial communities from Iowa State University, Ames, United States - MC6-MC0689-MT... | ecosystem: Environmental > Terrestrial > Soil >... | reverse complement strand
CAAAAGGCTAAATTTCATCACGTTTTAATGGATGATACACAAAGTGTCCCAGAAACAATCTCTTTACTTGCTCTCAATTATGGTGCAAAACAAGCATTATTATCCTTTGATAATGCATTATTACATGCACCATCACCAACTACATTAACCACTAAAAATCGCCAATTTACTCGACCAATTGCGGACAGATTATTAACATTGAACGATTGGCAAAAACAAAAGCCATTACCAAAAAATCATACTCAGATTAAAAAAATGACTATTATCCCAACTGCGTATTGTAACGTCCAATATCGTGTCCACCCGCGTTTATTCGAATTCCCATATCAAAATCACTACAAAGATCATTACCCTAAACTATTAAATCAATTAACATTACCACGTGATGTACATGCCAAAAATTACGATGTATTATTCGCATCAGTTTATAAAAAAGATATGGCAGATCGTCATAGTGAATGTCCGAAACAATTTGGTCAAAAATATTTCGATTGGGCTGTAAGAAGATTAGAAAACGATCGGGCTGGGATGTATAATCGTAGTTTGGAAAAGTTCCCATGGCCAAATGATCAATTACCCTTTTTATTCCTCTCAACTCATAATCCAGCTTTTGAACAACAATTAAAACAACAAGGTATTTTGCGCAATACAACTAATCCGTTAGAAATTTCATATACTGACGCGTTGTTAGCTCATTTTGTCCATTTGGGTTTAAATTTGGAAGATTTGGGTATTATTGTCCCATTTGCTGACCAAATGCAAGCAATGTATCAAGCCTTTGCTCAACCAAGATCTGCACTCACACAAGCATTATATGAACGTCGTTTATTAGGGCGAACTGAAGAACCTGTTAATTTACAATTATATTTTCGTAAAAAATTAAAAATTGCATTACCGGAACATTTCCAATCAGTTGATTGTAAAATTTTAATCTTCTCAACTACTCGTACTGCCTCCACAACACTCGGTCCAACACTTGCTAATCCTACCATTATTAACCTTGCAATGACTCGTGCAAGAAATGCCGTGATGTTTTTAGGTGACCATACTCTTCTCCTTTCAATGTCATCAGCATGGACACGTCTTATTTCATACGCTTCTGAAAATAATGCCATTATGTTACCAACTATGGCTAAACGGTTCATACCATGGTTATCCGTCTCTCGTAGTTTTATTTATGAAATCTCTCGTCGTAAAAAGGAAATGATTTTACATCAATTTTTACCACAATTACTCGCACAATCTGTAAATTCCCCGCCTGGGTCTAAAGATCCAATCGAATCAAAAGCATTTAAACAACAATTAGTTGAATTTGAAGCTTTTGATGTTTTATTACAATATTATCAAAATTTATTAAGTGAAAGGGGTCAAATTTGGGGTGAAAATTTAAATCGTTTGGATATATATGATGATGGATTTACTCTTCAACATAATGAAGAATTATTTACTGCGTTAATTACAGATGATAATATTTTTTCAACTTCATCAAAATCACGTTTTCAAGCTTTGTTAAAACATTTTTGTGTCAAAAATCTCAAAACTGAAGGGCCTAAAATTACAGTTGTTGCGACTCCAACTGCTCCAAATCCTCCTCAAGTCTCTACAGTTCCTACCCCACCACCTGTTATTGCCTCACCTGTTATCGTTGTTCCTGCTGTTTCTCAACCAACTGTAATCCCAGTTGTTTCCGAAACTAAACAAATCCAGGCTAATCCTGAAGGAGTTCAAACTGTTATTACCCAAACAACTCCACAACCAGAGCCAATTCCGACACATATTACCATTGGTACTGCTCAAGTCCCAATGCCGAACTCGACTAGTATACAACCCCCAACAACAGCAACATCATCATCGACAACAACAACCTCAACCCTTATGACCCCATCCCTCCCATTATCCCCGCAAAATACTCAAATCATTTCAAATAATCAAATTCAACCAAATAACCTACAACCTCAAAATTTCTTAGTTGCTACGACTTCTGACGCAATGACCTTCCCACCGTTTATTCAAAACCTTTCCAATACTGGTTTAATGGGGCAACAAACCGTCGGTTTCCCTGTTAATATGAATGGTATGCCTTCTTTTGGTATCCCAATGAATAACCAACCGGGCCTTTCAATGAATACAATTAGTACTAATCCTAGTATGCAAATGGCTGTTATGAACGGTATTCCACTTGGACCAAATACCTCTATGCAATCACAACCGCCACAAATGATTGGTAATATTGCAACAATGAATGGTATGGGTTCAATGAACCAATTCGGGCCTGGAATGTTGCAACCGGGACAATTGTTTCAACAAGATATCCAACAGCACTCAGTTTCTCCAATAAATAAACTTGATGAGACTAACCCACCATCAATGAATAAACAATCATTATCTGCTGATCAATCCTCATCAACTAGCCCACAAACGTCTCCCAATACTGGTTTATTTCAACCACCAATCCATGATATGAACTTTCATCAATCACCACTAATGGCAAACCCATCTAGTTTCTTACCACAGAATATATATAATGATCCACAAAGCCCACAATTCATTGTCAATGATGATGGTATGAGTGGTATCGATATGGGACATATGTACATGCAAGGTGCCAATCTTAACGACCCAAATTTTGCTCAATTTGGCTTTTTTCAACAAAATTCATTCCCACAAAATGTCAACGCAAGTGGTATTAACCCACAATTTTACCAATCCCCTCCCGGTTTAACTCCAAATGTAAAACAACCCCATTTTAATAACCAAATGATGGGATTTAATCAAATGAATATGATCCCACAAAATAACATTAGTAATCCAATGGTTGGTGCTAATATGAATCAACAACCGATGGTTATGAATAACGCCTCAATGAATTTCTACCCACAACAAAATTTTGCTTCACAATTACCTCAAAATAATATGAATACAATGATGCCAATGGGAATGAATATGATGAATGGTGCTCCGATGTCAAACATTGGTGGACAAAATTTTTATCCCCAACAAGCCTTTTTCCCTCAACAACCCCAAATGAGTGGGAATTTAAACTTTCAAAATTTTAGTACTTTTCCACAAGGACAATCAGCACCACCACCACCACCATCTTCACAAAATAGTCAACAATTTGTTACCCAAACACAATCTTTTCAACCAATAACTAACGGACAACCTCCAGTTGCATCAAATGCGCCCCCACAACCTGGGAGTTAATTTCTTCTCAACAATTACAACCTCACTCTCTCTCTCTCTCTCTCACACACGCTCAAGTCTTTATCTATATGTTTAGATAAAATACAATAAATTCTAAAATGTGTATATCCAAGCGATTTGATCCCACAAATTTCAATTTCAACTATTCTCTTTCACAGTTTTCCACTTTTTTTTTTCCGTCAACTCACAAACTACTTTAATCCTCTATTTCCTCACCCCCTCACCCCCCACCCTTTTCAACACTTTTTATTTTTCCCTCCTATTTCATGTGTCCAATACAATTGTCAGCTTTTTCACATCTCTTCTGTCGTCTTATTGAATTCCCCTTTTTCTCGATTTTTAAATAAATTTTGGACGCTATATTTCTTAACCTAGCTTGTAAATTGTTGAGAAGTTTGTATTGGCCTGTAAAATAGACTACATGCTTTGAGCATCAAGCTTGGAAAAATAAGTGAATCATGTATTTGAAGACAATAAACAAGAACATAAAAATTTCAATCAACAAAAGAATAGAACTGATAAGGTTTATTTGTGTAAAATATTTGTTGGTTTTTTAAAATCTAAAAGGCAAATTTATTCAATAAAATCTTCATCCATTCCTCCCCCATCTTTTTCCTCATCCTTTTTTTCATCCTCATTATTTTTCGCATTTTTTTTCCTCAATTGAGCTTCTTCTTCTTCTTTCAATACATTTGCAATCAATTGTAATATCAACCCGGCCTGTACATCATTTATTTCCCCATCACCACCGATTACGATCCCTTCAACCCCATTCCCAGCATCGATAACCCGTCCGACCTCCCCACTCCCTTCTTCCCCGCCCAAACTACCAATTGAACCCAAAAATAATCGAAATTCAGGATCATCCGGTGATATTTCAATCATACCATCATCATCATCATCATCATCATCATCATCATCATCATCATCCCCACCACCACTACTATCATCTTCATTACCATCTTTTTGAATTTCTAATAATTCACCAAACGCAGACATATCAACCTTATTATTACCTTCATCACCATCAATACCTTGGTCATTACCAATCTCATTACTCTGAACAAAACTATTACCACCCAACAACGATTGAAGGGCTTCAGTTGCCCTCGCATGGGCTTCGTGTAACTTTGTAATTTTGGTTTGGAATTCTTCACGCGCTTCAACAATACCAGCAAGGTCTTGTTCAGAACCGAAAATTGCGGCAGGATCATGAGCGTGTAAATTTTGCTGGGTTGAAAATTTAATTTTTGAAAAATCATTGGTATTATTATTATTATTCTTATTCGGATCAATGTTATTATGACTATTATCACTATTTTGTTCATTTTTTTTATCAAAATATTTGGTCAAATATTCATAACATTTTCGATACGAAAATTGATCTGGTGAAAACTTTGAAAATGTATCACGAAGATAAGGTAGAAATAATAAACGACGAGCGTATGGATCAGAACGTGGGAAATCGGTATTAAAAAAGCGATCAAGTTTTAATGTTCTGAAAAAAATTTCAATTTTGGGATTTTCAATATGACCGAATATTTTATTCTTTTCATCAATAGATAATGAATAATTACTCAATTCTGAAAAAATTCTTGCAGAAATTTCTTCAATCGAAATATATTCATTAAAATTAAATGAACTAGGAGGTAGTTCATAATCATCACCATGTGAATCAATATACCAATCACTTTCCCCCTTGGCATTAGCAACCATACGTTGAAGTTGCTCAGTAAGCTGATGGGCATCCTGAGATAGGCTTTTCCCAATAACCAATTCCGAGACTTCTAAATAATATAATTTAATCAAAGTCAAAGTTAATTCATCCGGCATCCAATCGTAAAATAATGGTAACATTACTGGGAATGATTGTTTTAGGATTTCCTTGCCATCACCAGCCCGGCTGACACTTTGAGCAAACTTAATTAACCAATGTATAATATTAACAGTTGGGGTATTCATCGAAGAGCCTAATAATGCATATGACATAAATGATGATGGATCATCATAATGTACAATACATTTTTGACATTGACAAATATTAATCTTGTTTTTATTTAGTGTTTGGAAAAAATCATAATTATTTTTGTTATCATGTTGATCATTTGTGTCAATAATTTTGTCATCATTGTGTTTACTTCCTCTGAATTGATCAGGATTGGTATAAATTGGATCAATAGGTACTCTAGATTGATAAAATGCATAATCAGTATACACATGAAACGGTGATCTAAACAGTAATTGATTAATTTGTTCCGAAGGGGAATAAATTGGACAATGTTGTTGATTTCTTTCACCATTTTTATCAAAACTTTTTGGCAGCGTTAAAATATTATCAATAATATATTGTCTTTTAGCATCAAAACTATCCAAATCAAAATCTTTAAAATCAGCCTCAAGATCACTAATTGATATTTCCGCAATATTTCTACGTTCAATTTCTTCATGGCACAAATGACTCATCCATTCATTAGTGCGAGCGACATCATCTTGAGCTTTATTTTCGGTTTTATTTTCACCCGATTCAAGCCCACCAACTAATAAACCATCATCACCCGTAGAATATTGATAAATAGGTGAAATTCCATGTTTATAATTATATTTATCCATTGTGTTAGAAAATGCATACATAGATTCCCCCATTGAAGTCAAATGTGCTAAGATTTCGTACCTATCCCAACCCTCCTTATCAGCAGGTTTACTCGATAATGAACGCTGTTTATCAGGTAACCATTCAGTATGAGTTAACCATGGTGCACGGGTCTTATCTAAAAATGTAATTGGAGGACGAATGCATTCAGTGTTACTTTGAGAGAAAATTGGAACGAGGTGAGCCGGTAAAGAAACAGTTTGTGAGTCCAAAAGAGTTTGGCGATTAATTGGTAAGGTAGTGTAATAATATTGAGTAGGGTCTGGAGTAGATTGATAAGAATCGTCCAAACAGGTGGAGAATAAATCAAATGAGGTGTAATCTGAAAGTTTTGGATAAATGTAACTTGAGAAAAAATTTTGTTCTAAAAAGTCCTTATCAACATTGGAATTAGTAGTAGTATATGGATACAATTCGGGGCAAAATAATATACATGATTCACATAATAATGATGATGATAGGACCCAAGATGGTGAAAATTGAATAAATTTTTCAGGATTGTTGTAAAAAAAATCAATATTTTTCCCACAACCTTCACCATCCCCAACACCATCCCCAGCACCATCCCCAGCACAATCCCCAAGTTTCTTAACATGAGTAAACGGATCAAGTTCTAAAATTTCTTCCAAATCATCTTTCCCATCAATCATAAGAGAAAACTGATTTGGTAGTTCGACATCCCCCTTGACCTTTTTCCATTGAGCAAAATCTTGCGCACAAGTTCCAAACTTATTGATCCAATTCTTAAATGGTTTCTCGGCGTGGACAATCATAACTGGTTGGGGAATAGTATGATAGACAAATTGATGGCATAACATACAAGTTGAAAAGGTTGTTGAATCTTTTAATTGCGATGGTAATGTCCGAGTGGTTTCTTGAGCAGAAATACGAGGTTGAGTGCGCTTTTGGTTCAGTGGTTGGGGATTTGGAGGTACTCTGCGTTCCATTGGCCGTTGAATAGGGCTTAAACGACGGGGTTGATATGATTGAGGTGATTTTGGCTCCATGGGGGTAGAGTCAGGGAAAGGGGAGGGGGTGGAGTCAAGTAGGAATGGAGAGTGTGGGGTAGGTGGGGGTAATCTGACGAGCTCTTGGGGATCTGATTGAGGTGGAATGAATTCAAGATCAGAAGTTAGATTTGGTGTTTTAGGATGTGTGCAATCTGCTGGGAGCTGGGGGGAAGTTGTCGTAGCGAGAGGTGTAGTCGATTTGGTTCGATGGTATTTTTCAAAAATGTCTTGATATTTTTGCATCAAAAATTTTGAACCACCTTTTTCTAAAGAAGGTAAATTATAATCCGTATAAGCAATAAATGGGTTATCCAAAAATGTAATATCATGAGATTGATGGCCAGTAACTTGTGACATAATTTCTAATAGTTCGGGGTTATCTGTTGGGGGAATTTTTGGTTCATCTGCATCATTTTGTCCACCACTTTTATTCCTGTCATTTGTTGAAACATGTTTAGTGCCAGTTTCCTTTTCCGATTGAGTCATTTGTCTCAATTCAAGAATATATTGAATATAACAACGATATGCGTATTCAAACCCTGGAGCTGGTGGCGCATTGGGATCGATATTGGTATTATTTTCAGTTGCGATTTGATCATCACCCTCAGCATTTTCATTCCCCTTTTCCTTTCCCATTCTGGCCAACAATTTTGATTCACGCATTTTTTTTTCCAAAACATCAGGATGGGGGCGATCAATTCTAGGTGCATGAATCAAAGATAGTAAATCCTCGTCAGTTAGATCCAATGCATCAGTAGCATTAACAGGTGAGCATTTAAATGCTGAAACTGCGTCAACTGCTTGGCTATTATCAATAAGGAAACCAGAATGGATATATTTTTGAATAAGATCAAAAATGTTAATTTTATTTTTTTCATCAATTTGTTTTGTCTCAATCAATTTGATAATTTTTTTAGTTAAATTATCCCAAAAATTTTGTGAATGGTCCCAAAACTGTCCTTGGGAATTAAACCCTTGATATGCGACATGTGGACTGATAGTATTATTGACAGAAATACTTGCATTTTTACGAAAAACCCAACTTGGTTCAAGTTTTCCAGCTTCTGGGCGAAATTTTAGATATCCTTCAAAAGATAGACGTGGATTTTCAAAGAAAAAGTAATCATTCGGCGGGACTTCGGAGTACTTTAATGCAAAAACTAATTTAACAGCTTCCTCAACGGAAATAGTACCATCTTTAAGAAGGCCTTCAATATATCTACGATATAAGCTGCCTTTTTGGATACGATATGGGGCTTGAGTGGTTAAAACTGATTCAAAAAAGTTTTCATTGTAGTGATTTTCAATGTTAATAACTGCTTTATTTTTGTAAAGTTTACACATACTAGTATCACCCAACGGTACTGATTTGTAATGATTATCTGCAGATGTTACGGGAGTATAATCTGATGGGAGCTTGCCATAGACCGTTGGGATATATTGTTCATATTCAGGAAAAATTAAAAACGGTGCAATATTTTTTTGAAAAAGGTCGAAATTTGGATGGGAATAATTATTTTCTTTTGCAATGAATTCAGCATCCAAATACCATGGATTTAAATGCAAATTTCGAACAATGGTATTAAATTTTTCAGTAGCGGTGGTAATATTAATAGAAACTGGTGTACCACCATAAAAATCTTCATCTCTATCAGTTAGTGTCTTGAATGGTTGCGCGATGTAATAAGGATGGTTAATAATTTGGTATTCCTCTAACATATTTTTAACCCTTGAAAAATTCCCCTTAAAATTAACAAAAGAAAACCCAAAGGGGCTCGCTGTGGTGATAATTTCGCCCAATGGTTCAGCATTTGGATCTAGTGCTTGGATTTGACGAGTTTGAAGGGTTAGAATGAGTTCAGTGAGGAAGTTATGACGTGATTTGTAATTTGGATACAATCTAATGAGTTCTGCCTGCATATATTCATCTTCTTCTGAAAGAGATCGTAGTAAAGCATCAAGGTGAGATGTATTATTCTGACTTCCATGTGACAATGCTGAATGGGGAGTGGTTTTGTTAGTTTCAAATTTGTACTTTTTTTCTTTTTTTGGGGGCGGAGTTGGGGCCGTATCCTCACCTGATACACCATTTGGAGTGCTATCTTGAGAATCTTCATCGGTAGTAGTATTGTTAAGCTCGTCAATCATTCTTTTCAATGCATCTTGTACATCTTTTTCCTCTGCGTTTTTTTCATTTATACGTTTCATTTCAGAAGAAAGAACAAAGCCGACTTGAGATTGCTCAAAAGCATGTACCATTTCAACCGATGGTGCTTTTAAAGTACCGCAATCACATCTAAAATGGTTAATAATACCAATATAATATAAACTATGTCCTTTATGACAAGTTTGAGCGCAGCCCAAACAAACACCAAACAAAGGTAAGATATTAAACGGGTCATTGAGTTTTTTATGCAAATAAGATCCCTTAACATGCCCAACACGTTCTTTTGGTTCACCATCATCATCATCATCATCATCATCCTCATTGCCGTCCATTTCGAAATCCTCGTCAAAACCATCATAATCGTCACTTAATGTGGTGAATAAATGTTCATATTGTGCCCTATCCTTCGGGCTTAGGGTCGAAATATTTGCAAATAAACATGTAAAACAAGCAAAAACGGGGCCAGTGACGTAACCGAGTTCATATGTGCACGAAAAGGCCTGTGGGAAGTAAGAAAGTAAATTATTCATAAGTTGGAATTGATAATCTTGGACTAATTCATCAGGGGATTGAGTAAGAAGGCTTGAAAAGAGACCTTCAAGTGATGAAGCCATATGGGAAGGATTGGGGTTATTTTTTGGTATAATCAAATACAATACGGATGATATTGTTAAAGAAAAGTTTCCAAATGGGTATAAATTATGTTTCTAGGGTAAATCTGACGGGAGGATAGATTGGGAAGTCGATGGGTGAGAAAAGGGGGGAAATTTCGTTTTCTGTTTCGTGTTTTTTTCTCGCCGTTTTGAAAAAATTAAAAAAATTGACCACATATGTGACCAATCGTTATGTTAGAGTGCGAAAACGGTGTATATATTATCAGACACCAATTGGCGTTGGTAGTATGAAGATAACAACAATCTTCGGACAAAAAAAAGAAATTGGAAAAATGTGAAAAAAATCATAAAACGTTTGTAAAAATGTGAGAAATACGCAATCATGAATGTGTATTTGAGTAAATACACAGGATAACAACGAGGAGACCCAAAAACCAGACTGAGTTAACACCATTAAGAATGAATTTTTTGCGTTTTGCAGAACTTTTTTTTGTCGTTCTTGCGTTTTGGATATTTTCGTTTCTTTTTTGTTTTTTTTGATGAATTTTTTCTGAAAAAGAATGGAATGGTTTGAATTTTGGTCTTACTATCTTACAAACGTGGTCAAGATTGTTATTCTGTTTAACATAACATTATAATCCCGGAATGTATTGCCTTCTGATAGTCGCAATTTTGTTTTTTCCCCCACCCCAACACAATAGTACAGTATGATCGGTCATAATGTCAATCTTTGGGAGGGGGGGTAAAACAACTCAAAACATCTTTTATGGACTCAAAAAGGCCAGAAAAACGGGTTGGGTTCTTCTTTGGAAATGTTTGCAGGGGTAAATGCCGAGAACAAATCAGGTTATTTTATGAAACTCAATGGTATTGGACATCCCCGGTATTCCATGGATATAATGGGGCTGTTACTATCGATTTAGGTATCATATTACCTGTAAATGGTATGCTACCATCATATAGTCCCCTATTCAAAAATTTGGTCAAAATTGAAATTTCCTTAATTGTGTGATAATCACCACTTGGCGAACCTTCGCTCCGTGTTATTGCTATGAATTCTATAATTATACGTATTAACCAGTACTAATATCAGATATACCCCTCATTTAACCCAAATAGAGCAAATACCACTTTTTTGCTCTCCAACTCACGCGCAATATCCCAACATCTCAACCAGCTCTGATT
>Ga0256901_1001675_pt1 | contig 10837 bp, 10 predicted proteins | sample MC6MC0689MT_FD_190200 | JGI IMG/M metagenome (GOLD analysis project Ga0256901, IMG submission 190200) | Metatranscriptome of enriched soil aggregate microbial communities from Iowa State University, Ames, United States - MC6-MC0689-MT... | ecosystem: Environmental > Terrestrial > Soil >... | reverse complement strand
GGCATCCAGATCAGCGCACTGAACTTTGGCCAGACGGTCATTGCCGAGGAGCTGCTCTTGACCGGCTTCACACCGGGAACGGTGGTGGACATGATCAACGAGACGGTCGAGGGGGATTTGACCGAAGATGGGCGCTTGATGGTCAACCTGGAGCCGTACGAGGCGCTGTGCCTGCGCATCGTGAACAGCAGCGGGCATGTGTGAGGGGCAGCGGCCGCCTTGCTTTTACCGCTTCAGAGGCATAGCTTCCGGGGGACTTCATTTTCCCGTGCCCAGGAGCAATTTCCATGTACACCGGCATCGTCCAGGCCGTTCGCCCGCTGCTTGCTGTGACCCCTTACCCAGGCCACCGGCAGTTCACCGTCGACCTCACCCCTGAACTGCTCGACGACCTCAAGATCGGCGCCAGCGTCAGTGTCGAGGGCACGTGCCTGTCAGTCACCGAGATCGACGGCACGCAGGTGAAGTTCGACGCCATGAATGCCACCCTCGAGCGCACCAACCTGCGCTGCCTGACGGCCGGCCAAGGCGTGAACATCGAGCGCTCGGCGCAGATGAACGCCGAGGTTGGCGGCCACCTGATGGCCGGGCACATCGCCACCACCGCCGAGATCGTCGAACAGGTGATCGAAGAGACCGGTGCGTTCATCCGTTTCCGCATGCCAGCGCAATGGGCCAAGTACGTATTCCCCCGCGGCTTCCTGGGGGTCAACGGTTGCAGCCTGACCGTCGCCGATGTCGATGACAATGTCATCACCATCAACCTGATCCCCGAAACCTTACGCCAGACCACCTTCGCCCACTACAAGGCTGGCGAGCTGCTCAACATCGAAGTGGACCACCAGACCATGGTGCTGGTCGATGTGGTCGAGCGAACGCTCAAGGGCACGCTGGCCCGCGAAACACTGCTGCGCTGAGCATGCTGCCCAACGCACTGCCCGCCCGCAACGCACGACGGCTGAAGCTGCAGGCCCTGCGCGGTCGTGTGGGCCTGGGGCTGGTTGCCGCGCTGTCGGTGCTGGCCGGCATGACCGATGCCATCGGCCTGCTGGCGCTGGGTGATTTCGTGTCGTTCATGAGTGGCAACACCACCCGCCTGGCAGTGGCCATCAGCGAGGCGGACCTGGCCATGGTGCTGCGCCTGAGTGGTGCGGTGCTCGGCTTTGTCGCAGGCAATGCGCTGGGCGTGATACTGGCCCGGGCCTGCCGACGCCGCGCCTGGCCGGTGCTGCTGGTGGTCGCCGTACTGCTTGGCATGGCGGCAGCCTGGCCGCTGCCCACGACCTTTGCGGCGCTGCTGGCAGCGACGCTGGCAATGGGCATGATCAATGCTGTGGTCGAACAAGTGAATGGCCTGCCGATCGGCCTGACCTACGTCACCGGTGCCCTGTCCCGCTTCGGCCGCGGCTTGGGGCGCTGGTTGCTGGGCGAACGGCGCAATGGCTGGCGGGTACAGCTGGTGCCTTGGGCTGGCATGCTGCTGGGCGCCGCACTGGGCGCCTGGCTTGAGCACCAATTGGGCCTGCAGGCGCTGGCAGGCAGTTGCGCGCTGGCGTGCCTGCTGGCCCTGGTGACACGGTTCATTCCGCGCTCATGGCAACGCGGCTACATGCCGCGTTAATCAAACGCTGCGGGTAGCGCCGAAGAACCCTCGGCCCGTCCCTTAATCGATGCGCGGGTGTTGCTGCACCAGCAGTTTGCGCTTGGCCTCAAGCTCGGCGATCTGCGTGTCGATGTCCTCGATCTTCTGCTCGATATTGTCGTGGTGCTCCTGCAGCAGCTCGCGCGCTTCATCAATGTCCGATGCGGCAGGTGCTGCGCCGCGCAGCGGCTTGTTGGCGGTCTCTTTCATGGTCAGGCCAGTGATCAGGCCGATGGCCGCGATCACCATCAGGTAATACGCCGGCATGTACAGGTTGCCCGTGCTTTCCACCAGCCAGGCCGCCAAGGTCGGGGTAAGCCCCGCGATCAGCACCGAGATATTGAAGGCACTGGCCAACGCGCTGTAGCGGATATGCGTGGGGAACATCGCCGGCAACGTCGACGCCATCACGCCGATGAAGAAGTTCAGCAGCACGGCAATGATCAACAGCCCGGCAAAGATCAGCCCGAGCGCACCGCTGTTGATCAGCATGAAGGCCGGAATGGCCAGCGCGAACAGCCCGACACTGCCGACCATGATGAAAGGCCGGCGGCCGAACTTGTCGCTGAGCAGGCCGATGATCGGTTGCACGAACAGCATGCCGACCATGATCGCAATGATGATCAGCACCCCGTGGTCTTCGCTGTAATGCAGGTTGTGCGACAGGTAGCTGGGCATGTAGGTGAGCAGCATGTAGTAGGTGACGTTGGTGGCGATCACCACGCCAATGCAAGTCACCAGGCTGCGCCAGTGTTGGGTGGCGACTTCCTTGAACGACACCTTGGGGCCGGAGGCCAGGCCTTCGCGGTCGCCCTGCTCAAGCTTCTCGACGTGTTGCTGGAACGCAGGTGTTTCTTCCAGCGCATGGCGCAGGTACAGACCAATGATGCCCAGCGGCAGGGCCAGGAAGAACGGCAGGCGCCAGCCCCACTCAAGGAACTTCTCCTCGCCCAGCACGGTGGAAATCAACACCACCACGCCTGCGCCGAGCACAAAGCCTGCGATCGAGCCGAAATCCAGCCAGCTGCCGAGGAAGCCGCGTTTGCGGTCGGGTGCGTACTCGGCAACGAAAATCGACGCCCCGGTGTATTCACCGCCCACCGAAAAGCCCTGGGCCATCTTGGCCAGCAACAGCAGGATGGGCGCCCAGATGCCGATGGTGGCGTAAGACGGTATCAGGCCGATGGCAAAGGTGCTCAACGACATGATCACGATGGTCGCGGCGAGAATCTTCTGCCGGCCGAACTTGTCGCCCAGGGCGCCGAAGAACAACCCACCCAGCGGGCGAATCAGAAACGGTACCGAGAACGTCGCCAGGGCGGCGATCATTTGCACACTGGGGTCGGCGTTGGGGAAGAACACCTTGCCGAGCGCGTAGGCGACGAAGCCATAAACGCCGAAGTCGAACCACTCCATGGCGTTGCCCAGTGCGGCAGCGGTGATCGCTTTGCGCATCTTGGCGTCGTCGACGATGGTGATATCTTTCAAGCCAATTGGCTTGACGCTTTTCTTGCGAGATTTCATGCCCATTTCCTTGTCACTGAATGCTCTATGGCATCAGAGACAAAGGGACACAAAATAATTCAGCGCTTAGTAAATTTTTTGTGGCTAGAGGCCATCTTCGGGTATTCGCGGCCCTTGGAGGGCCGCGAATACCTTCTACTGATCAGATGCCTTCGCGGGCCAGGTCCATGGCGAAGTAGGTCAGGATCAGGTCGGCGCCGGCGCGCTTGATGGCACCGATGCTCTCACGCACCACGCGCCCTTCGTCGATGGCACCGGCGAGGCCGCCGAACTTGATCATCGCGTACTCGCCACTGACCTGATACGCCGCCAGCGGCAGGCGCGAGGCCGCGCGGATGTCGGCGATCACGTCCAGGTAGGCACCGGCCGGCTTGACCATCAGCACATCGGCCCCTTCCTGCTCGTCGAGCAACGATTCGCGCACGGCTTCGCGGCGGTTCATCGGGTTCATCTGGTAGCTCTTGCGGTCGCCTTTGAGCGCAGTGCCGCCCGCTTCGCGGAAGGGGCCATAGAGCGACGAGGCGAACTTGGTCGAGTAAGCCATGATGGCAGTGTCATGGAAGCCTGCGGCATCCAGGGCGCCGCGAATTGCCTGGACCTGACCGTCCATCGCCGCCGATGGCGCGATGAAGTCGGCACCGGCTGCGGCCGCGACCACGGCCTGCTTGCCCAGGTTGGCCAGGGTGGCGTCGTTGTCCACGCCGTGGTCGTGCACCACGCCGCAATGGCCGTGGCTTGTGTATTCGCAGAAGCAGGTGTCGGACATCACGATCATTTCCGGCACGGTGTCCTTGCAGATCCGCGCCATGCGCGCCACCAGGCCGTTTTCGTTCCAGGTGTCACTGCCAACCTCGTCCAGATGGTGCGAGACACCAAAGGTCATCACCGACTTGATGCCGGCGCGGGCGTAGCGCTCGATTTCCTGCGCCAGCAGCTTTTCAGGGATGCGGTTGACGCCAGGCATGCTGGTGATCGGCACGAAATCGTCAATGCCTTCTTCGACGAAGATCGGCAGGATCAGGTCTTCAAGGCGAAACTCGGTTTCCTGGAAGATCGAGCGCAGGGATTCGTTCTGGCGCAGACGGCGCGGACGAACGGAGGGGAAACGGTTGGACATGACAGCTCCAGGGAATATGGACGGCGTACACCATATGCCTGTTGAGCTTCAGTGAAAAGGCTGAATGACGAGATTGTGTCTTGCGCTGGGGGTAATAGCGGGAGTTTGCAGCGCGTGTGCCGGCCCCTTCGCGGGTAAACCCGCTCCCACAGGGGTGGGGCGCCCATCAGGTACAGCGCTTTGGGTAAAAGCGGCGCTGTACCTGTGGGTGACTGTTTACTGCAACCAGGGCGGTGGCGGTTCTTCGCCCTTGACCGGACCGCGCTCGGCATCGGCCAGCGCCGCTCGGCGGCGGGCGTCGTCGAGCCGTGCGGCGTCGATTTCGCGCAGCACGCCATCCACGTCGGCAGCCTCGTCATCCTCCTCGTACTCGCCGGTCAGCGGGCTGTCCGGTTTCAGCTCGCCGGCCTCGTACAACGCCCACATTTCCTGCGCGTAACGGGTGCTCTTGAGCTCTGGGGCGAAGCGGCCGAAGTACAGCGCCATGTTGCCCACATCACGTTGCAACATGCTGAACGCATGGTTGTTACCGGCCGCATCCACCGCCTGCGGCAAGTCGATGATCACCGGGCCTTCAGGGCCAAGCAACACGTTGAACTCGGACAAGTCACCATGCACCAGCCCCGCGCACAGCATCAACACGATCTGGCGGACGACGAATGCATGGAACTCGCGGGCCTCGTCGGCTTCCAGGTGCACGTCGTTCAGGCGTGGCGCGGCATCGCCATCGGCGTCCGTCACCAGCTCCATCAACAGTACGCCATCCTGGAAATCATAAGGCTTGGGCACCCGGACACCGGCACTGGCCAGGCGGAACAGGGCCGCCACTTCGGCGTTCTGCCAGGCGTCCTCGGCCTCTTTGCGGCCGTATTTGGAGCCTTTGGCCATGGCCCGGGCCTGGCGGCTGTTGCGGACCTTGCGGCCTTCCTGGTACTCGGCGGCTTGGCGAAAGCTACGTTTGTTGGCTTCTTTGTAGACCTTGGCGCAGCGCACTTGGGTACCGCAACGCACCACGTAGACGGCTGCTTCCTTGCCGCTCATCAAAGGTCGCAGTACTTCGTCGACCAGGCCGTCTTCGATCAGGGGTTCGATTCTTTTTGGAGTCTTCATCAGGCTTGAGTTCTGGGGTCCTGTGGCCGAGCCGTGGAGGTGGCGGTCATCCTCTCACAGCCTGATGGATCTTGCTCGTCTGTGATGCAACGTTCGTCTGTTCAGGGTGTTTCGGGCGCCTAGGCGCCCTGCCCCACAGCACTGCCTTGCGCCACCCGCGCCCGTCGGCGGGTGATCAACAACCCCGAGCACACCACGAACACCGCCAGCACCATTGTCGAAACCACTTCAAGGCGATGATCCGGGCGGAACAGCATCAGCACCAGCACGCTGCTGATGAACAGGATCACGCCCCAGGTCAGCCACGGGAACAGCCACATGCGGTAGCTCAGCGTCTTGCCCTGGGCGGTCAGGCGCTTGCGCAGGCGCAGCTGGGAAATGGCGATAACCAGATAAACCAGCAAGGCAATGGCGCCGGAGCTGGCCATCAGGAAGCCGAACACCTTGGCCGGCACCAGGTAGTTGGCGATTACCGCCAGGAACGCCGCCCCGGTGGACAACAGCACCGCGACAATCGGCGTACCGCTGCGGCTGGTCACCTGGGCACAGGCCGGCGCGTCACCACGGCGGCTCAACGAATAGACCATGCGTGAGGCGGTGTACAACGACGAGTTGAGGCAGCTGGTCACCGAGGTCAGCACGACGAAGTCGATGATGGCCTTGGCATGCGGCACGCCGAGCGTATCCAGCACCGTGACATACGAGCCTTCAGTGGCCAGCCGTGGGTCGGTCCAGGGCACCAGCGCGATGACGATGAAGATCGACAGGATGTAGAACAGCGTGATCCGCCAGATCACCGAGTTGGTGGCCTTGGAGATGTGCTTGCCCCCTCGTCGGACTCTGCAGCGGCAATGGTCACCACCTCGGCCCCAAGGAACGAGAACATGGTGATCAGCATGGCGCTGAGCACCGCGCCGAAGCCGTTGGGCATGAACCCACCGGTATCCCACAGGCGCGAAACACCGCTGACACCGGCGCTGGGCAGCAGGCCGAAAATGGCACAGGCACCCAGAATGATGAAGGCGACAATGGCAATGACCTTCACCAGCGCCAGCCAGAACTCGAATTCACCGTAGTTTTTCACACTGAACAGGTTGGTGGCGGTCAGCAGCAGCGTAATCACCAACGACAATACCCAGATCTCCATCTGCGGCACGTAGGTGTTGATGATGGTGGCGGCAATGTTGGCTTCAATGGGGATGATCAACACCCAGAACCACCAGTACAGCCAACCGATGGTGTAGCCGGCCCACTTGCCGATGGCAAGGTCGGCATAGGTGGAGAACGAGCCGGTGTCCGGCGAAGCGACTGCCATTTCCGCCAGCATGCGCATCACCAGCACCACCAACCCGCCCGCCAGGATATAGGCCAGGATGGTTGCAGGCCCGGCTTCGGCGATGGCCCGCCCAGAGCCAACGAACAGGCCGGCGCCGATCACCCCGGCAATGGACAGCATGGTGACATGCCGCGATTTCAATCCATGACTCAAATTGTTTTTGTCTGTTTGCATGGTCTTACCTTCTTATTCTTGTCATGCCCGCGCTAGGCCGTCAGCACGCATGGCTAGCGAACGCGGGCGCGAAAAAGCCCGCCCTGCCCTAAATGGTGAGTAGGGCAAGGACGGGGTGAGTAAAACGAAACGCAGATCCGCCGGGGTTAGCTGCCGCCTCAGCCGGCAGCGCGCTGCTTGCCCGCCAGGTCAGGCTTGAGCGAGCCGCCCCCTTGGCGGCTGACTTGTTCGCAGACCTTCTCGACGATGTAGGCGCCGATCGGAATGGCAGAGGTGGCGGCAGGCGACGGCGCATTGCACACGTTCACGCTGCGTGCGGAGTTGACGAAGAGGAAGTCGTCGATGAGCTTGCCATCGCGTGACACCGCCTGTGCCCGCACACCCGCCGGGTATGGCGTGAGGTCGTCCTTGGTGATGCTCGGGCAGTACTTCTGCACCTGCTTGAGGTAGCCGCCCTTGAACAGCGAGTTTTTCATCTCGATCAGGCCCGGCCGCAGGTTCTTGGCGAGCACCTTGAGGATGCCGGGTGTAGTCAGGGTCTGGAACATGTCGCCAAGGCTGACGTCGGACTTGCGATAACCTTCGCGCTTCATCGCCAGTACCGCGTTTGGCCCGACGGTCACGGTACCGTCGATCATCCGCGTCAGGTGCACACCCAGAAACGGCATGGACGGGTCCGGAATCGGGTAGATCAGGTGGTTGACGATCTGGTTGTGCTGCTTGGGCAGCAAGTAGTACTCGCCGCGGAACGGGCAAATCACGAAATTGGTCTGGATGCCCAGCATGCTCACCACGCGGTCGGCCATCAGCCCCGAGCAGGTGACCAGGAAGCGGCTGTGGAACTCATCGCTGCGGGTACGCACGATCACCTCACTGGCGCGCTCTTCCAGGCCAATCACCTCGGCGCTGTAGCGGATCTTGCCACCGGCACGCTGGAACTGACGGCCCATGGCCGCCGTGACCTCGGCGTAATTGACGATGCCGCTGGAGGGGACAAAGATCCCGCCCAGGCCGACGATGTTGGGCTCGCGCTCATGCAACTCGGCAGCAGACAGCCATTCACGCTCCAGGCCATTGGCCGCAGTGCGCTCCCACAACGCCTTCATGCGTTGCATTTCCAGGTCGTTGGTGGCCACCAGCAGCTTGCCACACTCATCGAAGGCGATGCCGTGCTCGGTGCAAAAGGCCTTGGTCGCCTTGTTGCCTTCCAGGCAGAAGCGCGCCTTGAGGCTGCCAGGGGTGTAGTACACCCCGGCATGGATCACGCCGCTGTTGTGCCCGGTCTGGTGGCGGGCCGGGCCGGACTCTTTCTCCAACAGGAGAATCTTGGCGTCCGGGTACACCTTGATCAGGTGCATGGCAGTGGACATGCCCACAATGCCACCGCCGATGATGATGAAGTCGTACACAGTGTTACCTCCCGCGCCGTGTTTACTGGCCGCGCTGGTACAGCGGCTTGGGGAAGGCGACATAGCCGCGTTGGCGCATCAGCTCGCGGCGCAAGCCATCGTGCGGGGTGAAGCGGTCGCGGCCGTGGAGCCAGAACAGATTATTGATCAAGACGAAGCTGCCCACTGCCACCGGAACGGAAAGTTTCTTGTCGCTGCCCTCCAGCGATTCGGACAAGGCGTTCAGCCAGATACCTTCCTCGAAGTTTTCCGGCTGCACGAACTGGTCGATGTAGCGCATGGTCGGCCGGCCTTCGGTATCGGTATCGAACACCGAATGGAACACATCCTCGGCCACTTTCTTGCTCGGTGGCGCGGTCCAGCGCATCTCACGGCGCGCCATCGGGTGGCGGAAGAATGCGTCGCAGTCCTCCCAGTCGTCCAGGTGCAGCAGCAGCGAGTTACCACCTTCCATGTTCTTTTCGTCGATCTTCAGCATCAGCACGTAGTCGGTGATCTGGTTCACGAAGGTGCCGTCGTTGTGCAACTCCATGACGCGGTGTGGCTGGCGCAGGTAGCTGTCGGAGTTGTCGCTGTTCACGACCACGAAGCGGGCGTAGTACTGGCCGCTCATGGCGTCGTAGTTGGAGCGACCGATCAGGTGGGCGCAGGCGGTGGTGAACTTGACCATGTCCTCGGCCTGGCTCACGTCATCCAGCCCGACCGGGGTGATCAGCATGCCGCCGCTGGCGCGGTCGAGGATGGTGTTGAGCAATACCGGGCGCAGCGTGCCTTCGCACAGATCATCAAGGATTTCGCCCACCCGGAAACGCAGGAACGACTTGTACTCCAACGCCTGCACCGGCCACTCGGCCACGGCCTTGACGAACGCCTCCACGGTCTCGCGGGCAAAGGTCAGTTCAAGCAGACGCGGCGACTGCTTCGAAGGGGCGATGGTGTAACCCCGCGGTTCGAGTGGCAACGGCATGACAAGTTCGTCGATCTGCGTAAAAGCGTTCATGGCTAGGTCCTGGCAGAAAAAGTGAGTGGCGCCGCCCAGTGTGTGATCTGGATCAGTGCAGGCGAAGCAAAAATATCGCCACTCAACAAAAATGTCTACATTTTTATAAAACGAAGATAAAGAGCGAGTATGTCCATTGTTTTTCGTCCGCCAGTGGTTTCGGTATGATCGGCAAAACGTTTTGAGGAACAGGACCTTGGAAGCGCTCGCGCCCCGACAAAATTCAGCATTCAGCGGGTATGAGAGGCTCAAGAAAGACATCATCCGTGGCGTGTTCAAGCCGGGGGAAAAGCTCTTGATGAGCACCCTCAAAGACCGCTATGAACTGGGTGTAGGGCCTCTGCGCGAGGCGCTCTCGCAGTTGGTGGCCGAGCACCTGGTGAATGCCATCAGCCAGAAGGGCTACCGTGTCGCCCCCATGTCACTGGCGGAGATGAACGACATCTACGATGCCCGCGCCAACCTGGAAGCCATGATCATCAGCCTGGCCATCGAACGCGGCGACGACGCCTGGGAGGCCTCGGTGCTGGCCTGTTCGCATACCTTGGCCAAAGTGGTGGAAGTGAAAACCCGCGAGCAGCGCCTGGACGTCTGGGATGAGCGGCACAAGGCATTTCACACCGCCATCGCCTCCGGGTGCGGCTCCAAGCACTTGCTGCAGGCACGCACCTACCTGTTCGACCAGGCCGAGCGTTATCGGCATCTGTGGCTGACGCAGACGGTGTTTTCCGAGCAGGCCCTTGAACTCAAGCGCCAGGAGCACGCGGCGTTGGTGGAGGCAATTCTGGCCCGCGACGCCAAGCGCGCCAGCGCCATGATGCACTCGCACCTGATGACCCCCGTGCCAATCATCGCGCAAATCATGCATGCCGAGGGCATCGGGCGCGGGGAGTAGGCCGTCAGGCGGCGGCCTGGCGCTGGACCACATAGTGCCGGGCTTTGTCGAACGCCCAGTTGTACACCACGGTGTAGGGCAGGATGATCACGAAGAAGCCCAACTCGACCATGAGCGCCTGAAGCAGCGAAATATCCAGCATCCAGGCCGCCACGGGCAGGCACCACACCACCAGGCCTGCCTCGAAGCCCAGGCCATGGGCGACACGCGCCCAAGGCTTCCAGGCAACCCGTTCGGTCTGCACGACGCGGTCGATCAGTGCGTTATAGGCCACGTTCCAGGCCATGGCGATCACTGACAGGGTCACCGCCAGCCCCCCGGCCGTTGCCAACGACTTGCCCAGCACCCAGGACAACAGCGGTGCGCACAACAGCACAGCGAATACTTCATAACCTACGGCATGGACCATGCGTTCGGTGAAAGAGACCTTTTTCATCTTGAATTCCATCATTTGCTTGAGACGTGCTTCCTATTTTCTTTGATGGAACAGATACTCGCGATATAGCTCCTATCGGTTTTATCAATACCTATGCGCTACTCACCTGAAGCTTTGCTTGCCTTTGTCGAAGCCGCCTCGCTGGGCTCGTTCTCTGCGGCGGCCCGCAAACTGAAGAAAAGCCAGTCCACCGT
>Ga0256901_1001674_pt1 | contig 10838 bp, 2 predicted proteins | sample MC6MC0689MT_FD_190200 | JGI IMG/M metagenome (GOLD analysis project Ga0256901, IMG submission 190200) | Metatranscriptome of enriched soil aggregate microbial communities from Iowa State University, Ames, United States - MC6-MC0689-MT... | ecosystem: Environmental > Terrestrial > Soil >... | reverse complement strand
TTTTTTTTTTTTTTTTTCTCCTTTTTTTTTGGTCACAAGAAATCCCAAAAAAATCTATTTTGTTTGATAAAAAAGTAAAAATAATAATAAATATATATATATAAACCCGTGAGTGTGTTAAATTTTAATCATATTTATCCTGATAATATCCACCAGTGGCTTTAGCTGCAATACTTTTTGCTCCTTCAAATGCACCAAAATAAACACACCCGCCAATTGAAATCCACATTGTTCTCGGCACAACCCCCTTAAACAACACCTTGACCCCGCCTTTGGAATATTTAACCCTATCCCCAACTTCTAAACCCGGATGGGTTTTAGTATCAGTTAAATATTGTTGAATTAGTTCAGGACTGAGTTTTTTGTCAGCAGCGAAACTCCCCTGTTGACCCAACTTCATCAAGAACCCCTTCTCATACCGACAGCCTTCATCAAAAATTCTCTTCATGGTTGAAATTGGATTATTCGTATAGTGGTTACCATATGGATCAGTTCCTAACATGATACGAGTACGAACGACATCTAATGGCGTTGTGAACCCAGCAGCAACAAAGCCACAAAATGCCCCAATTATGGAACTAAAGAGTGGTGATAATTTTGCATATTCAAGTGAATCCTTTTTTGATAAATTTAGCGTATTTTGAGCATGAACAAAACGTTTGTCATGAAATTTACGCTTTAAAAATTCATAAAGTGGGAATTGAATAACAGAAAATGGAATTTCCCTGACTAACGTCGTACCAAAACCGTTGTATAACACCCTAGGTGTTAACATAGCAGTTTTGAATGCAGTTGAGAGGCTTGGGTGGACATTAGTCTGTAATTTCATTTTTAAATAATCAGTTGGTACCCTAATTGTGCACGCTGACACTTCCCCAACCATAGCGGCTAACATATGTCCAATTGGTGAGGTAGCCGGTATTTGATAATCAGTCCCTGCAATCGTACGCACATTTGTCGCACCAACGAGATGGCTTAGATATGGGGCGCTTTGCTCATACGCTAAAAAAAAAGCCGCGGAACCGGGGGCAGAACCAAGAGCGACAGATTGCATGCCGCGGTATATTCCACGGAAACCACCAGAGGCTAGGAAACCCTCTGGGGCTTGGAGGCGAGTCTTTAACGTATCAAGGGGGTAAAGAGCAAGGTCGACTGTTAAGCCGGCTAAACCGCCACAGATCATAGAGATTTGTGGCGTTACGACAGGTGGTATGTCATTTGTACTCATAATGTGAGGGGTGTTTATATGGTGTTATTTTTCCGTCTTTTAAGGAGTAATGATAGAGTTTTGTGTGGATGGTGTCTTTTCAGGTCAATTCTGGGTGATATAAATAACATAAGCGGTGATTTACATTCAAAAAATGGGCTGGTGAGATGGTTGATTTGGTTTGGTAGGTGTATCAATAAGGTAAAGTGGAAATGGAGAATCTTACAGACGTGGTTTAATAAGAAAATGGGATTGTATTATGATCCGCAATTGAAATAAGTATCTAAAGAGGAATTCACTGGGGCTGGATTGGGTTCGTGATGAGATACTCTAATTTAAAGGAAAAATCAGATTGATTTTGCCGAAATTTATGACAGATTTTTGTTTGTTTTTTTTTCGACGAATTTGTAAACAAAAAAACTGTCTAAATTTATTTCCTTGTTAACTTGGTATTGTCTCGATTTAGCAACTTACCATTACATATAACTCATCAGTTTCCTCGAAATACTCGTCATGATTTATTAATCATCCACAACTGATCACTTTTTTGTTGTTTTTTTCTCTTTTCGTTTGACAACTTTGCCAAAGCTGTTTTCCCGATTCATCTCCCTCTCTTCTCCATCTCTTCTCCCTCTCTCCATCCATCCTATTACGAATCAACCACACCAATGGTCTTTACTTTTATACCAAAGCTTATTTTACCCATCTCGACTTAATTTCCCGCGAAATATTAGTGTTTGCCATAAAAAAGGCACTTTAAGCTTATATCCCACAATGGCTCCGACCCAACGTGGTCCTCACTCAAAAAACCCAAAATCTCCACAATCCCAACCCAAACAAGCTCCAAGTTCCCAAAAATCCCCTCAATCCCCACCGCCACAACAACACGGTCACTCCCACGGTGGTAAACAATGCTCACACAATCATGGCGGTGATGATAGTGGTAGTGGTGATGATGATGGTGATGGTGATGATAACGCCCATGGGCATTCCCATGGGAGGTTCCGGGGCGAAGGTCCGACTAAGATCCCATACTATATCGTAATTGCGATCATTATAGGGGTCTGGGGTGGTTATCTAGTCGCGCATTATTTAGAAAACAGACATTTTATTACCACGCAAGGTACTGATCCAACTTTGCCATACGTCTTACCGAAATGGTTACCATTTAGTCAAGAAAGTTCAAAATTATCATTTATTTTCCGACCAATTTATCATTTGACACCACTTTCAACACATCCAGCCCAATGGATAACATTTTGCATAATTTCGTGGTGCTTTTTTCTCTCATTTATTCGTGTCACGTTTACTAACCCCGGGTGTGTTGATCAGTTTGACCCGCTTTGGGGTTTTGCGAAACAATCTGTAGCTACACAGAACCATTTTAATTATCAGTTCTCTCAATATCACCTTCCCGGTGCGATCCCGAACACAATTGAACTTAAACACAACGCCACCCGTCGTTACTGTCACAAAACAAACACGTTTAAACCAGATAGAGCTCATTATTGCCATGCTACTGGCAGATTAGTCAAAAGATTAGATCATTATTGTATTTTTTTATCAGCTTCTGTTGGTTATAATAATCACAAATTTTTTATTTTATTTTTGTTTTGGGTGGTCGTTTTGGGGTTTTTTATTTCGACCAAATTGGTGATTGGTATGAACTTTATTAACAATTTATATGGTATGCATATGTTAATTAACCTCATTGTTGCTTGTTTTGGCGGCGCATCAAGTTTGGCATTATGTGGTTTCTTAGGGTTTCATTTATGGTTAATTAAAAACTCATTAACGACGATTGAAAGTGGTGAAAAGTATAATATTTGGGACCATAATTCGGGGTATTATAAAAAAAGTAATTTTAACGTAAATTTATTACTCAACTTTCAACAAATTTTTGGCCATGGTCATTTTTTGACTTGGTTTTTGCCAGTTCATCCAGTACGTTATCCTGATGAAGATGGGACTCTTTATCCGATTGCATTGGATGTGTATCCGCAAGGGGATGATTTTGAATAAGGTTAGAATGAAGATTTATTTGTGTCTTTATTTATATTGTTCAATTATAGGTCGTAATGTCAACTCTAATAGATGAACACGATGTGCTGTGATATGTACGAGTTGATTGAAATAGTTTATTAATTTTGAGAAATAATAAAAGCCTTAGTTGTTCTGAATTGTGGAGTCTGAGACAAAAACAACTGACAAAAAGGGACTTAGGTTTAGTATTATTATCATAATGATGATATAAAAAGAAACAAGAGGGGGAGGAGGAGGGGGGGGAGAAAAAAGTGGGTTGGGGGCATCCATCATTGAATCGCAATCAGGGTAATAACAACAACTTGATGGACGTATATGATAGGTATATTATTATATTCTCCGAAGAGAAATGGAAGGAAAGAAAAGTACAAAATGAGAAGTAGAGGGGGTATGATTGGCTGATGGGTTTGTTTTTTTGTTTTTTTGTTTTTTTTTGTGGTTTTAAAAATGATATATTTAGACTAATTCTAAGTGATCAGTATCAGCAGCATGACGAGATGGTTTCTTAGCCTTTTTAGTAGAACCAGTTAAGGAATGAGTTTCCTTAACAGCACCGGAATCACTACCACTGCCATCAGCTTTACAACCAAAGCAGAAGATCAACACAACTGCAATAGCAATAACGATAACAATAACGACTGGGACAACAATAGCAATGATAACGGTAGTACTATTACTCTTCTTGTCCTCAACTGGATCAACCTTACAAGCTGGATGGTCTGGATCAACATCACAACCGCCAACATATGCAGGGCAATTATTAGACTTCAAACAGCTATTAACATCAACTGGTGTTCCAACAACAACCGCAGCGGTAGTTGCGGCTTGAACTGTACTCGATTGTCCTAACGCGGTTGGGTTAATTGCATCATTCCAAGCAGTAACGACTTCAGAAACGGTTGGATCTTGTGATAATGCTAATAATAGCATTGATGAGGAATTACATTGGCCAACTAATTCTAACACAACACTTAATTTATCGCCAGAAATAAGTGATTTTTTATCATTCATAGCAATTGCAGACGATGGAGCTTCCATAAGGCCAAGTAAAGTAGTTTTGAATGAATTCAACCAATTGGTTTTGTCAGCGGAGTTGCCAAAAATGGCTTTAATTTGTGCAGAAAGTGATGAGAATTCAACAATAGCACTGCGAGTACATAAATTACATGAAACACCAGCAAAACCGTTATAACATGAAGAACAATGACAGTTACTTGCAGTGGTTGATGGGATGCCTTGATTTGCAATACAACTCGTTGCCGGACAAGTACCTTGGCACTTATCACCATCTTGACCACCAGGACATGTACATTTGGTAGAACAGCGAGTAGTTGTGGAGGAATCTGGGTTATAAAAGCCACTATTTGAACATTCACTCGATAAATTTTGACAAGTATCAGTTTGTAAACACGTAGAAGTGGATAACCATGAAGAACCTTCACCGGCATAAGCTGGATTACAAACACAAACGGCTGGTTTTGCGAGATCAGATGAATCAACTTGAGTATCATCACAAGTAAAATAACCTGGAGTTTTTGATGCACAAGATAAATCAGAACAAATAGCAAACTTATTAACGCTAATAGCAGCAGCACGGACATCAACAGCATCATTACCAACAACATGAGCGCGAATAATAAGGTTAAATGATTGAGTTGCAGTAGCAATACGTGGTAATACAATTTCGACAGTTTTTGCGGTTAAATCAGCTTGAACAATATCAACCCAAGCGGCAACAGTAGTACCAGAGGAAACAAGACCGTATTGGACTTGCACCTTTGCTTTAGTATCAACCGGGCCCTTAAATGAAGTCCAAGAGACAGTTGCTGAACCACGTTCACGATATTGACCGGTGAAGGTGGAATCATCAGCAACTGGTGCAATAGTTAATGCAGAGTTAATAGCTGGGGCACAACCGGTAAGGTCAGTACATGGGGACTTTTTATCAGAATCAGGAACAGCTGTTGGTTTGTTCAAGACGTTATCTGGTAAAGCCACACGATCTGAACCAGAGATATAATAAGTAAAGACTTGAACAGCACGGCGTTGATAATAGGTAGTTGTTGCAACATCAGTACAAGTTGCTGCTGCGAAATCAGTACCAAAAGTGAAACAACCGCCGGTACCAAATTTGTTCGAGTCAGTACAAATGTCAGAAGTAAGAGTTGGAGTGGTACCATATGCTTCACAGAATGAACTAATCTGACAAGCATATTTCGCAGCACAAGTTGGCTTGGTTCCAGGACATTTGGTATAATCGATTGAGAACTTACCAGTATCAAGTAAACAAACCATACCATCTTCAACATCGCGATCAAACGCGGTACAAGAATCACGACAAGGAACAATACCAGTCGCAGCGGAACAATCACCAACTTGAGCACGAGTTAGGTCGTCGATTTCAACTTCTGACGCAGAAGATAAACGACAAAATAACCCACTTGGGCATGGATAAGTATGAGTTAAAGGGATATTTGCGGCACAATCGACGGAAAGAATGGCTTGATATTCAGCTTGTAATACAATATTAAGATTAGCAACTAATGCTTCAACAGTAGCTTTGTCATCACCGCCGTATAAACAAACAGCGGTACGAGTTTGTTCTTGACCACAGATATCTTCAGTATACGCTGGGAACCCACCAAGGCCATCGTTATCACTACATAAAACAGATTCAGAACCACAAACAGGGACAGGTTTACATAATGTTGCAACGGCACCCGGGATACGTTCAGCAGCAGCAAAAACGACACCAACAAATTTGTCATTTTCAGTGGAAAGGATGAAATTACCAGCTTTAGCCTTACGTGCAGTAATACGAGTTTCACTCTCACCACAAGTATCAGCGGTAGACCAATCTGCTTCAGTACATGCAATGAAGGAATTATCGGTTTGCTTACAATAGTCAATTTCATCAGCAGGAGAACAATTATAGGTGTTTGGCATTGGTGTTTCGAGAGCACAATCACCAGTCGCAGCATCAATAGGAGTGATTGATGTACCATACCAATTAACGGTTTTATAACATTTATAATCAGCGGATGGGATTGGAAATGCTTCATTTAGTACAGTACAGACTTTAGGTTCAAGAACAGGGCTACTACAAACGACTGGACCAATAACACCACGTGAACAAAGCTGTGTAAATGCACATTGACTCGTCCAAATTGTGTCTAAATCAAGAGCAAGATCGGAACCAATCGTACCTTGAGCAACAATTTTGTCTTCACCGACAGTAAAAGTATCATAAACATTACGGTAATCATCAGGACTAAGGTCATCACAACCAGAATAATTAGCTGGCTTTAATGTATCATTGGTACAAGTGTCAAGTTCAGTAACATCACCAGGGGTTAAAGTTGAATCAATCGGAGAACAGACTGGTGAACAATCAGCTGGACCCCAGCGTTCAGCTTCGATAGATGCAACACCAGCACAAGTACCAGCAGAAGTAGCAACAGGAAGATAAACATCGTCATTTTTAAAGAGACAGGTAACTTGACGGGTTGTAGATGAATCAACTTGAGTTGAACAAGTATTTTGAGCAAGAGTACGGAATGCATTAGGGATACAATCAACAAGGAAATCTTCATCGTCTTCGGTAAAAGAAGAAGGTACAGTTGGGTAAGTAGTTTTAGAATAACACCCAACAGAACATTGACCAGGTTGATATTCTTTATGAACATCTTGACCAGTTGGACAAACAATTTTAACATCATCAACAGTCCAACATTGTTTAACACGTTCGGTATTAAGAGGAGTCCAAGTTGTACAAAGATTAGCAACAGGACGACCAGTAAAATTATCACATGCATAATAATCATCAAGATCACTAGGATCTGAACATTTAACACTACAGTTTGGCCAATTTTGTTCAGTCACTTCAGGTAAACAATCAACTTTAACACCGTCAAGGGTACAAACAACATCATAGAGGTCAGTAATGAAAATTTTATCATTAGCTGGGATATCATCTTGTGGGTCAACACAGCGGGTATAACTAACATCACTACAAGTAGCTTCTTCTGTTTGACCAGTACCTGGTTTATAACAAGTCGTAACACAAGTATCATCACAATCAAAAGTACAAGAAGGGCCGTTAACATCAAATTCGACAGCAGTACCATCCATATAAGATACAGAAGCATTACATGAATCGTTTTGGTTACAAACAGTTTTTGAACAAGTTGGGGCACAAGCTAAATTCATTTCAACTGGAGCTGGTTTAGTAGAAACAATTTGAGCACATAGATCTTCATCATCTTGTTCAGATAAATCAGCATCAGATGGTGAGTTCAATGCAAAACATTTAACAATTGGAGTTGCAGTAGTTGTTGGAGTTGATTCATCACAATCTAAAGCGTTGAGTGCTGGAGTAAAAGTCCAGAATGTCGCAGCATCGGTTGGTTTTTGACAAGCAGCAGCGGTAAAAGTCGTACCGGTGCTATCAGCAGCACAACGCCATTCAGGAGTACAATCGCATAATTCATCAGCGCAAGTAATAGATTGATCATTGACAGCTTCACCACCAAGAGTTGGGTTACAAGATGGAGCCGGATCATCACACATTGTACATGTTGGTGAACAGCTAAATGTCTTCGTAACTGGGGTTAATGGAGTGAGTGAATCACAGACAGTTGGATTAACTGCTTCGGTATAAGCGCCTGGAGTGAGTTGTTCATAACATTTAATGTCTTGAGAAAAGGTAACATCGGTTGGGGTAGATGGACATTCAGATACATCCCCAGTAAAAGCACCATTTTCAAAATTAGCAACAGACCAAAGACAAGCAGCAGTAGAGAACGTGTCAGAACCATCATTACATTGCCATTGTGGGTTACATTCACAACCATCAGTTGGTGCATTACAAGTCGTAATATCGGCGGAGATATCAAAATTAGTACCAGGAGCAGTTTCAAGACTACCTGAGCAGATATACTCATCACATACATCAGCAGAACAGACAGAATTCTGGCATGAAAATGTAGCAACAATTTCAATCACAGGGGAACCAGAATTAATACAATCATCTTCAACACCTTGAGTAGCAGCAGCACCAGGGGTCAATTGGACGTAACAAAGTGCAGTTGGGCGGAAGGTAACATCGGTTGGGGTGTCTGGACAAGTAGTCATATCAACAGCATTAACGTTGTTAAAAACTGGGTAAGAAACAGCATCTAAAGTACAAGAAGCGACATCATATGAACCGTTGCCATCATCACAACGCCATTCTGGAGTCGCACAAGTACAATCAATAGTACAAGTCGCTTGAGTAGTCATTGCGGCACCGTTTAAAGTAGAAGCACATGATGAAGGAGCGTTACAACCACCAGGACAAGCTGGTGTACAATCAAATTCTACAGAAACAACAGTAGGTTTAGTAAGGCAGTTGGAATCAGCGGAAGCAATCCAATTTTGATTCGAATCGTATTGTTCATAACATTGTGCTTCGAGGACAGTAAAGTCAACTGCTTGCGGGGAAGCTGGACAAGCTGCAATATCCGCTGGATCAACAGTAAAAGCACCAGAATCAAAATTAGCAATGGAGAAATCACAATTTTCAACAGAGACATCACCACTACCATTTTTACAACGCCATTCTGCATTAGAACAAGAACAAGTTTCAAGGTTTGCACAAGTTGGGGTAGGGAACGATTCAGAGCCTAAAGTTGCACCACACTTTGGTGTAGCACGACATGCGGAACATGTAGGTGCACAGGAGAAAGAAACAACAACTGGTGTTGGTTTTGGTTGAGCAGCTTGACAATCAGCGTCGTTCAAATCAATAGTTGGTGCATTAGCAAAGGCTTGTTGACATTTGATACCTTTATGAGTAAAAGTGACATCTTCTGCAACAGTTGGACAAGTATCGATTGGTGCAGAAGAGGTAAAGGAATCAATATTAGCAACTGAGAATGCACAATTTGCAGCGGAATAGTTACCGTTTTTATCAGCACAGGTCCAAGTAGGGGGAGTAGAACAACTACAGTCAGTAGCAGAACAATCAATAGAAGGCAATGATTCACTACCAATAGTCCCATTACAATCAGCAGGAGTATTACAAGTATCACAAGCTGGTGAACAAGCTAATGATAAGGTAACTGGAGCAGGTTTAGTATTACATGGAGTGGTATTGGATGGACGGATCCATTCACCAGAATCAAGTTGTTGGAAACATTTAACATCGAGCTGGGTAAAGGTAATATCAGTTGGGAGAGTTGGACAGACATCAATTGATCCAGATTGAGTAAATGAGCCTTTATTTGCAACTGAGAATTGACAATTAGAAGCAGAAAAGGTACCAACAGAATCAGCACATTGCCATTCAGCGGTAGAAGTACAGGTACATGCTTCAGCTTTAGAACAATCAGCATTTGGGAATACTTCTGAGCCTAAGACAGCATTACAATCAGCAAGACCACAATCAAGACATGTGGGTGTACAAGATAAGTTAATATCGACATCGCCTGGCATTGCCCCAGCAGTTGCGCAATCATCATTGGTACCTTGAATGAATGAACCATTAGAGAGTTGATGATAGCATTCAACAGCGGCAGGGGTAAAGGTAACTGGAGTAGGAGTAGAGGTACATGACTCAATTTCATCAGTTGGAGCAGTAAAGACACCAGCAGTATAACGAGCAACTGAAAAGGTACAATCTGCAACGGTACTTGGAGCGGTGCCATCACCACAACGCCATTCTGGGGCAGTACAAGCACAGCCAGAAACAGGTGCATCACAAGTGGTGATGTCAGCGGAGATATCAACGGGACTCCCACCAGATGGAGTAATAGAACCAGAACAGACATGTGCATCACAGACAGTGGTTGAACAGGTGGAAGGAGCACAAGCGAATTCAGCAGTAGAAGTGGGTTCAGAACCGCATTCGCCACCAACGAGAATAATATCATTACCGTTTAGGGTAGCGTGACATTCAGGAGCGACCTTTGGGGTATAATCAATGGGACCAGTATCAGCACAACTCGTAGTTGGGGTCACAGGAGCAAATAATGCAAAATTAGAAGCAGTCATGAGACAGTTAGCTGGAGCAAAAACGGAGCTAGCATCAGCACAGCGCCATTCTGGGGTAGTACACGCACAACCAGCTGGAGGTGCGTCACAGGTGTAATCAGGACCAGGGGAAAGATTTTTGGTTAATGAGTTGTATTGAAGGGTCGCTGCAGGGCAAGATGGTTCATCACATTTCGAACAACTTGAGGTACAGCTGAAGAGGACATCAACGGAGTTTGGATCAGGAAGTTGGTCACATGCAGTTTGATCAGCAGCGGCTTGATCAGCACCTATATCAAAACATTGCTTAGCAAGAGGTGAGAAACGATCATACTTGACATTTTGACCATTGTTAGCAGTACAAGCTGGGACTGACGTTGGGAAAAAAAGAGCCAAATCGTTTTGAACGTCAAAATCACAGTGAGCAGCGGTGAGACCACCAGTGCCATCATCACAACGCCACTCAAATTGAGCGGTTGTTGCAACGGTCATCATAAGAAGACCGAGTAAAAGGCAAATAGTCACTAAATTTGATTTTAGTACCATTTTGGTTTTACTTAAAAATATAATATCAGAG
>Ga0256901_1001671_pt1 | contig 10847 bp, 9 predicted proteins | sample MC6MC0689MT_FD_190200 | JGI IMG/M metagenome (GOLD analysis project Ga0256901, IMG submission 190200) | Metatranscriptome of enriched soil aggregate microbial communities from Iowa State University, Ames, United States - MC6-MC0689-MT... | ecosystem: Environmental > Terrestrial > Soil >... | reverse complement strand
GAGAGTAGGTAGCTGCCATATTCATTCACAAAGCCTCACAACGAAAGTTGTGAGGCTTTTTTTTGTGTCCCATATTGAAGGGAAAATGAAACGTGTAATCGATACTGTAAAAGACTTGAAGGCTGTACACAACATAATATTGAAATCTTCTGCTATATTCGTTGATACAACGAACAACAAATGCTCCGATTTCACCTAAGGTCCTTCTTAATATTCCTACTCATTTTTTTGATTGAAATAGCTATTGCTTTATGGGTGAATGATTCCATCATTAGGCCTTACGGCGGCGATACGCTGGTGATACTTTTAATGTATTATTTTGTCAAGACCTTTTTAAAGATTAATCCCTTAAGTATCATTATTGGTGTTACAGCATTTGCTTTTATAACTGAATTTGCGCAGTTATTTAATCTAGTAAAACATTTGGGTTTACAGCACAATCGTTTTTGGGTTATTGTTATTGGTAACTCCTTTCACTGGCTTGATTTGATCGCTTATCTGGTGGGCACTATTATACTGATTGTAATAGAAGTTGTGCTGAAAAGAACAGGCAATAGTTAGTAGCAGAGAACCATTTGCCAAATATTGTGTCTAGCAATGTCAACTGTGAATTACCTAAGATAAAATGAAAATTCTACATCGCTTAGCCTCTAATTACCTTGCAGGTAATATCTTTACTATTAAAAAAGGAAATGGAACAAATCATTCAAATAATCAACCAGATTTCAGAAATAAATCAGAAACTAATACAGGAAAATGTTCTGCCAAAATTTGAACGTATTCTCAACCGCTTGTTCAGTATCTTTGAAGAAGAAGGCTATATCTGCACTATGCCTTTAGGTGAGAAGTACAATGATGCTCGTACAGACTGTACTGCCAACGTAGTGGGTAAGGAAGGCAAGAACATGATAATTACACAAGTTATAAAGCCTATTATTTATAAGAAAGCTAATGGAACAATAACACTGTTGCAAAAAGGAATTGTAATGGTAGAAAATATTTAAAACAGGATGATGACACCGGTTAATTTTGGTATCGACTTAGGAACCACCAATTCGCTAATAGCAAAGTATGAAAATGGCAACCTCGTTATTTTTAAGAATCCAATAGGTCATAAAGAAACATTAGCGTCAGTAGTAGCTTTTAGAAACGACCGTATATTGGTTGGCGATAAAGCCAGGGAATATTTGTTGAAAGATGCGGTAAATGTTTTTGGTAGTTTTAAAAGGAGAATGGGAACAGATGAACGTTTTTATGTGGTGAATATTGACGAGAACATTACGCCAATTGAACTGTCGGCTTACGTGCTTAAAGAACTAAAACAGTTTGTACATACCGGCGAAAAGCCGCAAGCAGCAGTGATTACCATTCCTGCATCCTTCGATACCATGCAAAGCAATGCTACCAAGCAAGCAGGTAAGCAAGCAGGATTTCAAGAAGTATTTTTATTGCAAGAACCCATAGCGGCAAGCTTGGCTTACTTCAACAATAAGCAAGAAAGTGATGACCACAACGGGCATTGGCTCGTGTACGATTTGGGCGGTGGTACTTTCGATATTGCATTAGTAAAAATAGCCGATGGAGAAATGAAAGTTATAGACCATGAAGGCAATAACTTTTTGGGCGGCGTAGATTTTGACCTGATGATTTTAGAGCAATTGGTTGTTCCTGAAATTGTGGCTCAGACGGGCATTCAAGATTTTGAGGAACAACTAACAACTGCTTATGGTAAGTACGAGAAACTCTATTACCAATTATTATACAAAGCTGAGGAATTAAAGAAAGAGCTATCTGGGCAAGCCTATGCTGAGCTTGATTTTGCAGCAACTATTGAAGGTAAGGAATATGATTTTTTAATTACCATTACACAAGAACAATTCAACCAGGTAATTGCAAAACGTGTACAAGAAACCATTACCATGCTGCAAGCAGTGCTTGACCGAAATCATCTTACCACGGCTGATATTAAGCAATTGGTATTAGTAGGCGGCAGCACTTTTATACCTTATGTGCAAGAGCAATTAACGGCATATTCTGGTATCACGATCAATAAAAATATAGATCCTACAACTGCTGTAGCCGTTGGTGCTGCTTATTATGCGGCTAACAAATATTATGAGTCAAGCGCTAATGCTAGTGACGAAGGCGTAGTAAACGTGGATGAACTATTGGAAGACCTTGAGCAAGAAGTGAACCTGGAAATGAAGGCTAGTGAACTGGAAATCATTCTTTCTTACAGCAAAATGAGTAAAGAGCAAGAAGAAGTTTTATTGCTTAAAGTGAATGGCGATTATCTTAATTATAGGTATAGAATTACAAGAAAAGATGGTGGCTACGATACCGGTTTTATAAAGCTGCGGTCGAAATTTACTGAGTTCCTGCCTCTGCTTCCTGGTGTAAACAATGAATTTTCGTTGAGGATATTTGATGAAGAACACAACGAAATGAAATCGCTAATGCAAGAGATTAGTATTGTACAAGGACAATACAACATCTCGGGACAACCGCTACCACGCGATATTTGCATAGAAGTGGATGATAAAGAAAATAACACCACAAAGCTGGAATTGGTTTTCGAAAAGAACAGTGTTTTGCCCCTGAAGAAAACATTGTACCGAGAAATTTCGAAAACGATAAGCAAGGGAAGTGAGGAGAAAATAATTATAAACATTTTGGAAGGCGACCGCTACGCAAGACCATTATCCAACCTTACTATTGGCTGCATAGAAATATCGGGCAAAGACTTAAAGTCTGATTTGGTAAAAGGCTCAGATATAGAATTGCAATTGCTGATGAGCGATGATAGGGAACTGAGCACCGAAGTGTTTCTGGTAATGACGCAACAAGAGTTTAAAAATGTTTTTTCTATAGCTGCAAAGCAGGTTAGTTTAATAAGATTGAAGGAGCAGTTTGAAGATTTGGAAGTGGAAATTAGAAGAACCATTAAATCATTTAACTATGAAGATAATGATGTGTGGGCAATGCAAGCCAATCAATTGCTAGAAGATTTACTGGACCATAAAAAGGATTTGTACAAGCTAAAAGACAATGATAAATCTGATAAGAAGTATGTGATAGCTGAGGCTGTACACCGCACTGCGCAAGCTTATGACAAGATAGGCGGCAACGAACGATTGGAATATTTACATGCTGAATACCTAAGTGCGAAGGAATACGTAGAGCTACAATTGCCTATGGCAGATTACGAAAAAGACAAAATGGTGACTAAGTTTCAACAGATTTTAAATGGCGAAAGTCAATTGTTGCGCACACGTAACCCATCTATTTTACTAAAGACTATTGAACGATTGAATCAATTGGCCTGGGATATTTTGTACAATACCAATAGCTATTTGATGGTACGCTACGAACAGATAAAATCGAGTGACGCCAGCTATTTCAAGAATTATGGTGCAGCACAAAGCTTATTTAAGATGGCAGATAAAGCTTTAGAAAACGAAAAGTTTTTTGAGTTTAGACAACATGTATACAACCTTACGCACTTCTTAAAACAAGAGCAGGGCATACAACGCAGCACCGATTTTAAAGGAACAGGAATAGGCTAATATGCAATACCAATCATTCATTCGCTTTTTGGAATATTGCCATATAGCGCATCAAGATACAGACACCATAAATATCGGGCGGCTTAAAAAGCAAGCTATAGCTGAGTTTGCGATGGAGCCAACAGGCATTATAACTATTGATGGCATAAGTTACAACAAGCACGACGTACTCACCATAATAGAAAGTCCAGACTTCCTGCATCACGTACAGTTTCATCAGCTAATATGGCAACACAAAGGCTTGCTCCATTTTCTGGAACAAGACAAAATAGACCTGCAAGAAGCTGAGCGGGAATGGCTACACCTCGCTGCCAATGAGGCTTTCGTACATTTTGTAGGGCTTTATTTTGCAGGCCGCTTTAATGGTGTACTCAAAACATTGTTGCATAAAGAAGACTTAGATGGAGCCACACAATGGATGCAGTTCTTGATGTTTGTACCCGTATACGAAGATGAAGAGGCCTTGAAAAGCACGCGTATATTTATGGAGGATTCCATCAGATTATTCCGCAATCTGAATGATATTACCTTTAAACAGCGCAGCCAGAAATTGGAAATGTGGGAGCATAAAGACTGGTATGCTTTCTTCAATCAATTGCCCGAAAGCCTCTGGCACTATACCGATGAGCTGACTGATGCTATTATTAATTTTACAGTAAGAATTCAGAAGACTGGTAAAAAAACTTGCTACTTACTCAGCAAGCAGCTAATACAATTGGAGACGGTAAGTTACAACACCAAGCAACTTACACGCAGCAACCACCAGGTGTACAAAAGTAATTATGAGAAGACGACTTGGCGCGGAAGAATGTTGAAAATTCCATCGGCGTTTTATTTTGTTATGGTCTTTATCATATTGATGAAAGCAATTACTACCAACACTTGTAACAACGAACAGTCGGGAAAATACCAAAATGTTGCAGAAAAGTTGAAGCAACAATTGGATAAGGATGAAGTAGAACATTTTTATAGTTTTCGTAGAAGCGCAGCATATTTAGATTCGTTAAGCAGTGGGAAAAATACAAACGCAGTAGGCTCAAAAAGTTTTATTCCTTTCAACGCGCCCTATCTTTATTTTGTAATCAGTCAAAAAGATACAGCTAAACATAATAAGCTATTCCCATTGGTATTGCATAATAAAACTAATCAGAACGTACCATTGTATATGGTGAAATCTGGGCAAATATTATGGATGGATTTTATGCCAGATACTTACTTGTCGCTGGATTTGGCGGTTTTGAATTTTGACTTTGTGCTTGGTTTTAGTAACAAGGACAATGCCTTGATGTTGCAAAGCGATTTTCCGCTGGCAGCACAGCAGTCATTTCATATAAGTAATGCAGATTCTAAAAATCTCAAGCGATTGGTTTTCGATGATACTGCCACGGTAAATTTTCAAAGTGTTGAAGTGCAAAAATTGGAGCAGCAACCTTTAGTGCTTACTATTTCTGGACAAAAAGATTCTTTATCGTTCTCAGTAAAAGGTAACGTGTCTATCGCAAGATTTTGATGGCTGTAATGCAGATTGTCTGAGTCATTTTTATACGAGCCGAAAGTAAGTATTGCCAAGGCTTTAACACCATACCACAAAATTGTTAATCCTTTTATTGGTGCAAACAATCGTCTGTATTATTCGTTTTATTTAGAGAACAATAAACCAATATACAAATGAGCGCAACCAATATTTCCGACGACCAATTACAAGATGGAATTTCAAAAAATAAAGTTGATAAAAACACCATTCACATGGCAAGCGAAGACCTGGAGCGTATGCCAGATGGAGATGATGATTACAGGCTGCCAAGAGATTTGCCAGAACCTGATGAAGATTTTGGTGGCGCACCAGAAGACGAGGTGTTTGATGATGAGAATAATTTATCGGACGACAATAGCGATGTAACGGAAGAAGAACTAGAGCTACTGGAAGAGGCAGATAGAGATACCAGTAGCGACGAATCGCAGGCGGCCAACTTATTGGATAATGAAGACGATGATGGCGAAGAACTTAACGAAGGCAAAGATGAAAAGAATTTATTTGATACAGGCGAAGAACTAGACAGGTCAAGGAAAGTAGATGACACCGATGCTAACTTTGACGAGGAAAATCAGTTTTGATTGTGCATAGTAAAATGCCATCAGTAGATAATCACTGATGGCATTTCTTTTTTTATAAAGAAAATTTCGCTGGTAATTCCTGGAAATCTATTTATCGTAATAAGTAGTATTAATAGAACTTGAAAATAATAAAGAGTATAAAACTACAAACAGCATACTAGTTATCAGCGATACCAATACTTTCAGTAAAAGGTAACCTACACTTTGGAAATTCCATATCTCAGTAATGTAGTACACAATATGGTGAATTGCCAACAGTACTACAGAATAGGTCAGAAATGGTGTCCATCCCATAGACTTGATATTGGGTGCCGTGTTTTGATATTCAGATAAGCGTTTAGGCAACAGCGTCGTAAGAATTCGAGTACGCAGAAACGCTACCAGCACGCAGGTGGCAGCATGCATACCGCCCGTGTCCATAAAGGTGTCTACCGTAATACCCAATGCAAAGCCCGACAGCAACATGACCCACACCGGAGTAGATAATGGCAGCAGTAACAAAAATAAAGGATAAATAAAAGGTGTGTATGGAGGAAGGCTGCCAGGAGCAGTCCACCAACGCAGCGGAATTTTATTCAGCAGCAAAACTTGAATAAGCACCAGGAAAATAAAACGTATAATATTGCGTAGGTAGATACTCATAATGCTTACTTAGTCTTTTTGCTTATTTTGGGCTTCCAATTGTTCGCGCTCTTTGGCCATTCTATTGTCCACCACATACACGTACTGCAGATTGCGGAAATTGGTAGAAAGCCTTATTTTCAAATTCTTAGTACTAGTAGTTTTTAGGGTGTCAATTTTAGAAACAGTACCAATCAGTACATTTTCGGGGAAGAACGAATACCCGGTTGTAAATAAGCTGTCGCCTCTTTTTACCTTTATGTGCAAGGGTATTTTTTCAGTCACTACGTATTCAGGCGTACCAGGATTCCAGACAGTTATCAAACCAGATGTTCCATCACTCAGTTTCGAGCTTACTTTTCTGTCGCTCAGTACAGATACTACACTAGCTACGTGGTTCGAAACATGTTCCACTCTTCCTACAATGCCATTGCCCGTTACTACAGCCATCCCTTTTTTTACGCCATCTTCAGTGCCACGATTAATGGTGATGTAGTTCATTCTATCATTTGAAATAGAATTCTTAATTACCCTAGCCGGAATATAACGAAAGTCGGCATACTTGATAATTTTAACTGCTCCAGTAGGTGTAAGCGATATGCCAGCACTATCTTTTTTAGTAGTAGTATCTTTTATAGTAACCGGAATACGAGCTGTAACGTCCCTAAAGGTATCTATATCGCTTAAAGCAGATAGCTCATTACGTAGACGTGCATTTTCATTGAGCAAACTATCATTCAGCCTTTTTAGTTGAAAATAGTAAACGACATCGTTTTGTTTTTTATACACATAACCCGCCACAGCATTAGAAGAACTGACAATGTCAGCACCTTGCATGGTATTGCTGTTCTTAATCATAGAAATACTTATCACCTCCAATATAAGGAAGAGAATAATATTCCAGAACCGACGAATGAGTAGGAGAAAATTACGCACAAATATTATTTAGCTAATTGGCCTAAAACCAAAAAACTTATTTCATCAAGAAAGAAAAACGATTAATGTTTTTAAGCGACATACCTGTGCCTCTCACCACAGCACGAAGCGGATCGTCGGCTACATGTACCGGTAACTTTATCTTGTGTGAAATACGCTTATCCAAGCCGCGCAACAAAGCACCACCGCCTGTAAGGTATAAACCTCTACGATAGATATCGGATGCCAACTCTGGTGGTGTACTTTCCAATGCTTTAAGAATAGCTTCTTCAATTTTGAAGATAGATTTATCCAAAGCTTCAGCTACTTCTTGATAAGAAACCAAAATCTGCTTAGGGATACCGGTCACCAAATCGCGTCCGTTTACTGCAATATCATCTGGCGGATTGTCCAATTCTTTTAATGCAGAACCTACGTGAATTTTAATTTGCTCAGCAGTACGCTCACCAATATTTAAGCTATGGTAGCGGCGCATAGCCTCCATAATATCTGTTGTAAATTCATCACCAGCAATACGAATACTTTGGTCGCAAACGATACCTGCCAGGGATATTACGGAAATACCAGTAGTACCACCGCCAATATCAATAATCATATTACCCGTAGGTTCCTCCACATCTATACCAATGCCTAAAGCAGCAGCCATAGGTTCATGAATCATATATACTTCTTTGGCACCAGCTTGTTCGGCACTGTCTCTTACTGCACGTTTTTCTACCTCGGTAATGCTGGACGGAATACAGATAACCATACGCCAGCTAGGAGGAAACAATGGTTTTTTAGGGTAAACCATTTTAATCATTTCCCTAAGCATACCTTCAGCCGCATCAAAATCTGCAATCACACCATCTTTCAATGGGCGAATTGTCTTCAAATTATCGTGCGTTTTCTCATGCATCATCATTGCTTTTTTACCTACAGCAACAATTTTATTTGTGGTACGGTCCTTAGCCACTATCGACGGTTCGTCTACTACAACCTGATCGTTATGAATAATTAAAGTATTAGCTGTGCCGAGGTCTATCGCAATTTCCTGCGTTAAAAAATTAAACAATCCCATTGTTTGTCGGAACTCCGAATATTATTAAAAGAGGTGGAAAATTTATGTATTAAAATACTAACTGCAAAAGTGCGAAAAATAAACGGGTTTTGACAAGACAATTTCCTAAAAAAAACGATAAATGTGAATATGTGGTGGATTACTTTAAAATATATTACGCTAAGCTTAAAACCTCAATTAATGGGCAGGTAGTGAGGGATTTCAAATTGTCATAGTTGTGTAAATATTTGCTGTAAATCAAAGGTTATAGTAAGCGTTTATATCAATATTGAATCTATGTCCAAACGTTTGCTTAATTTCGCAGCCAAATTAGAAAAATGATACAAACTGATATAGCCATCGTTGGCGCAGGTCCGGTAGGATTATTTGCAGTGTTTGAAGCAGGATTGTTGAAAATGCGTTGTCATCTTATCGATTATTTACCGCAAATAGGCGGGCAGCTTTCCGAAATTTATCCTAAAAAACCTATTTATGATATTCCGGGCTATCCATCTGTTTTAGCGCAAGAGTTAATTGATAACCTGAAAGAACAAATAATGCCGTTTCACCCTTCTTTTACTTTAGGTGAACGTATCGAGTCTTTGGAAAAACGTGGTGAAGCTGACTTTTTGTTGACTACCAATATGGGTACGCAAATTGAAGCAAAAGCAGTAGTTATTGCTGGTGGTTTAGGCTGCTTCGAGCCAAGAAAGCCTGTGGTAGAGGGTTTGGAGCAATTTGAAAATGGTAAAGGTGTCAATTATATGATATTGGAGCCAGAACATTATCGTGACAAAAACATGGTTTTAGCTGGCGGTGGAGACAGTGCTTTGGACTGGACTATTCACTTGGCCAATATCGCTAAGAAGGTAACTTTAGTACACCGTAGCGAGAGTTTTAGAGGTGCACCAGATTCGGTAAACAAAGTGATGCAGTTGGCTGCAGAAGGTAAAATTGATCTTGTATTGAATACTAACCTTACCCAAGTGCATGGTAATGGCTCGCTTCATAGCGTGTCTATGCAAGACAGCAAAACAAAGGAAGAACAAACTATTGAAACCGATTATTTAATTCCTTTGTTTGGTCTAAGTCCTAAGCTTGGCCCAATAGAAGCTTGGAATTTGAATATTGATAAAAATGCCATTGAAGTAAATACAGAAGATTATTCTACCAATATTTCTGGTATTTGGGCTATTGGTGATATCAATACTTACAAAAACAAATTGAAGCTTATTCTTTGCGGTTTCCACGAAGCAGCATTGATGAGTCATAGTGTTTACAAATACATCAATCCAGGTGTGAAATATACTATGAAATACACTACTGTAAACGGTATCGCTGAATTTTAGTAGCGCTATGAATATTAGAAAAGCTTCTGTAGTTTATGCTGCAGAAGCTTTTTTTATGCTTGGCAAGTTTTTGGTTTTACAAAGCTGCAGAGCGCATTCCAAAAACAATGTGCCTTTAAAACTGTTAGCACAAATCAACATTTTACCTACAATGAAACATCAATACAAAGAACATTTGGAGGCAATGACTGCATTTTTCACAGCACGCACTACACAATCATTAGACTTTAGAATGCGCCAACTGGTGAAGTTGAAGACTGCCATACTGCATTATGAAAATGAAATAAGCGAAGCCTTATTTCAAGATTTAAGGAAGTCGAAAGAGGAAGTGTGGGCAAGCGAAATAGGTTTGGTTTTGGGTGAAATAAAATTTGCTATAAAAAATCTAAATCGATGGATGAAGCCACAACGGAAGACGACCAATTTGCTCAACTTTCCCTCGACCAGTCAAGTAATAGCCGAGCCCAAAGGCGTAGTGCTGATAATTGCTCCGTGGAATTATCCTTTTCAATTGCTGATGAGCCCGCTGGTAGGGGCTATTGCTGCCGGAAACTGTGTAGTGCTGAAGCCCAGTGAGCATGCCACAGCTACAGAAAAAGTAATGCAACAAATAATAAAAACCGCTTTTAGAGAGGATTACGTTTGGTATGTAACTGGAGATGGTGCCACGGTAATACCAGGCCTGATGGGCGGTTTTAAGTTCGACCATGTTTTCTATACAGGCGGTACCAAAGTAGGTACAGAAATTTATAAAATGGCAGCAGAAAAGTTGACGCCAGTTACACTTGAATTAGGCGGCAAGAGTCCGTGCCTAATCACCGCTAATGCCAATATAGCTGTAGCTGCCAAAAGAATTGCATTTTCAAAATTCTCTAATGCAGGCCAGACCTGCGTTGCGCCAGATTATATCCTAGTGCATGAGTCGGTGAAAGAAGATTTTATTCAGGCTTTGAAAAAGACGATTGAGCAATTTTATCCAAAGCAGGAAAGGCAAGCTTATGGTAGGATTATTAATGACAAACAATTTGATAGAATCGTAAAATACCTTGACGAAGGTGAAGTGATTTATGGTGGTGATACAGATAAAGAAACACTTTACATTTCGCCCACAATTATCGATGGCGTAAACACGGATATGGCTATCATGCAAGAAGAAATATTTGGACCCATATTGCCCATTATCACTTACACTTCAGCACGCGATGTGATGACCGTTATCAG
>Ga0256901_1001669_pt1 | contig 10853 bp, 10 predicted proteins | sample MC6MC0689MT_FD_190200 | JGI IMG/M metagenome (GOLD analysis project Ga0256901, IMG submission 190200) | Metatranscriptome of enriched soil aggregate microbial communities from Iowa State University, Ames, United States - MC6-MC0689-MT... | ecosystem: Environmental > Terrestrial > Soil >... | reverse complement strand
TATTTCTTTGTTGCGCCCGGAAAGTATTGGCTTTGCATCGCAAATTGCCAAGTGCGTGCATAAAAAAAGCCCGGCAGCAGAGGTGCGGCCGGGCAAGGAGCAGGCTGGCCGAGAGGGGACCCGGCCTGTGAAGGTGGCGCCTGCCAGATGTCAATCAACAGATGTGGCGGGTCGCCTCCACGCGCAAGCGTGCATCTGCAAGGGCGGCCAGAACGCGCGTCGGATCTTCCGCGCTGCGTTTGTGAATAGCCGTGTAGAGGTCTCCACTCTGAAGCCCGATATCCTTGAGCAAGTAACTATCGAGTTCATTGAGATGAAGCACATGGCGCCGGTTTCTAAATAGCGTCCAGCGACGCATAACCGACGTAAACACGGATTTTACCACTTGCTTGAGCACGGAGGTCAGTGTGCTCGTAGCCGGTAAATGTGTCATGGTGGTCTTGCTGATCGCTGTCATTGCCGCTCTCCTTTAAGCGCGCTTGGTCAAATTGTTTCTATCGTCAGGTCATTCGCTTTCGCGTCTCCATTCGCTGCGACACCGGCTTTATCTAATAATGGAATTGATTGTTCCAACGAATGTTTTTAATGTAACAGTTCAATAATAGTGATGGATGGTTTTGATGAGTGCCCCTTTGGATCTGGACCAGTTGCAGACCTTCATTGCCATTGCCGATACAGGTAGTTTCACCAAAGCGGCGGACGCTGTTTTTAAAACACAATCTGCGGTTTCCATGCAGATGCGCCGCCTTGAGGAGCGTATCGGAAAGCCACTCTTTGAACGTGATGGACGCATCAACCGCCTGACCGAAGACGGCGAAAGGCTGCTGCTTTATGCGCGCCGCATGTTGTTGCTGAATGGCGAAACCATCGCGGCCTTTGATGATACGCAACTGGAAGGCCATGTGCGTATCGGCACGCCCGACGATTATGCAGATCGGTTTCTGCCTGAAATCATGGCACGTTTTGCGCGGTCTAACCCGCGTGTCGAACTTTCGGTTGTTTGCGAGCCGACAGTTAATCTCGATGAAATGATCCGCCGTGGAACGCTCGACATTGCTCTTGTGACGCAGTGCGATGATAAGCGCCGGTCTGAAGTTGTGCGCACTGAGCCGCTTTTGTGGGTGACGTCGGCCAATCACGCGGTACATGAAGAAGCGGTGCTTCCGCTCGCTGTCGGACGACCGACTTGCATCTGGCGCCATGCAGCGATCGATGTTCTGGAACAGGTAGAACGCGATTACAGGATTATTATTACGAGCTGGTCCGCGACTGTTTTGGCAGCAGCCGTTCTTTCTGGGCTTGCGGTTTCGGTGTTGCCGGAGTGCGCGCTACGGCCTGGAATGCGTGTTTTGGGGGAAGCGGATGGTTTTGGCACCCTGCCGGAATTTGGCATTGGCATCATGCGTGGGCATACCAAGCAGAACGCGATTGTTGACGCGCTGGCGCAGCATATCATTGAAAGTCTTGATAATATCTCATCGCCGGCACCTGCTGCACTTGCTTCGGCTGAAATTTCAGCCTTTCCGTCCATTCGGACGCGGCGCGTGCGCAGCAACGAATTGTTGCCTGGCTGGTGATGGTGCATAAGATACAGGGTGACGTCTTGACCAGTTGACCGGAGGGGGTCGCTGGGTGCCTATGATGGGATGAGCATGGGTTCCGATTCTATACTAAGCGGTACCGCTTCAAATGTAGCGGAATACAGCGTTTCCGAGATTTCCGGCGCTTTGAAGCGTACGGTCGAGGATACGTTTTCGCATGTGCGCGTGCGCGGCGAAATTTCCGGCTATCGTGGTCCGCATTCGTCGGGACATGCTTACTTCGCGTTGAAGGATGACCGGTCGCGGCTCGAGGCCGTGATTTGGCGTGGATCGATGGGGCGTTTACGCTTCCGCCCTGAAGAGGGGATGGAAGTCATTGCTACGGGCAAACTGACGACTTTTCCGGGTTCTTCCAAATATCAGATCGTCATCGAACAGATGGAGCCTGCGGGCGCTGGCGCGCTGATGGCGCTGCTTGAAGAGCGCAAGCGCAGGCTGGCCGCCGAAGGCCTGTTTGATCCTGCGGCCAAGCAACTATTGCCTTTCATGCCGCGGGTTATTGGTGTTGTCACATCGCCAACAGGGGCGGTAATCCGCGATATTATTCACCGCATTTCGGATCGCTATCCGCTGCATGTGATTGTCTGGCCGGTGCGTGTGCAGGGCGAGACAAGCGGAGCGGAAGTGGCCGCAGCGGTGGAGGGTTTCAACGCGCTGGCCGAAGACGGCGCGATTACTCGTCCAGATGTCTTGATTGTGGCGCGTGGCGGCGGCAGTCTTGAAGACCTCTGGGGCTTCAATGATGAGATCGTCGTGCGGGCAGTTGCGGCTTCGCATATTCCGGTGATTTCTGCTGTCGGTCATGAAACAGACTGGACGCTGATTGATCTGGCTGCCGATGTGCGCGCGCCAACGCCGACTGGTGCGGCTGAAATGGCTGTGCCCGTCAAAGCCGATCTGGTTGCAACTGTTGCAACGCAATCGGCGCGCCTGGCGTCTGCCATGTCGCGGTTTATTGACCTGAAGCGTCAGGCGCATCGTGCGGCGAGCCGGGCATTGCCTTCGGCTGATCAATTGCTGGCATTGCCACGGCGTCGTTTTGATGAAGCCGCTTCGCGGCTAACGCGGGCTCTGTTTGTGAATACACAAAAGAAGCGCGTTCATTTTGAGGGTCGCGCACGTCAGTTGTCGCCGCGCTTGCTGCAACGTGGGTTCGACGAACAGAAGCGTCACATGAAGCTGCTCGGGCAGCGTCTGCCGCGTGCGCTTGCAGCGTTTTTGCGCGAACGCCGTACGTTGTTTGCAAGACGTTCCGACAGGCTGACGCCAGAGCCTTTATTACGGCGTACGACACTTGCGAAAAGCGCAATCGAACAGCTTGATCGGCGTCGTGATCAGGCGATTAATATCCTGTTTGAACGCACAAAAAGGCGTGGTCAGGAATTGGAACGCCTGATGCGGACGCTGTCTTATGAAAGTGTTCTTGATCGCGGCTTTGCGGTTGTTTTTGATGCCGATGGCAAGCCGATCAAACTGGCCGCAAGCGTTTCTGAAGGCGACGCTTTATCGATCCGCTTCCGTGACGGAGATGTTGCGGCAACGGCTGGACATGGCCCTGAGACAGCATCACCGAAAGGCGCGACGCGCAAGGCGCCATCGCCCGGTCCTGGCGGGCAGGGATCGCTATTTTAGCAACACATGCCCTTTGATCGCTTCAGCATCACTCAAGATAACGCGTAAGTTGCAGATTACATTGTTTTCTTAAGGCTCACTTAAGTTTGGTCTCCTCTTTCTCGGCACACATTCGCTGACATGCATTCGTAGTGGGAAGGCATGTGGCTTCAAGTCGTGCAAATGAAAGAGTTTTTGGATGTCGCGTAAATTTTCTGAAGGCAGTGGTGTGCTGCTGCCGCCCAAGGGTATCACAAGCCGCCGTGCATTTCTGATCGGTGCGAGTGCTGTCGCACTTTCGGGTTGCGTTTCAACGGCCCAGCAGGCCACGCCTGCTAAAGTTGCTGCCGCGCCAGCCCCGGTGCGCGCCGTGCCGCCAATGTATGAGGCAATGCCCTATGAACAGTTTCCGCTCCCTGCGGTGAATGTTGCCAAAGTCGATCCGAAATTCTGGCGGCAGGAAGTCGACTATCCGACCAGTGAGAAGGTCGGCACCGTCATCGTCGATACGCCGAACAAATATCTCTATCATGTTCGCAGCAATGGCCGCGCCATGCGTTACGGCATCGGTGTAGGGCGCGATGGTTTCTCGTGGGCAGGGCGAGCGATTATTGCTTATAAGCGTCAGTGGCCGCGCTGGACGCCGCCGGATGAAATGGTTGCGCGGCAGCCCGCGCTTCAACCTTATAGCATTGCCAATGGCGGTATGCCTCCGGGCCTGAAAAATCCGCTTGGTGCCCGCGCGCTCTATATTCACAAGGATGGGCGAGACACGATCTATCGTCTTCACGGCTCGTCGGAAGAATGGAGCATCGGCAAGGCGGTATCGTCGGGCTGTATCCGACTGCTCAATCAGGATGTCATCGACCTTTACAACAACGTGCGCGATGGCAGTACGATTGTCGTTATTCCTGATCCGAGCAAGGGAACGCAGGTTTCTGCTTAACGAACAAAAGGCGCGGATTTCCGCGCCTTTTGCTTATTTGAAGTGAGGCTAGCGCATTCCGAAGACCGCTTCGCACTTTTCGGAATGCGCTTTAAATACCTGTTTCCTTGCAGACCACCACACGCCAGCCGTCCGGGTCCTCATAGGTGAAACTGCGGTTGAGCCAATATGGATTTTCTGGCTCCACAGGCGCATAGCCTCCGTCTAGCATCCGTTTGTTCAAACGGTCATAAGCCGCCTCGTCGGTAATATAAATCACCAGCAGATTATCTTCCGACGGAGCCCGGCAAGGACTGCCTGCTTCATGTTCGGTGAATTCAAGATGTACATTTTTTCCGGGCAGGCCCAGCATGATACCATTATATCCGGCGTGCGCTTCAAAGGCACCAAGTTGCGGCAGCCCAAGACCATCACGATAGAAAGCGACCACTTCATTGAATTTATCCGTTGGCCGGGCAAAGCGGATTTGCACAGGGACAGCCCCTCCGCTAAGAGTGAATGATTGTTGGGTCGATTGAGTATTCATTTTGCGTTCCTTTGGTTAGTGCTGTCCGGATGCGGCCAGTGCCTGCATTCCGCGCCATAGGGATGGCCCCTGCATGACGATGACGCCGATGGCGACGAGCAGGACGCCGATCATCCGGGATGGCGTGATTTCTCTTGATACAAATCCCATGATGCCGAAATAATCGATCAGCACAGAGGCGATCAGTTGCCCGGCGATAACTGCAGTCATGAAACCGGCTGCGCCAAGCTTTGGTGCAAGCAGAATGGCGGCGGTGATATAGAGCACGCCTGCAACGCCGCCGATCCATATCCATTTAGGCTGCCCCGAAAGGCCTGTGAAAGTGGGTAGGGACACCTTCATAGCCAGCAAAACCGGCAGCACGCATATGATGCTGACAATCAGCGAAACGATGGTTGCCCAAATGGGGTGGCCGAGCGCGCGGCCGAGAGCCGCATTGGCACCGGCCTGAAATGGCACCACCACACCGGCGATGAGGGCAGCGACGAGAAATGTAAGTGATCCCTGAGCCTGCATGGAAGGTCCTTTCATCTATTCCTTTAGCTCCGATCTAGTTATATGTTTGATGAATGTAAAATTCAGATCACCGAGACATATATGCATCATAAGAATAATCTAAGAAGTGTTGATCTAAATTTGCTCGTCATTCTGGATGTGCTTCTGACGGAGCGCCACGTCTCCCGTGCAGCTATACGGCTCAATATGAGCCAGCCAGCAGTCAGCCACGCGCTGGCGCGTCTGCGTGATCTGCTTGATGATCCATTACTTGTCCGTGAAGGCGCGGGGCTGGTGCCAACGCTCAAGGCAACGGAAATTGCAAAGCCGCTGACGGAGGTTCTGACCGGTGTTCGCGCAGTACTTGGGCCGCAGGGATTTGACCCGGCAACAACACAGTATCGCTTTCATATTTCCATGTCGGATTATGGCGGCAGTATCCTGCTGCCGGGGTTGGTGCGCGAATTGCGGCGGGACGCACCGGGGATTGATCTTGCGGTCAGTCAATTCAGTCGCGAAGGCATGATCGCGCGCATTCTGGATGGCGAGATTGATCTGGGTTTTGGTGTCTTTCCGCATCTGCCAGCGCAAATTGCAGCAGATGTCATCATGCAGGACAAATATGTCTGTCTGCTTGATCGCCGAAGTCTCAAAGGTCGCGAATTTGACACTGAGACTTATTTCGCACGCCCTCATGCATTGGTGGCGGTGCGTGGCGATGCGGCAACGGAGATCGATGAAAGCTTGAGGCGTGCAGGGCATACACGGCACATCGCCGTGGTGGTGCCGCATTGGGGCGTGGCACCACAGCTGATTGTCGACACAGACCTCATCTTGACCATCGCCCGCGGCGGGCTCAAGAATCTGCCGCCGGATGATAATCTGGTTGTCCTGCCTGCGCCTGTGGCTCTGCCACCTATACCTTTTGTGCAGATATGGCATAAGCGCCGGGAAAGTGACCCGGCGCATCGCTGGTTACGGTCGAAGATTAGCTCGACTGTTTTTAAAGTTTAGTAAGCGTATTCAAGGAAGATCGGTTCCACCGAGCCTGCCCAAACGCTGTTATAGGCTTTGAGCATACGTTCGGCATCGGTGATACCTGCTGCGACGATTTCTTCGAGCGGTGCCAAGAAATGGGTTTCGTCAAAGCCGTCGCCATTGAGCTGCTTGCGGTTGAGAAGACCAAGACGGGAAATTTCCAGCGTCTTGCGTGCAATCTGCGCCACCGGCTTGCCGCGGAATGATGCATTCAGAGCTTTTGCAGGCACATCGTTGCGTAGCTCCAGAACCTCTTCATAGGTCCAGTCCTTGGTCAGATCTTCAGCGGCGCTGAGCGCTTCATCATCATAAAGCAGGCCAACCCAGTAAGCGGGCAGAGCGCAGATGCGACGCCATGGACCACCATCAGCGCCACGCATTTCGAGGAAGCGCTTGAGACGCACTTCCGGGAACAGCGTCGAAAGATGATTGGTCCAATCGCCCATATTTGGAACCGGATCGCTGACTTCGCCCTTCAATGCGCCATTCATGAACTGACGGAAGGTGACATGCGTGCAGTCGTGATAACGACCGTCGCGCAGGATGAAGTACATCGGAACGTCGAGCGCCCATTCGACATAATCGATGAAGCCGAAGTTTTCCGAGAAAACGAAAGGCAAAACGCCCGAGCGCTGGTTGTCGGTGTCGCGCCAGATGCTGGAGCGCCAGGACAGAAGATTGTTCGGCTTGCCTTCGGTGAAAGGCGAGCTGGCAAAGAGGGCTGTCGCAATCGACTGGAGCTTCATCGAAACCTGCATCTTGCGGCGCATATCGGTTTCGGAGCTAAAGTCGAGATTCACCTGAACGGTCGAGGTTCGGTACATCATGTCGAGACCTTCATGCCCGACTTTCGGCATGTAGTTGCTCATAATCTTGTAACGCGATTTCGGCATGACCGGCGTCTCATCCAGCGTCCATTTAGGACTGCCGCCAAGGCCAAGGAAACGAATGCCCAGCGGTTCCGCGATTTCGCGTACCTGCGAGAGATGCGCATTCACTTCGCGGCACGTCTGGTGGATGGAGGAAAGCGGCGCGCCGGACAGTTCGAACTGACCACCTGGTTCAAGCGAAATCGCACCCTGTCCGGTTGGCTCAACGAGGCCAATAATATTGCCTTCATCGATGATCGGCTCCCAGCCGAGCTTGGCCTTCATGCCTTCGAGAATGGCCTTGATTCCGCGCGGACCTTCATAGGGAACAGGGCTGTTATCTGTGACGTAGAAAGGAAATTTCTCGTGTTCGGTGCCGATGCGCCAAGCATCTTTCGGCTTGCTACCTTCGGCAAGATAGGCTGCGAGTTCTTCAACACCGGTCAGTGCTGTTTCATCGGTCGTGTCGCGCGCCATGTATAGTGTCCCTAGTCGAATTTCTCTTTGTCAGCGTGATTGGACAAATTTGTCAAATCACGCAAGTCAATTTCATTGATGATTGGTTTTTCTTAAAATCATGCTCATGCTCTCCAGTCACCCAATATTGCTTGCACGAGCGTGAGCGCCGCAACGGCTGCCGTATCAGCGCGCAGAATGCGCGGGCCGAGCGGTATCGCTGTGACGAAAGGCAGGCCGCGCAATTGCTGGCGCTCGCCTTCCGAAAACCCGCCTTCTGGCCCGATCATCACAGCATAAGGGCCGGGTTGAAGACTGCTTAAAATGGTCAGTGGATCATCAGTCTCATGGCCTTCATCGCAGAAGATGAGGCGTCGCGACTGATCCCACTGCTCAAGAAAGCGGTCAAAACGTATTGTATCGCGGCATTCGGGGATGGCAAGCACGCCGCATTGTTCGGCGGCTTCAATCGCATTGGCTTTGATGCGGTCCGTTCCAAGCTTGGGCACTTGCGTATGCTGTGTGACCACGGGTTGCAGAACGCAAGCGCCCATTTCCACGGCTTTTTGCACCATATAATCAAGACGGCCCTGCTTCAGTGGCGCAAAGCAATAGATCAGATCGCAAGGAGCGGGCTGTGGGCGAGTTTGCTCGACGGCTTCCAGAAAAAGCCGCTTCTTGCCCTCGGGGCGAAGTCTGACCTTCCATTCGCCGTCCTGTCCGTTAAAGGCGAGAACTTCATCGCCTTCCTTCAAACGAAGCACATGCGTAAGATAATGGGCGGCTTGCGTCGGCGCTTCCACTCTTACGCCGTCGCCAAGGTCCGTCTCGATATAAATTCGTTGCATTTTATAATTTGCGCGCATGATCGCATCGATGGCAGAGGCGCAGGCCAGTGGTCAAGCTTTTTGGTTGTATCGTACAAACCGCGTATGTGCTCACACGATTTTTTGATGGGATGAAGATACAAGTTGCAATGAACTAGATTGTATCCATATAGATATGAAGCTATCTATTTGAATGGAATTTAAGTGATGAAACAGGCTTGGGTCGAATTTGCACCGCTGCTCTCCGCTAATGCGCGAGGGTGGCGTAAAGCTTTTGATGCAGCAATGGCAGAGCATAGTCTTTCTGATGCTAAAGCCATACCGCTCATGACACTCCTGCGGCACGGCGACTGCATTCCGCAGGGTGTGCTGGCGGAAAGAGTTGGCATTGAAGGCGCAACGATTGTCCGCGTCGTAGACGAGCTGGAGAAGGAAAACCTGATCCGCCGTATCGCCGATGACACGGACCGCCGGGTGAAGCTCATTCAGCTGACGGACGAAGGGCGTGCGCTTGCGTCAAAAGTCGACAAAACTGCAGCTCGCCTGCGCGCTGCATTTTTGGGTGATCTCGATCCGGACGCTGTCGATGTAGCAATCGATGTGCTGCGCCGTCTCAGCGAAAAATTCCAGAACCAGTCTTCCTGATCGGGGAGGCTTTGCATGAAATCTGATTGATATTTGTAACTTGTTACACCGATGATGAAGCCCGTTGAAACATTGCCGCGCTTTTGGGACGTGGTCTTCTCGCTGAAGACCTTTGCGGCAGCAATGCTTGCATTGTGGATCGCCCTGATGGCTAACCTGCCCAATCCTTATTGGTCGGTTGCGGCTGTCTATATTGTGGCGCATCCGCTTTCCGGTGCCACGACTTCCAAAGGCTTTTATCGGCTGATCGGTACGATCATTGGTGGAGCTGTTACGGTTTTATTCGTCCCGCATCTAGTCAATTCGCCTGAGATTCTGACATTGGCCATTGGTCTGTGGATGGGGCTTTGTCTGGCGATCAGCCTGCTCGATGGTACGCCGCGCAGTTATCTTTTTATGCTGGCTGGCTACACCGTAGCTATTGCGAGCTTTGCGGTGGTTTCGGCTCCTGAAACCACGTTTGATTATGCGGTCGGTCGCGTCGAAGAAATTGCCATCGGCATCATCTGTGCGGCGGTGGTCAACCGATTGGTATTCCCACGCCATAGCGGTCCGGTCCTTATGGCTCGTATCGACAATTGGTTGCGCGATGGTTCCAAGCTAGCACTTGAGACATTGCGCGGAGAGGGCGATAGTCCGGAATTTCGCCGTGACCGCCAGCGGCTTGCAGCCGACGCGCTGGAGCTGCGCAATCTGACGACGCATGTGGCTTATGATACGTCATCGATCCGCAATGTCGGAACACTTCTGCATGTTCTTCAGCAGCGCATGGTGGCAGTTTTGCCGATCATTTCCAGCCTGCATGATGTTTTGGTTCTCAAGCCCGGTGAAGGGCAAAAGCCATGGCATCCGGCGGTGCAGAAGTTGCTGGATGAAGCCTGCGGCTGGATTGAAAGCGGAGAGAACCTCACCGAGCAGCGCCGTGCAGTTTTGCTGAGCTATATCGATGAGATCGACCGGTTTGGCAAAGACGCCCACACTTGGGGCGAACTGCTTCCATTCAATGTTGCAGCACGCGTGAGAGATCTGGTGCAGATCTGGAGCGACTGTATTACACTGCGTCAGGACATCGTTTCCGGTTCCCGTCATTCGCTTCGCTGGCGTCGTTATGATGCCCATCTGAAAAGCCGCCCGCAGCACAGAGATTATGGCATGGCCATGCTTTCGGGCTTTGGCGCTTTTGTATCGACCGGTGTTGCAACTGCATTCTGGATCGCCACCGGTTGGTCGCAGGGCAGTGCGGCTGCGATGATGGCGGGTATCTTCTGCTGTATCTTCGCTGCGATGGATGATCCGGTTCCGGTCATGCGCAAGTTCGGCTGGTTGCTGCTGATCGTAATTGTTGCAGCCTTCGTCTTTGAGTTTGCACTTTTGCCGCTGGTTGATGGCTTCTTCCCGCTGGTGCTGGTCCTGGGTCTGTTTCTGGTTCCCGCAGGGCTGCTTCTGGCAATCCCGTCGCAATTCCTGCTTGGCATGGTGCTTTGCGTGAATTTGCCAAACATGCTGATGCTGCAAGGCCATCTCACGCATGATTTTGTAAGCTTTGCCAATGCCAATCTGGCGACTGTTCTGGGCATTGTGATCGCAGCCGTCGTGACGTCGATAGTTCGTTCGGCGGGTGCTGAATGGACAGTGCAGCGTCTGGTTAAAGCAGGCTGGAATGATCTTGCTCTTGCAACTGAACGCAAGCCGGGCCGCCATCGTCGTCAGCGTATGAACCGCTTGCTGCTCAGAATGATTGATCGCATCGGCATGATGACGCCACGACTGGCTCTGATCCCTTCAGCGGATATCGCCAAGGTCGATTTGCTGCGTGATCTGCGCAATGGCATGAATACG
>Ga0256901_1001665_pt1 | contig 10873 bp, 1 predicted proteins | sample MC6MC0689MT_FD_190200 | JGI IMG/M metagenome (GOLD analysis project Ga0256901, IMG submission 190200) | Metatranscriptome of enriched soil aggregate microbial communities from Iowa State University, Ames, United States - MC6-MC0689-MT... | ecosystem: Environmental > Terrestrial > Soil >... | reverse complement strand
TTGAATTCAGTATCAGAACAATCGATATCATTTCTATCATTACTAAACAGTTCATGACACGTTCGAACGCTATTGAAGTCTCAGTTAATAATGGTAGTAGTTATTTTATCCATTTTTCACATCCTGATAATTCTGACATGTCGATCTGGGAGAATTGTCATATTCAACAAGACGCGTCTTATTTAGTCTATAAGCGTGACCAATTCGTCCTATCTGGTCAAGAAGTACCATATTCACTGTCTGAAAATTTACCACAAAATTTTGATGCAATTAGGGTTAAAAGAAGAAGTATGGAAATTACGATACAAATTCGTGTTTTTGCTTGGTTGTGTAAAGAAAGTCCGACAATTTTCAATTTTTTAACACAAAAACAATATCATGATATTTATGACAAACTTACAAATCTAACTGAACATTTATCAGATCCGTTTGTAAGTACATTACCACAACATTATACCCGTACACGTTTTGCACGTGCTCAAAAAGATTGGATTGATGGGAAAATGTCAAATTTTGACTATTTATTGTTTTTAAATCAATATTCCGGTCGCACTTTTAATGACCTCTCACAATACCCAATTTTCCCCTGGATTTTAACGGACTATACCTCCCCAACTATCGATTTGAACGATTTTAATATCTATCGTGATTTATCCAAACCTGTCGGGGCTTTGAATGAAGATAGATTTGACTTATTCTCTGAACGTTACGCAATTGCTAAAACCGAGAATGACAAATACAACTCATTCCTTTACGGTTCTCATTATCTCCCATATGGTGTTGTATTAATCTATCTATTACGTACTTTCCCATATAGTATTGCGAATGCCCTTATGCAAGGGGGCAAGTTTGATCTTTCTGATCGCTTGTTGAAAAGTATCCCACAAACCTTCAAAGACTCAATGACATCCCTTACTGATGTCAAAGAAGTTATCCCTGAATTCTATTCAAGTGTACATTGGTTGCGTAATCAAAGTGGGTTAAATTTGGGCATACCAGCAAATTATATCGATAAATTCGATAGCATTGTCCCATCCAAAACGCAGAAAAAGGACCTCCCTGAGCAAGAAATCGTTAACATACATAAAATTTCAACCAATTCCCCGTTATATCCATTATTTTCACCAGACCAAAGTGATACTAATGTCTTATTAGGTACTGCTCATACCCCATCTCAATCCCAATCCCAACCCCAATCTCAACCACCTCCACAACAACAACTCCATAACTTTGGTCTAATCGATCGCGTTGGCGATATTGCTTTACCCCCATGGGCGTCAACACCAACACAATTCATTACTACACTTAGAGCTGCTTTAGAACATCCATATGTTACAAGTAGGTTACATTTATGGATTGATCTAATCTTTGGTTATCTCCAAGCAAACGTCGAAGCTGCTAATCTTTTCCCATACATGTGTTATCAATCTAACCGCCGTGGACAAATATCTCTTATTGATAACCTCCCACAGTCTGGTTTACGTAAAGCTGCGGAAGATCAGACTTTATATTTTGGTATTTGTCCAACTTTATTGTTTATTCGACCTCACCCTCGTCGTGAGGTTTCTTTTACTAAATTGATACTTAGTAATGGTAATATTACTAATTGGTTATCATATTGGAAAGGTATAACTGTTAGTGATTTAAATCATACCGGGATGGTTGCCGGGAATGGGATTAAAAGAGTTAAATGTTGGAAAAATCACCCAGAGTATAGCATCAAAATGAAACAAGAAAAATTTGATCCAAAAAATACACCACAACATTCGCAACATTTGCAACATCCACAACATTTGCAACATCCACAACATTCTTCAAATTTAATCTCATTTGAACAAAAAAAATCATCATCAATTCAAGATGATTTTGATCATGATGATAATTTAGATCCAGTTCATCGTATTTATGCGACTTTACAAGGTGATAATGATGATGTTATACAAAAGTCTTTGAGTAGTCTCATGCTCAATTCAATCGCACAAAACCCAACTCAAAGCAACTTATCAAGTTTATCATCTCAAAATCCACTTACTATTCATCACACTCATCAACGTGGTCACTCTACTTCAATTCCAAACGGCAGTGCTAGTCCAGTTTTAAGTAATATCAGTTTTAGCCAAAATGGCTTTGTATTTGGGCCAAATTCTAATATGAACCCATTCAATATGACAATAACCCAATCCCAACTATTTTATTTACTATCAAATTATATTCCACTTAAAAATCTATATGAATCTAATCAATCCCCACATTTGGGCGGTATTTCTCAAAAAATTGAATCACAATCACAACAACACGGTAAATTACACACAAATTCATGCACAATTGCCAATATTAACAATATATACGCCACATTTGCTGATATGTACGAGATAACACAACAAGATCAAGTTACATTACGTTCTCATCTTGGGGATGAATTGGACGATAAACTAACCAGTTTATCACATTCCCTTACCAATACCGATAATTCACGTCAAAATTCTTTTTCAAAAAATAATCCCAAAAATAATACCAATCATATTCGCGTCACAACTGATCCACTTGCCTTAAATTTACAAAATTATTCATTCCAAACATTATTACACTTCCCCAACTATACTGTTCAATCTCAAGGACTTCCATCACATCTTACCCCACAATCACCAAATATGAGTCCAAAACAAGTTGGTGGAGTGTTCAACCATAACAATGATAAGTTCTGTTCGATCACCCAACGCCCACACACATACAAAATCTCATCGACTTCCCTAGCACTCAATCATGTATATACATATCAATATCAATGTACGGATTGCGCTGAATTCTTTACCGAAGGTGTTTATATCGGTAATATTGTCGCAAATCACATTTTTGCACCAAATCTATTATTTTCCTCATCAATTGTTCAAAACGTTAATAACTCCCCGGATTCAAATTCAAATCGTCTAAATTGTCAACTATATACGCGTTCTGTAACTAATGCTGGTGGTGGGAATTCGACTGAATTCGGTTTAAGCGGGAACGCTGCACAAAACCCTAACCGTGAGGGCGGTAAAGACGGTGCGTTACCACATAATGCTCTTAAATCCCATCCAACACAACTTTTGCACCTCCAACAACGTCACTCGCCTGTATTTGGTGGTGGGAGTGCGAATGGTGGGAATAATTTTGGCGTTCCGTATTGGTCTGTTGTTCATCATCCTTTACAACCAACACAAAACGTGAAGGATTATCAAAAAATCACCATTTTGGATGAATTATCAGAAACGCATGAAACAAAATCATCGCAAAAATCGAATCAAACATTAACACAATTTACTCATACCGGTTGCCCATTAACACCACAAATGTTAAAAAATAAAGCTAGGAGATATCAACAATTGTACGTTGAGGATTTACTATCTTCAGATTATATTCGATCCATTGTGCCTGAATTCCTGAAATCCTTTGCGATGATAAATAATCAAGAAATAATAATGATTAATCAATTATATCGTTATTTACATCAATTTAATCCTACCGGCGGTAGTAGTTATAGTGGTATGAGTTTTAGTAATAAAGGTGGGGAATATTATGATGATAAAAATCAATTTAAAAATAAAAATGTTAATATTAATATGAACACTTCTTCTGGGTTAATGTTGTTGTTATTAGGAAATGGTCAATTTGTCCCAAAAATTCCAGCTTTTTTTACAAAACAACAACAATTACTTGATCTCGATGATGTTTCTTCCTCGCCAACCCAAAATGATTCACACCCATCACAACAAAATCAACAACAACAACAACAAAATCAACTACAACAACAACAACAAAATCAACTACAACCTACACTACAACCACCATTTATGACATTTTATCGTTTTGTTGGTGTTCATCCTTGTTTTAATCAAAATATCAACCCAAATCTCATCACAACAACCTCAACTGTGCCTGGTAGTAAACCCGGAACAACTACTACTGCTCCACAATCTACTCCCGTTAACACGTTAACTATCACACCAACTGTACATGTTAACATCGACCCACAAATGAGACATTCGATTGGATTATTAGACAACCTTTCTTTATTGAATCAATCAACGTCATTGTCAACAATTACGAAACAAAATAATCACCCATTAGCTAAACGTCATTATGAAAATACTTTGGTTAATGTTATTAGATACTATTATCATCTGGCCGCTGTTAAAAAACAAAATGAAAATTTCGTAAAGAAAAATGAACAAAATAATAACCAAATTATGGATTCAAAAAGTGCACAAATCATTGCACAAAATATACCATCTAATATTAATTTTGGCGGTGCTAAAAATGTTATTAATAACGATTCTAATACTACAATGTGTTTTAAAATTTCACCCAAAATGAATTTTTCCGAATGGAAATCATTACAACAATTTCTTTCATCACAACCCCTCTTTTCCAACCTTACTAAACTCCAACACCTATCCACTCGCCTAAATCATGCTCATTATAATAATATTTTTAATTCACCGGCTATGTTGGATCAATTATCCGTTGTTTTGCCAAGGATTTTGAACGAAAAGGGTGATTTTTTAGGCATTGACAACATTCGTCATGGTAATTCTACCCCATCCCCATACTCTCTACCAAACCCATCCATTTCTTCACAAATTCAAACCCCATATAGTCTATTTTCCCAACCATTATTATTTACGACTACATCTAATGGTATTTATTTATGTATTTTGGGCGCAAATAAAAGACAAATTTATATTTTTTCGATTCATTTTGGGACAAAAAAATGCTTTTTACGTCAAATCCTCAATGTTACAACGATTCCACATCCACATATCATTACAAATCTTTCCATTTCATCCCATGATTTATTCCTCACGATTGTTGGTTCTAATGGAGTTATTGCTAGATTTAGTATTGTCTATGATAGCTATATTACCGATTATAACTTTACACAATTACCACAATTTGAAAACAACCCATTTTATTCAACACAATACCCATCAACAATACAAAATTATACTATACAACAACATGATCAATCTGCTAAACTTGTTGAGGTCTATACTAAAATCTTCTCGCATTCTTTACTATTACATCCAACGCCTCTTTTCCTCTTCCAATCTCATCGCGATATTATATACAATGCACATCATACTTATATCAATTCAACTGTACTTATTACCGGTCAATTCACCGGAAATACTTCAAAGGTATCTAACTATGTTTATGATGTCTACGCGAACCTCCTTGATAATAACAATACCCAAAATGAATCAATTACTGAATCAAATTCGCTCAAAAAGATTGCGTTTGAATTAAACCAACATTCAATCTTTGCAAATATTTTTTCTCAAATTGAAAAAGAAACTTTTGGTACTGTTACTCATGGGCAAGTACTTTATGTTAATCGCTCTTACAATGATTACGCACGTGCTCTTAAGGCTGATGTGCATAATTTTATTACCTGGTCCGGTAGTATTGATAATACGAATAATGATAATGAAAATAAACAAATTTCTCAAACAAATTCTTTCAAAAAACGTTTTTTTTCACAAAAAGATTTGTCAAAATATGATTCCCAAAATTCCCAACACAGTCATTCTTCAGAAAATACCAAAACTGATGAACTCATTGAAAATGTTCCATATCATTGTAACTTATGCGATTCCCGTTTTAATCCAACCCCATCACTACAATTATCCTCTAATCAAGGCTCAACTTCAACCTTTGAAACTGACCCAACAATTTTAAAGATAACAATTTCCCCGTATCAAACCGACAGACCACAGCAATGTAACATCCTCTTACCACATCATACTTATAATACTTTATCATTTGATCTCCCAGCGGATGTCAATGTTACTGGTCTTAAGTTAACTAAATCGGGCACAATCGTAATTACTGGTCAAAAGGTCGTAACAATTACGGTTTATGATCTCTATTATAAACGCGTATTCCATCGTATTACTCACAATGTTGTGCTGTTATATTCTGATCATGGTTTATTAATTAATACTTTTATTATCCCGGATCAAATTACCTGCTTAATGACAAGTTCTCATCACTATTCCAATACTATGGGACATATCTATGTTGGTACAATCAGCGGTTGTATTTTAACTTTTACTGATACAACACTATCTCCGCTATTCACCATGTTAACTTATGGCCCACCTCCACATATTGTTTCATTCCCTCTCTATCTCCAATCATTACATCACCTCGATCAACAATATCAACAATGTTGTTGCGCACCACTACTCTACTTTAGAGACTTAACAACTCTCCCTCAACCAGTTCGTTCATTCGGCGTCCAACATATTAATGTAAGTTCCGCTCCATGGCAATCATTATCAACAACTGCTTCTGCATTACGCTCCGCACTTAATATGGCTTCGAATGACTCAACGAAGGGCCTTGGTGGTGCACCTTTAGGCAATGCACAAAATAATACCGTTTATGGGAATGCGATTAAAGGTATTCAAATGGATCATGGTTTAGATAAATATTTAACCACAATTCACGGTGCTCCATATATTACTCATAATAGATTATATTCGTCTATTATGAATATTGTGCGGAGATATAAATGTGTTGATGAAATTTCTTTTAAGTGTGATAGCATTGAGATGGGTAAAAGGGGTTATAAACCAACCATTATTGGCCCAAATACTTCTGATAATCTTAACAGTTATATTAATCATTGTGGTAGATCTATTGCTAAACAATTGGGGATATTTTATTTAGTTTCTTTAACAACTTCTTCCATCAAGAGCGATAATTCCTCCCCACAAAAGACACCAAACCAAACCAAATCAACACCGCGTCAACCAAATTATATCAATTTTGATAATGACGATAATATTGATATTAATAATGAATTGTATAAATATGGCAATGGGGAAAATAACAACAATGATAAAAATAAATTTTTATTATCGCCACAATATTTCCCAGTTTCTAGTAATGGTTACTCCGCAGCGGTTGCACATTCACGTGAGACTACGAAATCATCACTATTATCACCATTATCTACTATGAATGTTAACATGTTTGATAATAATAACGGGCAAGGGCAAAGTTCCCAACACCAAAAACAACCATCCCCCCTCCAACGTCGTTTTGATTTTGCAATTGAACAAAATAGCAGTTCAACAACAACAAATGGTGTACCAAATACTCCATCATCTACGATGGCTTCTCAGTCGAATATTATATCAGTTTCATCATCGAGATTGGCTGAAATCAGTGAACTTTCCCAAGATAATCAACACTCAGAACCAATTCTATCCCCTCATTTCCAAACCACAACAACATCATCACATATCAACACTACCCCTTCACCTTTAACATCTGGAGAACCTACTCAGCAATCTACACCTTCAACTATTTCTTACGAAACGACAATTTCAGGGCACAAAATGCAATTATTTCAATACAATACTTATAACGCCCAAAATATCCTCTCAAATCTCCCGATCCCGCCATCATTATTCATTACAGTTAATGGTGAACGTGCTATTGACCCGTATTATCAATCTTATATTACTTTATTATATCATCAGTATTGTTGTGACCGTAATGATGCAACGGCTGATACTAAACGTAATGAACAAAATTCAACCATAAATTCTGTCAATACGCATCGTATGTGTAATATTTATGTCCCAACTACTCAATATAGTAATGTTATTGCAAAACATGCCGTTGATTTTACTTTTTGGTTCATGTTACATCATGGTTATCAAATTTCAGATTATTCAACCAGTCCTTATTATCATCCATCAACAACAACTCCATTAAAAACTGATCTTGAGGGTCTATTACCGATTAAATTCCCGAGTGCTATTAACCAACCACTATGTAACTCAACAAATCAACCAACAACGCCGAGTGTTCCTTCTCCACAAAAAAGTAAGGATAAAAATTTACCACCACCACCACCACCACCAACACGTGGAAGTATATCTGCCGCTAATTCTTCTCTATTTGCTAATATGTCTCCAGAAGAAAAATTACAAACTCAATTGTTAGGATTAGCTCCGCCAAAACCAGTCACGTTATTGGGTGAATTATTCACCGAAAACATCTCAACATTGGCTTGTTTCCATACTATTGCTTCAAAAATGATTGAAAATAATAGAAATTATGGCAATTTTGCGAATCGTGTGGGGGATAAAGAAATTGGTTCAAATAGTTTGGATGGGAATACAAATAATAAAGGTCTACACTTAAATTCACTACAATCGCTACATTCTTTGGATAATTTTAATAACAATTTACTTAGTACTACTTTACAGTCATTACAATCATCTTCAGATCATTCTTATTATTATATTAGTAAACACCATTTAAAAGAAAAAACAATTTCGCAAAATTACCCCCCATCTACTCCTCCTGCTTCATCACCAACCTTATCATCGAATATCACGGGCAGTAATATTCAACAAGAACAAGAATCTGATTTATTCCTATTAAAGCATGCTCAAATCTCAACTCGTTTATTGCTCTTCCCATTGACAAATATATACTCACATCACATTACCCCATCTATCAAAGATAGTGGTTATGGCGATCATTCTAATGCCCTTGCAGCTATTGTTGCTAATGCCCCTTCAGATGTTGAAAGACAAAGACTTACTCAAGAATTTCAAGACCGCAAACTTACTGATGCATATTTCGATTCAGTTTCGGATGTCCAAGCTTCATTAATGAGTACTACGCCATCTACTGTTATCTATAACGAAATGGTCACTCAACACTATTATAGTAGATTGTTACAGGGATGGAGCGGACATTTGTTGCAGTTGGATACGAATAGGAAAAAAGTTGAGCAAACAATTATGGAACAATATAATGCCCATAAAATGGCACAAGCACAGGCTTCATTAGATGAAATTGGTACTCCTAGATATAATCCTGAACGTAGGGGAAGTGTTAGTGGGAATAATCAGAGTCAAACTCCGAATAATAACCCAACTAGTAATACTAACCAAAATGCGAATAAAACCAGTGGTGTATTCGGATGGTTTAGACGTGGTTAATAGTACGTTGCTAATATTAAATGTAACACTGCTTTGAAAATTAAAGAAAAACGAAATTATTTCTTTCATTGATCTCTTCTTCACAACGACACTCTTCGTCTCTTAATTGAGACTTTTGTACAATATACCTCACAACATGAAACATTCCGTGCATATAGTTACTTCATTTATTTTCTATAACTTCTTTTTGTCTTTTTTTCATTCATTTTTTATTTTACACTTTTTATATCAATTTGATTTCTAAAAATCAATGCTTTGCATTTATAAATAATACAATAAATATCACATTTTAAAATCGACAGTTTACCGACCAATATGGGTTTTTTGAGCTCTGCAATGCAGATTGGTTAAAACAAAAAAGGAGGAATAAAAAGGTTAAACCTTGACAGACAGAGTGGGGCACTAATAATGTCAATAACCATCATTACTACGAGTCGCAAAGTAATGAATCCCCGGTAAAACATCTGGGACCATATTTCTTAATTGTAATAATGATTTCGGTCTATTAAAACAATAAGTACGGCTTTTTTGTAAATTCCCATCGTCATCTTCAGCTAAATATGAATGATGTTTGATCCAAGTTAACGCATACTGATCAGGTGTTACGCATTTATCCAATTCTTCCTGGATTAATTCAGCTTGGACATAATTATCGTTTAAATCCAATTCTTGTTCAGTTTCATGTTTGGAGGAGTTATTACCATTATGATAAGGGTTTTGAGTATCCCCATCAGCTTCAAGATCGACAGAAGAATTCAGAGCGTGATTGTTTTGACCATTTTGATTAACAAGTAAAGTACTTTGGGTATTATTTGCCCTTCGTTTCTTTTTGGTAAGTAACGCACGTGTTGTTTGACCTTTTTTACAACAGTTTAAAAAGCAATGAAATCCGCATAAAATTAACATCAATATGAATAAAATTGCACCCAAAATGGCGCAACATGAAATGGCAATAATACGTAACTTATCTTTATCAACTCTTTCATCAGTTTGAGCAGAAGTCATAAAGATACCGGCACTAACTAATGTAATAATAATATAAGCCAAAACGCTACAATTAAATGATAAAAAAAAGAAATAATTACGCTGGCTGACACAATTCCCAACAAATGGACAATGATGATCGGATTGTCTACTGCACATATCACAAGTACTACAATGAGCACAATCAGGTGGGCGATAAATATGACATGTTGCACAATATTTCCACGTAATTTGTTCACCTTTCATGTTCATGGTGACTTGAGTATGGACTAAAGGTTTACCATGATATGGATCTGGTTTGTCGAAATTGGGATGTTCAGGGGGGAGGGTTGTGTATGTCGTTGAATAGGCATATTCGTGACGAATAACTGGAGTGGAAAAATTAAGTGGATGTTTTTGGCGTGGGATCAACCCAGGGTCAGAGCATTGAGTAAGACATAGTAGGACAATAGTAACTAAACATAATAAACCATATGCGATTGGGAGAAAAATTGATACTTTGGACAAATTGGGACCAATAAAAATCCCGAATAACACGGTCGGAATAATTAGACAAAACCATACACAAAGGTTAGCAGGTGTGTCATCCTTTGGTCCAGTAATGCATCCGCAATAACCACATAATGGGAAGCGGTTTTTACCAGGGAATACTTTGTATGCACGGGTGTATGTTGGGCTAGGTTCAATATGAGAGTTCGCGTTTATTGAGGAATGGTTGGTTGGATGGGTGGGTAATGGGTGTTCATCAGGGGCTATTTGTAAATTGTGATCGCTGACTGAGTCGATGGCTTCCGTCGCCATGAGAAAATGAAAAATTTAGAGGCTGGTTTGGGGAGATTTGATGAGATTTGTTGGGGATTTTTTTTTTTTTTTTTTTT
>Ga0256901_1001661_pt1 | contig 10895 bp, 11 predicted proteins | sample MC6MC0689MT_FD_190200 | JGI IMG/M metagenome (GOLD analysis project Ga0256901, IMG submission 190200) | Metatranscriptome of enriched soil aggregate microbial communities from Iowa State University, Ames, United States - MC6-MC0689-MT... | ecosystem: Environmental > Terrestrial > Soil >... | reverse complement strand
TTCAAGGGTTGATACGGGTGTTGCCAGAATAACGATGTCGCAACCGGCTGTATCTTCGATTGTCGCAAGTGTTACGGAGAGAGCGCCTGCAACATTATCCAGTCTGGCGACAGGATCATAAGCATACAGCCGGTAATATGGGCTGAGGTAACGGGCGATAAGCTGCCCGAATGCACCAAAGCCGATAATGCCGATTGTTTTATGCTGATGATTTTCGTCGAAAGACATAGACTGACCTCTGAATGGCTGGATCGCCAGAGGCACCGTCTTCAAACTAAACCGCTGGCAATGCAGCGGTTGAACTATGACAAAGCAAAACCACCGCTATATGAGCGGGGCGTAATAAGACCGGGTGTTGATGAGCGCTTTAATCATGGTGTCTTGCTATTCCTGCCGGGACGCATTGTCAATCACTTGAATGCGCCCCGGCGTTCAATCGTTCAAAGGTTGCTCACGCCGCCGTCGACCTGAATTTCCGAACCGACAACGAATGTCGATTCATCGGAGGCAAGAAACACCGCAGCTTTCGCAAGCTCAACGGGCTTACCCATCCGTCCAATTGGCACGAGCTTGCGTATATCCGCACGCAAGGCTTCTTCTTCATCGGCGGCAAGTCCCAGCTTGCCAAAAGCCGGTGTTTCAGTCGGGCCGGGGCTCAGACCATTTACACGAATTCCGCGATCGACAAGCTCGCCGGAAAGTGTCCGTGCGAGCGAAAGAATCCCCGCCTTGCTGGCAGCATAGACACTGCTTTGTGGCAAGCCGATATGTGCGCTGGCCGATCCGCACAGGATGACGGATGAGGGATTGGCAAGAAGTGGTAGCAACGCTTTGATTAGAAAGAATGGCCCTTTCAGATTGATCGCCATCAGGCGGTCATAGGCCTCTTCGGAAAAGTCCTGCAGCGGGCTATGGGTGACGTCGCCCGCATTTATGTAAAGGGCATCCAGGCGCGGCCATTGTTCTGCAAGCGTCTGTGCAAGCTGCTCCTGTGCCGCAACATCTCCTGAATCACTTCGGATTTTGAGAACACTGTCAGGCAGCTCACGAGCCGCCGCTTCAAGACCTTCCGCCTTACGGCCTGTAATGGCCACGGTCGCCCCTTCAAGGGCGAACTGTCTGGCTGTTTCAAGCCCGATACCGCTCGTACCGCCTGTGATAAGCGCATATTTTCCTTCGAGACGACCCATAAATTTACCTTTCTGCAGCCGAAGCATTTTCGCTTCCGGGAGAAAGGACATTGTTTCCATTAGTATCCAATGTATAGTAGGAACCAATTTGGTACTAAAGGAATAATTTTCCAATCTGGAGATCACGTCCATGGGTAACATATCGAGTGAGGTGTCCACCGACAGTCGGTGCCCCATGGTTGATTTCGTCAATCTGATTGCTGGAAAATGGGCGATCCCTATCCTGTATCGGCTGATCGTCACGAATGGTCCCATCCGTTTTGGTGAATTGCAGCGTGCTGTCGCGCCGATTACCCAGAAAGAACTGACGCGGCAGCTCCGGCTGTTTGAAAAGCGCGGGTTGATTACCCGCGTCGTTTATCCCGAAATGCCGCCAAGAGTGGAATATGAGGTGACGCCGTTAGGCAAAAACCTGCGCAATACGCTTGATTCACTTGCCTGCTGGATGCAGGCAAATGGATCAAAGCTGAAGGTCTGAAAGCTGCGTCTTATACCAAGGCGGCTCAATATGCTGGCACATCACGCCTAGAGAAAGTTCAATCGCCACTCGGGCTAACCAAAACTCCATGAGTCATACTCATGGAGTTTTGGTGTTATGCAGGCTGGTTCGCGGCGCGCATATAGCGAACCGTTGCAAACCACAGCACCACTCCAATGCCGAGCAGCACAGCGGCAATTGCATATTGTTCCGTATCGCGTCCGGTCCAAGGGCCGGCAAGGAATGTACAGCTGATTGCACCCAGTATCGGCAGAATCGTGGGTGTGCGGAAATGCTTGTGATCGACATGGTCATTGCGCAAAACCAGCACTGCGACATTGACCACCGCGAACACACAGAGAAGCAATAATGCGGTCGTACCGCCGAGCGCTGGAACACCACCTGCAAACAGAATAAGGCCAACCGCCAGCAGCGAAGTGAAGATAATCGCGATATGTGGCGTGCGGCGGCCCTTGTGCACTTTGCCCAACACGTCCGGAACCACGCCTTCACGCGCCATGCCGTAGATAAGGCGGCTTGCCATCATCATGTTGATCAATGCGGAGTTGGCAACGGCAAACATGGTGATCAGAGCAAAGACACCGATTGGGAAGCCCGGTGCGCCAGCCTGAATAACCTTGAGAAGCGGGGTGTCGCCTTCACCAAGTTCGGCGGCGGAAACCAGCGTAATGGCCGAAATGGAAACGAGCACATAGACAATGCCGGTAATGGCCAGGCCTGTGAGGAGCACTTTCGGGAAAAGGCGACTTGGTTCTTTGCATTCCTCAGCCATGTTGACGGAGTCTTCAAAGCCAACCATCGCGAAGAAGGCGAGGGTGGTTGCGGCGATAACAGGCCAGAAATAGCCGCTGCCTTCGGGCGTTTCGAAAGTCCAGGCGCGCGATACATCGCCCTGGCCGCCAGCGATTGCCCAGAGGCCGATGCCGATAATTATGAGCAGGCCTGTGACTTCAACAACAGTGAGAACGACGTTCATTTTCACGCTCTCGCCAACGCCGCGAAAATTGACGGCCGCAATCAGTGCAATAAAGCCGACTGCAATGAGCGGTACGCCCCACTCACCGAAAGCCAGGCCCAGCGATGCCTCGAAGTTTGCAGCAAAGGCGCGTGAGGCCGTGGATGCGGAAGTGATGCCCGAAGACATGACAGCGAAAGCCACAAGAAAGGTAATGAAGTGAACGCCGAAGGCTTTGTGCGTATAGAGTGCGGCGCCTGCCGCACGCGGATATTTGGTGACAAGCTCAAGATAGCTACAGGCAGTTAGCAGCGCGACCACGAACGCGATCAGAAAGGGGAGCCACACCACGCCACCGACTGCTGCCGCAACTTCACCGGTCAAGGCATAGATGCCTGTACCCAGCACGTCGCCAATGATGAAAAGTAAAAGAAGACCGGGCCCCATCACCCGTTTCAGTTCCGTTTTTTCTTCGCCCGCATTGTCGATCGGATTTTGCATCGAGTCCTCCTCATTCCGGGCACAAGCAGTTTCAAAGCTGCGCAAAGCCAAGATTTGCCGCAGCAAATGCAAGTATCGTCAATAAAAGCAGTCCAGACATCTTTAATGAACGAATATGCGAAGTGGTTCCGAACATCGGGCATTTCTGGAATGGGTAAAACAGATCACCACTTATATCTCGATCAACATTTTCGAGTTTTCAAACCGCTCAAACTCCGCCGAAAAAATCCTCCTTCGAGGTAGAGCCTACGCCTATTCGTGGAGGCTTTAGCCCGGATTGCTGGAATATTTTCGGTTGGGTCATCGGCTATGATCAGATTCGTAATCTTGGGGCGAAGCAACAGAAGCAGACCATCCGCGCAATACGGATTGGAAGCTTCAGATTTTTGATTTGACGCATCGTGCTTTGCAAAAATCCAAGTTGATTTTAGCCGATGCCTGGCATTCGAAGAGCGGAGGGATCCATGTCATCAGATAATAACCCGCACTCGCCTCGCAATCGCGCGCGACGACACTTTCTAGGCGCTGCCGCAGGAATGGCCGCCAAAGCCGCAGCTCTCGGCGCTTTGGCTTCATCCCTGACATCATTGCCTGCGCGCGCCATGGGCACGAAATGGTGGGAGAATGGCGGTGGTTCGGGCGCCAATTGCCTTCTCAAAGGCACGCTCATCGATACGCCAAAGGGGCCTGTTCCTGTCGAAAAGCTGGCGATAGGTGATCTTGTCAAAACGGTTCGCGGTGAAACGCTGCCGGTTAAATGGATTGGGTGGCAATGTCTCGTAAGCTCTGGCGCGGAGTGGAATGAGAGCATCATGCCAATCCGCATCAAGCGCCATGCGCTGGGCGGTAAACTTCCCCGGCGTGATCTTTATCTTTCGCCAAACCATACCTTGTTGATCGACGGCGTTCTCATCCGCGTAAAAGATCTGGTCAATGGGCATTCGATTGCACGCATTTCAGAAGATGACGCCATCGATTATTACAACATCGTGCTCGACAGCCACGATGTGGTTTTTGCAGAGGGTGTGGCGGTTGAAACCTATCTGATGCGCGACGAAAACTATCTGAGCTTCACGAATTTCGCTGAGTATCAGCAGCTCTATGCTGATGAACCACGTGTGACCATGACACCTTTCGCGCCGATCATGGGCTATGAAGGCGCACGGGAACACATGCACGCTCTGCTGTGTATGAGCGGCGTGCTGCCCATGCGCGATGTCGTGGAAGAAACCTATCAGAGATTGGCTACACCATCGGCCCAGAAATCAATTTCGATTTTTGGAAAGCACGATGCGTAATTCATGAAGTAATAGTGCCTGAGTAAGAGTTTTATAGCGTGACAGGACAAACTAAAAACGAGCCATACTTTTATGGCTCGTTTTTTTATAAAAATACTTTGTAAACCAACTCGATTTGCTCGGCTTCAATTTAATGCAAAAATCCTCTCACATGCATATCTGTGGGAAGCTTTTGTACGCTATTTGTTCTAAATCGCAGAAGTTGTATATTGCCTTGATGGTCTAACTGGAATTTTTGATATGAAAAAGCGGTTCGAGCATTGGCGAAAATTGGGCTTAAGCGTAGCTCAATCAGTTAGTAATGGTATTCCAGAGCTGATTTGTATGAGGAGTATAAAATCAGTACAGCAACTGGAAGATAAAGTTCTTATTTATGCATCAGATAGTGGTGATGTCGATCCTTCAATAGAGAAGGATTTTGATGCTTTGTCGTTCGCGACCTTCGGTATTACATATAAAGATACATTATTTGAATTTCCAGAGCATCATTATACATTGTCGGAAGACTCCAGAGAATTTTGGGAAAATGAACAACGTTACAACGCTCACGAAAAGAGATATCGTACAGCAGCAGTTTCAATTGATGAATCTGTTGAAATTCTGTTAAAGCTGGGTTTGGATTTCAGGGATTTGAATGGCCATCCTTTGCGGTGTACAGGACGTCTTCGCCGACAAGCCGAAGCTCTGGGCATCATAGGGCGATTACCTGATTCAAATGTTATCTCTATTCAGATATGGGAAGCTGCTTTGGAACAGTCTGCGAAGCAGTTTATGAAGCTTAAAAAATCCCCCTAGCTTCACAAGCGATCCATCAGCGCGTACCATGACAGTGCAAGGAAGAGGAGGGGCGCCCTGAACGTGCGGCCACCCGGAAACGCCGGAATGCGTAACTCTTCAAACAGCTTGAGCTTGTCGCGCTTGCCGGAGATGCTTTCCGCATAGAGCCTGCCCATGTAATTGGCGAGCATGACCCCATGACCGGAATAGCCACCTGCGGAAATGACACCGGGCATCACTTCACGCACAAATGGCTGGCGCGGCATGGTTATGCCAACGGACCCGCCCCAGGCCTGCGTGATTTCGACCGTGTCGAGTGCGGGATAGATTTCCGCGATCTGTCGGCGAATATGTTCGCTGATGTCGCGCGGATTGTCTGCCGTATAGGCTTCACGACCACCAAACAGCAGGCGACCATCCTTGGATTTGCGGAAATAGCGAACGACGAAGCGTGAGTCATCAACCGACTCCCCGCCGGGAATGACCGGGCTGTTATCGCCCAAGGGTGCCGTGGCACCGATGAACGATCGGATCGGCATGACATGGGCAGCGCTCGTAGACTCCAGATCGCCGCCATGCGCATTGACAGCAAGAAAAGCGTTCTTTGCTGAAATCGTGCCACGCGGGGTTTGAACTTCAACGCGACCGCTTACGATCGTTATCTTCGTGGCTTTGGTGTTCTCAAACAGGTGCGCACCGGCAGCTTGTGCTGTCTTCGCCAGACCAACCAGCAATTTCAGCGGGTGAATATGCCCTGTTCCGGCATCATAGACCCCGCCGTGATAGCGGTTTGAACCGAGAAGCGTGGCCATTTCGTCGCGTTCGACATAGCGAATGTGAGGGTAATTGAAACGCGTAGCCATCAGTTCCGCATGGTCCTGATAGTTCTTGAGATAGCGCGGCTTATGCACGGCCGAAATCTGGCCGGGCATATATTCCATGTCGATATTGTGCTCGCGGGCAAAGTCAAGCAAATAGGTCTTGGCTTCTTCCGCAACGTCAAACAGGGCTTTCGCACGCTCAAAGCCATATTGCTTTTCGAGATCTTCGGCCCAGATGCGCTGCCCTGTGCCGAATTGACCGCCATTGCGGCCCGATGCCCCGTCACCGAAGCGTGCAGCTTCGATCAGCACGACATCGGCTCCCTGCTTTGCCAGATGATAAGCTGCTGAAAGCCCGGTATAGCCGCCGCCAATAACCACGACATCCGCCTGACGGGCGCCGTCGAGTCCTTCATACTGCGGGCGTTCCGGAACACTCGCTTCGTACCACGAGAATCCGGGCGAGATTGGGCTTTGATAGGGCCGTTGATTAGCCATGCGGAACCAGTCAGACGTTGAGCAGCAGGAACTCACGTTCCCACGGGCTGATGACTTCCATGAAGGTTTCAAATTCGGCACGCTTGATCGCCGCATAAGTGGTGACGAATGAATTACCGAACAGATTGCGTAACTCCTGATCGTTTTCAAACAGTTCTACCGCGTCGATCAGGCCGCGTGGCAGGTCGATTTCCTTGGTATTGACGCTGGTTGAAGCTGGCTGATCCGCTTCAATCTTGTTCACCAGGCCAATCAGCCCGCAGGCAAGCGAAGCAGCAAGCGCCAGATAGGGATTTGCATCAGACGATGGAATGCGGTTTTCAACGCGTCGACCACCCGGCTCAGACCGCGGTACGCGGAATGCAGTCGTGCGGTTGTCGTAGCCCCATTTCACGTTGACAGGAGCCGATGCGGATGGTGTCAAACGACGATAAGAGTTTACGTAGGGTGCGAACATTACAAGCGCGTTCGGCACATGGCGTTGCATACCGCCGATGAAATGGCGGAAGGCTTCGCTTTCGCTACCGTCTTCATTGGAGAAAATGTTGCGTCCGGTCTTCTTGTCGACAATCGACTGATGAATATGCATCGCTGAACCCGGCTGACCCTGAATAGGCTTGGCCATGAAGGTTGCATACATATCATGCTTGAGCGCTGCTTCACGGATCGTACGCTTGAACAAAAATACCTGATCGGCCAGTTCAACCGGATCGCCATGGCGCAGGTTGATTTCAAGCTGGGCTGCACCTTCTTCGTGGATCAGCGTATCGATCTCAAGGCCTTGGCCTTCAGAGAAATGATAAATGTCGTCGATCAGTTCGTCGAACTCGTTGACACCGGCAATCGAATAGCCCTGACCGCCGCCAATGGCGCGACCGGAGCGACCGACCGGAGGTGTGAGCGGGTAATCCGGGTCGGGGTTTTTGCGGACCAGATAAAACTCGATTTCCGGTGCCACGACCGGCTTGAGGCCGCGCTTGTTATAGGCGGCAACGACGGAACGCAGCACATTACGCGGGGTGAATTCAACCGCACGTCCATCCTGATAAACCAGATCGCAGATAACCTGCGCTGTGGCGTCGGATTCCCATGGCACGGCGGAGAGGGTGGAAAGGTCTGGTAAGAGCCTCAGATCGCCGTCGTCTTCCGGATATTGGAAGCCGTGTCCGTCTTCCGGATAATCGCCCGAAATCGTGGTCATGAACACCGCCGATGGAAGCGCCAGCGAAGTGTTCGATGTGAACTTCTTCGATGGCATCATCTTGCCGCGGGCAACGCCCGCCTGATCAGGGGTGATGCATTCGATGTCTTCAATGTCTCGCCATGCCAGCCATTCTGTGGCTTGCTTCCAGTTCTTCACGCCGCGAAGCGATTTGACATAAGCAGGCGTACGGCGACGCGGCGCACGCGTAACCTTCTTCTCCGTCGTATCAGCAGACATCCAACACCAAAAAATGATTTCGTATGTCCGCATGATAGCGGGGACATTCGACAATGACAAATGACCTTTGAGCAACAACAACATTAAATATTGTGGCGTATTTTGCGGGCGAGGTTGGTCCCGTTGGACGACCGGCACCCTTCGTTAATATCCGCTGTGCCAGCATGTGAGCAGTTCAGTTGCAAACAGGGGCAAAGATGTGGATTGCCACTTTTGCGTAATGTTGGCGCCACGTTTGAGAGAAAAATTCCCGAATGCATTTTTTTGGAGATTTTCTTTATGCAAAGAACGATCAAAGCAGCTTTCGGATTGGCAGGCGGCGCCTTGTTTGCGATGCTCGCCCTGCAGGGGCAGGCCTCGGCTGCAGGTCAAAAGCTCACCTGCATGATCATCCTCAACGCGAACAGCGGTGAGGTCATCGCCAAAGAGGGTGAGATTTGCGACAAGCGCAACAGCCCGGCGTCAACCTTCAAAGTGCCATTGGCGCTGATGGGGTTTGAAAGCGGTATATTAAAAGACAGCCATAATCCGTCCTGGCCTTACAAGGAGGGTTATCCGGCGTGGCGTGAATCCTGGAAACAATCTGTCGATCCAACCTGTTGGGAAGACCAGTCGGTAGTTTGGTTCTCACAGGAGCTGACGCGGAAGCTGGGAAAAGAAAAGTTTCAGGAATACACAGACCAACTCAACTACGGCAATCGTGATCTGAGCGGCGATCCGGGCAAGAATAACGGCATGTTGCGCTCATGGATTTCTTCGTCGCTGACGATATCGCCCAATGAGCAGGCGGATTTTCTGATGAAAATGGTCAATAACAAGCTGCCGTTCTCGGAAGCTGCAATGACCAAAACCATGGCCATTCTGCCGAGCCATAAGCTGTCAAACGGCTGGACAGCCCATGGCAAAACCGGCTCGGCGTTTGAAACAGGTCCCAAGGGCAAGCCGGATCGGCGTCGTCAATTTGGCTGGTATGTCGGATGGGCTGAGAAAGGCGATGAAAAGGTCGTATTTGTGCGCCTGAACCGAAACATGCTGGCGCATAATGCGGGTATGGGGCCGGTGGCGCGTGACGAGCAATGGTCGATACTGGAAAAGACACTTAAATAATCTGAATAGCGCGCCATCGAAATATCTTTGACGGCGCGCTATCGTTTTAAAGTCCGAAATGCTCTTTGATGGATGGAGCTGCAATAATCAGTTGGTCCACCAGATTTGGATCGCGTTCACGAATATATAGAAACACCTGATTTCCAGCATCGGTAATCTGCTCGCTTGAAAGACCGCTTGTGCGGAGATTGGCAGCAGCTTTGAGCAAAGCGCTCATTTTTTCGCCGGCAATTGTGTCCATCAGACCCGAAAAAACACCGAGAAAACCGCTGCTTCCCGCAGCAAGAACGTCATGGATTTCCGCCAGCGGCTTTGCATCGGGTAAAAGCTCGAACACTTTCTCTCCAATTTCCGGTGTGCTGTGTTGCAGCACGGAAAAAACTGATCCGGTCAGTTTTTCGGCAAGCGGCTGATCGATATTGACCCGATTTGCAACGGAGTCGACGAGCGATTGAATGGACATAGTGGCTCCTGATTGCGTCCTGCGACGGTTTTATGGGCCCTGCTTATTGATGGCAATTGTCAAGAACGCATCAAGATTTGATCGAGTTCAGAACTTGCGATGCTTGGCGAAGAAGCGCAAAGACTATAAGCACCGCCCGTAACATTCTGGGATATGCACTAAAATGATCGTTCGTCCGCGTCCGCCCTTGTGGAAATTATTCTTCATCCTCAAAGGCTCTATTGTCACGCGGATATTGCCACAAATCTTTGCGGTTTTCGTGCTGTCGCTCGTCGTGGTCCGGGCGCATCGCGCCTTTCCGGGCTGGGTTCCGGCATTCAATAATGGCACAGCCTTCGCGCTGCTTGGCATTGCGCTTTCGATCTTCTTGGGCTTCCGCAACAATGCTTGCTACGACCGCTGGTGGGAAGCGCGCAAAGTCTGGGGCAAACTTGTGCATGTGGCACGCAGCTTTGCGCGTCAGACAATGGTGCTGGACCAACTGCCGGGTGCGGAAGGCGCGCGTACGAAGCTTCTTCATTATGTGATTGCATTCACGCAGTCGATGGTGCCGCATCTTCGTCCAGATGATGGTCAGGCAAAAGCCCACAAGTGGCTTAATTCTGATGAGCAAGCAGCCTTTACTGCAAGCCGCAACGGGCCAGATTTCGTTCTGCGCAAAATTGGTGAGATACTTGCAGAATTGCGCGGAGCAGGGCGTATTGATGCGATAGATTTCCAGACACTTGATGAAACGGTGAAAAGCCTTTCCGAAGTGCAGGCGGCTTGTGAGCGTCTGCGCTTTACGCCGGTGCCTTTTGGCTACACGCTGCTGTTGCACCGCACGGCCTATCTGTTCTGCTTTTTCATTCCCTTTGGTTTTGCCGATATGCTGGGTTGGGGGACGCCTTTTGCGACCACGCTGGTCGCTTATACCTTCTTCGGTCTTGATGCGCTTGGCGATGAGCTGGAAGAACCCTTTGGCACGCTGCCCAATGATCTTCCGATCGGTGCGATCGCTGATACGATCGAGATCAATCTGCGCGAGGCACTGGGTGAAACGAATTTGCCAGACCTGCCGCAGCCGAATGATTACCTGCTCATGTAAAAAAGAACCCGACTGGCAGAGCCAGCCGGGGAGGTCAGTCAGGCGAGTCCAACATGGATGAACTGGTATATCAAGGTCTAATCTGTTGTTTTTTGCGATTAGCGGCTTCGGGTAACGATTACCGGGATCAGCAGGTCACCCCAGTTGCCTTCGCCGCCATGATGTCGAGCGGAGCGAACCAGCTCAACGGAAACACCGGCCTCGACTGCATTCATAACCGACTGATTGAGGCGGTGCAGGTCATTGGCAAGCATACGG
>Ga0256901_1001656_pt1 | contig 10923 bp, 8 predicted proteins | sample MC6MC0689MT_FD_190200 | JGI IMG/M metagenome (GOLD analysis project Ga0256901, IMG submission 190200) | Metatranscriptome of enriched soil aggregate microbial communities from Iowa State University, Ames, United States - MC6-MC0689-MT... | ecosystem: Environmental > Terrestrial > Soil >... | reverse complement strand
TGAAGAAACGGCGCTTTCAAACCATGGGCCAACGCCGCGAGCTGCTCGATCTGCGTGCTGCCACGCTTTGGCCAAGTGGATACCCTGACGTTGCCCGTGCAGTCGATCACACTCAGTTCGGAAAAGTCTTCGGCCTGTGCCAGTTTGTCGAGTAGTGCCGAAGGCTGCACATGAGCGAAGTCTGCTGCTAGGTATTCCGCCAACTCTGCCAAGTGATCCCATTGTTCGCGCGCCCAGTTGTGCAGCAACTGCACCCGCGTTTGGGCAATGGCTTCGAACGTCTGCTCGATTTCTCCATAGTTCGAACGATTGAGGCGGCACGCCCACCCCATGCTGAACTTGCCGGCTTTGCCGAACCAGGGCAGCCAGCCCCGCTCGCTCGATGACAACTGCATGGAACTACTTGAAAGCGACATTAAGTTCACCATAAGCGACACAGATATCAAAATGCCAGCAACTTCCACGCCAACTGTAATCCAAGCGTATTGAGGGGTAGTCGCTAGCACTGGACGCTTACGGGTGGTGCATAAAGGCTTTTATTTCAGGCCACTTTGCACCCTGAAGGGGCGCGGGGAGAATGAAGCGATCGTTGTCATGGTCGGCTGGTGTTCATTTAAGAATGCCGGGGCCGCTCCTACAGCGACCGCGTTATGTCCCTATTTACAGGGCATGCGCGGACACTGTGGGAGCGGCCATTGTTTGGCCTCGCTAGCGGCGCTGGAACCGCTGTTGAATCGACAATCAGGGCAGCTGCTCAACCACTTCTGATTGTCGCGGATGAATAGCTACTGGGGAAGCCGGCGTCACGTCCTAACGGGACACCGGCAAAGCCTAGCTATTCAGTGCCACCGTGAATCACCGCTGGTGATTCGTAGTTTGTCCGTTCAGCGGGTGCTTAGCACGGGCGTCGGCCAACACGCACAACATGTCGAACATCAACGTCGCTGCGTTCAAAGTGGTCAGGCCCGATGAAGGTGTCCAAAATCATTAGGCCAGTTCAATCGGGCGTGCATCTGGGCCAACATTCAGCCTGCGGTTAGCACCTTTCTCAGCGACTGAGTACACAACTCTACCGGCTGGCTGATGCTTCCGCTTTCGGCTTTGAATGCAACCACTGCGATCTGTAGCGAAGGCTCGAAAGGTATCGCGACAAGGTTCGTACGTTCTACGCCAACAAGTGCAAACTCGTCTACGATCGTGACGCCCTGCCCTTGCTTCACCAAGTTGACGGCCAAGCTGTACCGATTGGTTTCCAACGCAGCAACCTTGGTGAGCAAGCAAGAAGGCTCGCCAGGATAATGGGTGGACAGGGCAGCGCCAACGTGTTTGGGGAAGCGGATAGCTTCAGCCTCACCGCAGCTGCGTTTGCCAATGCATTCATTATCAATGCACTCGATCATGATGACGGAGTGGAAAACGATGGGAAGGGCATGGGGCACCCCGGCGCCACGCTCATGGCCACCGCTATCGCAGCGCTGGACGCGAATCCCAAGCAGGTAACCGAGTCGGCTCTCTTGGCGGGACTGGTAGCAGGCTTCGAAGTCAACAACCGCTTGATCCATTCACTGCGCCCAGTGCAGATAGTTTCAATAAAGCGTACGGCGTCGCAAAACACCAAGCCATCGGTGCCGCTGTGGTGTATGGCCGAATCAGCGGTTTCGATGAGGAACTGATGCACCAAGAAGCGGATGGTGGGCTCCGATAGATTCGATGCCGAGGTCCTGACCGCCAACCAGGCGCGATTGTGGAGATCGAGAATGACGCTGGAGTGTGCATCCGTCACGCCCTTGCAATGCCCTGCGGCAGCGCCTCACGCCCGATTTCAGATGCAACGATCATCGAGAAGGCACGCCGTAATCTTGAGGGAAACGTCGAAGACCCAGACAGGTTTTTAACTAACTTTTTGAAGGGTATTCCGGAGGGCGACTACCCCCTGAGATCCAAGTCGCTAATTGGCTCTGCCTGCCGCCGCTGACCCAAAGCTCACCTGGTAAAAACCATGAGGTGTTCAACTGCTTCTGCCCGCGTTTCGGGCAGAAGCGTACAGAGCACTAAACATGGAGGTGATGAAAAAACCAGCGACCGTGATTTACCCCCAAAAACTATTCGAACGACACCGAGCGTTTTTGATAGCCGGAATGACCCATCAAGTAAACAGCGCCACCCCTGGCGCTGCACTCAGGATACTGTGATAGGCGCGCCCTCTGACCCTGGAGCGCCGGAACCCTTGATAATGTTATACAACCCATCGACTCTCAACTGCTCAGCAGTATTTGAAGGGAACAGCAAGGTAATGCTGACGTACATGACGAAGTTAATGCCCAAGGCCACCACACCAGAAGTCAGCCCCTCTAACAGCGGCACTGAGACTGGGTAGTACCACTGCAACATGCCAGCGACTATAAAGCCCGTAATCATTGAGCAGACTGCAGCAGGGGCTGTCCCGCGCTTCCAGAAGATACCCAGGAACACAGTAGGCGCAAGTTGAACGATACCCTGGTAGGAAATCATCGCCAGGATAATAAGGTGGCTCGACTCAGTGGTGGCAACTGCAAAGGCCGCCGCGAGAAGGGTCAGTAACGCTACCGCCACCTGGCCAACGCGCTTGTTTTCAACCCGGTGCTGCCTGATTACACCTACGATGTCGTTGGCAGTTTGCGCACCAAGTGCTTGAAGATTCGCGCCTACGTTGCCCATTGTCGCGGCAACCACACAGATGCCGGCCAACGTGACGACCAGCACGCCTCCAATTTTTGCAGCGATGAACCACACCGCATCCGGAGCCTCCTGAACACCTGGCAACGAAGACGCACAGAGGGCAAGCAAGGTAACGGAAGTACCGAAAATCAGCAGTATTGGCGCCGCCTGCATCGCGGAGCGCTGGATGGTATTTGTACTTCGTGAGGCAAAGAGCCGAACAAAAATGTCTGGCCAACACCAACCACCTAGTGCACCTGTTAAAATCAATGAAAACAAGTAGAGCGGCCCAAGATCGCTACCAGGCCCTGGGATGGTAAAAAGCCGAGTGCTGGACGCATCCAGGCCGTGACCATTTGTGACCAGCCAGACAAGAAGGCCCAGCGCAATCATCGTACCCACCAGGTAGGCAGCAATCCCCTGCACCATGTCACTGATGATGACACCTCGTGCCCCAAATCTGATTGTCCAAATTTGGCGAGCAGCAATCAGTCCGACACCGATGAATACTGCGGTCCCTGCCCCCACGGCACCGAATGACAAATGGGTGAATACCAAGGTCAAAGACTGCATCCCTAAAACAATCCAAGGGAATGAGGCAATGATACCGATAGTAGCAGCCACTACACGTACGGCCTTCGAGTTGTAGCGCAACCCCAGCAAATCGGCCTGTGTTCTCAAGTCGAATGCCTTACCCCACGTATGCACCGGCCTGGCGAGCAGAAACATCAAGACAACTGCCAATAGCGAATAGGGAACGTAGTAAAACCCCATGATCCCCGATGATGCCGAAAAACCCGCAAAAGAGATGAAAATCGTGCCTGGAAGCCAGGTATTCACAAAGGCCATCGTCGAATAGAAGCTCCCGAAAGAACGTCCCCCCGTCGCATAGTCACTAAAATTTCCCGCACCGGAAACTTTATGGCTGCGCTCTAGCGCATAGACAATTATCAAGAAAAACAGGAAAACCCCACCGTAGCCAATAAGCATTTGCATTTTATTGTGCCTCACGGTTTGAGCATGCCGATATCAACGGCAGGGACACGGCTACAAACAAGCTAGCCCCCAGAAAGTAGCCAAGCGCGTGCTCAGCCACCCCATCACCGAAATACCAGTGAAGCGGAGGTGCTAGAATAATCAAACCATCAATCAACACGATGACATTTAAAAGCGACTTTCGAGAAAATAACCGAGCGGTATCGAAGACGGATTGCAGCATGGCAGCACCATTTTTATTTGACTAGTTTACTCTGTCCGCAAAAACCAACGTGTAGAACTCAATCAGCCCCACAGACCTCAACAATATTGCGCAGCAAAAATCTTCTCACTTCAGCGATGTGCTCAAGCTGATAAGACTGAACCTCTTGACCAAAAAGACCTTTCATATCCTGGAGATTAGGATCCTCTAGCCCTGTCAGTCGCCCACTGAGCGTTTCAATCACTGCCAAGCCCATATAGGGAACAGTATTTTGCTCATAACCACCCTCATGGCACATCACGAGCCTCCCTTGACACTCTGCCTCGGCAACATCCATGACACGGCGGGTCAACTCACGGAAGCTGTCACTGTGGAGAAGCATGCGCCCCAAAGGATCGTAAGCACCTGCATCGAAGCCGCACGACACGATGATAAGCTGAGGACGAAATGCAATCAGTGCCGGAACAATGATCGTATCCATGGCTTCCATATAGGCACCGTGACCTGATCCAGGAAGCATCGGAATATTGAAATTGTACCCGCTCCCTTTACCCTCCCCCCTTTCTTTGTATCCACCTAATTCACTCGGATAGTTACCCTGCTGGTGAATGGACAGGGTCAACACCTCTGGCGATTCCCAGAAAATCTCCTGCGCGCCATTACCATGGTGTACATCCCAATCAACGATAGCCACACGCTCAAGGCCAAACTTCGTAATCGCATGGCGTGCTGCAAGAGCCCCGTTAGCTAATAAACAGAAGCCCATCGCAGCGTCGGCGACAGCATGGTGACCAGGCGGACGCACCAGCGCGTATGCATTTTTGACATCCCCCCTCAACACGGCATCAACGGCCTCTACTACACCACCTGCAGACATTGCCGCAATTTCGTAGCTTCCTGAACCCAGAGGGGTATTTGCACTGAATGCCCCCCCTCCGGAATCACTGAGCCCTTTGAGTTGATCCAAATATGCCCGAGTATGAACCCTCTCCAATTCATCTCGCCCAAGTGCTCTTGGCCGAATAGGGAACAACGCGTCTGCTATTCCGCTTACGTCCAACAGATTTTTGAATCGCCGTTTGGTTTCAGCTTCCTCGAATGGCGTACCCGGCTGGATTGTCAACCCTGGTTTATATATCCCCGCGTGGCGGCCTGTCGAATGCCACATGAACAATTCATGCCAAACGAACCCAGTGCCCATAACCTACCTCTTGAGTCAAATCTGTTATTAGAGATGTAATCGATCTGTCTCATTAGCTTATGGGTTGAAGGTGAGCCTGAAAATGCCGCTATAGGGGTAGACGGCGAGGAGTAGGAGAGTCAGGACAAAGTGCTTGAAAGGCTCAAAATCGGTGGTTATAGGCAGGGAGCAACAGTGATGGCAGCCACCTGCCTCAGGTTGGCACAAGGGTCGGAGAAAGGGCCACCCTGCTGCCTCGCACCGTTCAATTCAAGGTAAGCAACTCAGTGCCTCGTGCGGGTGAAGAGCGTGCAAGAAAAAGGCTGCACAATTGTAGCTCAGTATTAATCCCAAGCTTTGAGTAGATATTACGGCGATGCACCTTTACCGTCTGAACACTAATCCCCAAGTACCTGGCAAGGTCTTTAGTACACCGACCTGAAATCATGAGATCAACGATCTCACGCTCCCTGGCTGTCAGCGTAGCGCCAACCTCACCTATAGCCGTACCCTGCCGAACAACAGCCGACCGCCCTTTGTCCAGTGAGTGCTTATAGTAATTACCAAGAACACCCTTGATAATCGCATAGACATTTTCCAACATGTGGATCTCTTCCCGGGACGCAACAGACCCCTTGCGCCCAATTGAGAGCACCAGGGACGCCCCATCCGTCAATGGAACAACGAAATCCACCTCATCACGCAAGGCCAACCCTCTATAATAGGAGCTGTAATAGTCGCTCCCTTTCAGAGCACAGGTCTCCGAGTTAATCTGCACAACCTTGGAGCCGCCTTGCATACCAAGATGCAACAACAACGGATCATACCTGTAGGCGTCGGCCAAATACCTTTCAAAATAGGCCTCGTGACGACTCTGTGGAATATCGTGAGAGATTATAATCGGCAGTTCCGAGCCAGTATCATAGAGCTTCAAGATGAATGCCTCATGGCACACAACCTCCTTAAGCCACTCCGATATTCTGGTTGGCAAGTCTTGATCTGAACTGTGGTCATAGAGATCTGCTACCTGTTCATGCCACGGCAAGATCTCAGGATTCGACAGAAGGTTGTTGAGCCTCATGATTGCTTCCGGCTTTCAATATAAACGATAAGCTGTCGAAAGCAAAAAACATGCCATAAACTGAATTTCAGCTTCCTTTCCTCAATTGACGGCAAGTCTTCAGCACAAACGTCAAATATGCACGTTACCGCGCTGCTGCTCGTGATGCCCACCTACCTTTGCCGAGTACAGATTCTGTGGACGTTCCCTTACTACACGCGTCCAGGAGGTAGGTAACAAGCGTGGCCCCACAGCGATACTGACAGATACGAAGGCGGTTTAAAATTTATAGGTCATGTAAAACTGCCAGGCCGAAAAGTTTTTGCCACCAAAAACCTCTTTAGCTGCCGCCTGAGGTTTTACAAAATTATACGACAACGTTAAATATGTGTTCACCACTGGCGTCCAGTCTGCGAACAACGCAGTTTCATCGGCAAAGTCCTTGCTGCCAACAGGGGTTCCGTAATAATTCCCTTCATCCAGATCGAAATCATAGAATACCGCCCCTACGCTTAACGTCGACTGCACAGGAACCGCAACTTTCCACATACTCACCACCTCGTTGCTGTTATTCAACAAGTAGTTCCCTGTGATATCGCCGATCACCCAAGCCCCCCGGTCCATGTATCCTTTAGCCAAAGGATCCCAGCTTTTGCGCTTTTTATCTAACGGGTCGCTGTCACCGGAGAACTTCGCGTATCGATACGTAAGCTGAGGCGTAAAAGGTAGTTGAGAAAAATTGTAGGCCGCTTGTAAATACCACGCATCACTATCAAACTCGATCCCCTCCCCCTTACCACGCTGGATCGCATACTCGCCGTCCAGTAGCAGATCCGGCAACCCAGGCACTTTTGCGGAAAGCAGCCTGAGATCGTAAACACTCATACCGTTTTTGGGCGCCACGGCCTGGGTATCGTTATCGACATTGCTTACATTGACGTATGTTGCCCCAGCCCGACCCAACGAGAAGTCGTAATCCACATTCAACCCCGTAAGCCTTTGGTGCCCCAGGTACTTATCTGCAGAAACGGTGAATAGCTGACCGGACAATCCATTATCGCCCGCATACTTCAATATAACGGTCTCTTCGAATGCTCGACGAGGATCTGCCCAATATGCGCCATCACTGAGCATACCCAAGTGGCCGTCAGCAATTATAAAGCCATTGCCAACGACATAACTTTGCCTGCCACCACTCAGGCTCCATTCCCGATAAGTCACACCTACGTACAGATCCTCCCAACTGGTCCTGCCATCTCCTGAGCGTGTATAACCACCGGCATCTCCGTCGCCACCGGTATAAGCTGAAATAACTGAGCCCACCGCATACACATCAAAATCATCATCGACTTTGTATTTAGCCTCAAGCTTCGGCTTCACGAACGCCTCAAACCAGTCAGCGCTGTCTCCGTGGTTCCGGCCGTCTCGAAAGTCTATTTGACCAGCGCCAAAGTTAACGCCTTTCGTAGACAGTGCCGCCCCTCCCACTTCCAGGCTAGCCTCTACACTCAGAGGACCGTCATTAAACTCAACATCGGCGCAAGCAAGCTGAGGAATCACAGCACCTGTGATTAAAACCGAAACAATCACCGAACAGCGTAAATCCGTCACCCTCAATTTATCAAGCTGATACATGGCGCCCTCTGCACTCATATTTTTATAGTATGTGGCACACCAAAAAGATAGCGTTGCAGCGCATCCAAAGCCTCAGCGCCTTAATAAGGTGTTACCGTTGCACAGGTCGCCATTCATCCTTGGGGACTGCGCCAGATCAGCATATCCAAGGCGGTGAAACGCAGACATACCCCGATGGGGGCATGATCACCAAGCCCACCAGGAGAGGTCTGAAAAACGTTGCAGCGTCGACTGAAAGCGTTGCAGTTGTCACTTAAGAGTAACTGGGGTCAGCGTAGCCCTGCGAGCCCCCACAACCAAACGCGCGCAACTATAAAAACTTGCACACGGGGCGGAAAGTTGCTGTTTTTCAACTCGGAGTAGACAAGAAGCCGGGATTGCCCCCAAGCGCAATTGCCATTGAGCGCAGTGCAATCCACAACGCCACGACCCCTTCGGTGTCGTCCAAGGATCGCCCAGTGATCTCCTCGATCCGACGCACTCGATAGATCAATGTTTGCTTGTGTACTTTCAGTATCTGCGCGGACTTTTGCCATGAGCGATCCTGCTCCAGGAATACCCGTAGGGTATGAACAAGCTGACTACCGTTCTGGCAATCGTAATCAACCAAACCGCCGATGACTCGACGATACATCCTGTTAGCTTGCGCCAGATCGCCAGGCAGCCAGAATGCTTCGTCCAAGGCATTGGCGTATTCGACGATCTGCCGGTCTGGCGTCGAATGGGCTAACGCCAGACGCGCCTCCCGCAACGCTTCCTGCGCTCTGAGCGCGGTGCCCAGCAAGGTACTTACGCCGAAGTTACACCCCAGTACCCCGAGAAGGGATTGGCACGCCTTTGGGTCGGCCAGCACGATCACCAGCTCATCACCCGCCTGGCGGGCTACCAGCATTGTGCCCTGCCGGCAAAGATCGCGCTGCCAGTTGATCGGTGCGGCATACTCCATCCGGGCCACAATCAAACAAGCAGAGCCTGGCGGGCACCCATGCTGCTCAAGCCGCTGTGAGGCTGCACGCTCTGTCAACCTCATGCTAAGCAGATCGTCAACAAGCTCCGAGCCTAAGCGCAGCATGCGTTCATGCTCGCTTTGGACGCGCTCCAACTCGATTGCCAGCACCGAGGCAATATGATGGAGAATGCCGTAATCCAGCAACTGACCACCTGTGGCAAGAATCGCGCACTCCGGCAATGCCGGCAGTGCCATGAAGTACGCTTCGCTCTCGCCGTCATGACAACGCGTAAGATCGTAAGTGAGACGCGGACGCGAGTGGAGTACCCGCTGCCATTGCCCAGGCAGGGGCTCCAGTCCCTCTTCCCACGGCTGTAAACTACGCGTGTCGAATAGATAAATCTCAGCGGCGACATCGTCGGCGAGCCTTCGCAGCAGCCCATTCAAACCCAGATGCCGAAGCCCGATCCTTGCGCTCTCATAGAGACGCACAACGGCACGTCGACGTTGATCTTCAGTTTGCTGCCGTGCATCCAAAATGGCTTTCGTGACCGCGGAGAATGGCACCGAGTAATGAGTGATCAGCACCGGAAAACCCAGCAGTGATGCTTGATCGCACAAACCAGACAGATCCGCCGGGGCCTGCATATTTTCACCGATCATCATGCCTGCCACCTTGGCCTCAGAGAGCCGAGCGACATAGGCTCTTTGCTGCTCGGGCTCAGGCGGTATACCGATACCCGTGGTCATCAGCAGGTCACCCTCCCCCAGCCATTCGCTTGGATCAGGCAGTTCGCACACATGGGCCCACCGCAAGGTTCGCGGCGTGCCCTCCATGCCGGTCAGCAGCCGAGTGCGTAACGATACGTTGTCGATAATGTCCTGAACGCTGAACGACATGATGATGAACTGCCTGGCTGGAGATGGAGAAACGCCCTGCTGCGTGGATGGCTAGGTACCACCCACGCCGCCGGACCCTGCTTCCACCCTAGCAGCGGCGTATATTGGACGTCGAGCCAGAACAGTGCTCGACGCGTTCAATCAGGTCGCCAGACTCAGCGACGCAGATTGTTGCAGAGATCGACCTTTAGTTTCCGGTGCCCAGGCCAAGCAGACGAAGAATGCCAGCAATGTAACAGCAGCACCAATCATCAGTGTCGCTTGCAAGCCAATGGACTCAATGCCAATCGGCGTCAGATAGGTACCCGTCGCTGCACCGATGCGGCTGAAACCCACAGCCACACCCACCGCTGTGGCTCGAACGGACGTAGGGAATAGTTCATTGGGATAGATCCATTCCAAAATGCTCGGTCCGCCCGACACGAACGCATAGAATGCGAATGCGCCGATGATAAACCAGGCGGGCGCATCAGCCCAAAGTCCCAAAACGAACAGCGGAATAGCCATCAACGCGAACGGGACTAGCACCATCGGGCGACGGCCCCAGCTTTCCACGAGTTTGAGCGCAGGAATCACACCAATGGCGAACAGCGTAGCGATCAGCAATTCACCCAACGTGGACGCGTTCACGCCTTTGATACCGGCGGAAATCAGGATCATGCCACCAAAGGTATAGAGCACGTACTGAGGGGTAATCTGAGCAAAGTAGAGCACGCCACACATGATCGTGCGCTTGAGATAGCCACCTGAGGAGATCATTTTCAGGTCGGCCAGCATGGAGCGTGGGCGCCCGCCGTCGTTAAGCTGGTCGATATCGTGTTTAGTAATTTTTACTGAGGTGCCGTAGACCTGACGGATAACTTCTTCCGCTTCCTGTACACGCCCCTTACTTGCAAGCCAGCGAGGCGATTCTGGAATGCCACGACGCATGATCACCACGATCAGGCCAACCACAGCCCCACTGAACAGCATCCAACGCCAAAGCGAATGATCGCCACTGAACTTGACGACCAAGTAACCCACCACAAAAGCCGTCATCGCTCCAACCGACCAGGCCAGCCCGGACAGGCCGATCATGAACCCGCGACGCTTGGAGGGAGTGAACTCGGTAAGCAACGAGGTGGCAATCGGATAGTCAGCCCCCACCGCCAGGCCAATGATGAAGCGAAGTACGATGAGCTGCCAAGCGTCAGTCACGAAAGCGCTCAAGCCGCAGGCAATGATGAGCACCGTCAAGTCCAATGCATACATGGTCTCCCGACCGATCCGATCAGTAAGGGCACCGAACACGGTCGCGCCGAAGA
>Ga0256901_1001648_pt1 | contig 10957 bp, 14 predicted proteins | sample MC6MC0689MT_FD_190200 | JGI IMG/M metagenome (GOLD analysis project Ga0256901, IMG submission 190200) | Metatranscriptome of enriched soil aggregate microbial communities from Iowa State University, Ames, United States - MC6-MC0689-MT... | ecosystem: Environmental > Terrestrial > Soil >... | reverse complement strand
GTTCGAATTCGGCGTCTATTTTGGTCTTTTTAAAAACCTCTTCGATATCTGTAATAGACTGCAGGCTTGCCTTATAGGCCGTAACAGCGGTATGCTCCGATACTTTGTCAAGCATTTCGTGCAAGGGTACGTCTATTTCATATTGCAGCTGAGCAGTGCTGGCAGCAGAGCTTCCCGTAGCTATGGAGCGCTTATCAAAAATAGCGCAAGCAAAGCCTGCTGTACACAACTCATGTGCTACCAAAGCACCTGTTATGCCCGAACCAATAATGGCGATATCAATTTGAATGTCATGTTCTAACTCGTGAACATGGTTAAATAAAGGATTTTTAATTAACCAATAAGGGAAACCTGAATAAAGGTCCATACAGTTTATTGAAGTGATTTGAGAAATGATAACAAGGCCTTTTCACTACGCTGATTAAGCTCTTTGGAGTTTTGAATTTTCTTAATTGGCGATAAAATATTATCCAATTTCTTTTGTTCATAAGAAGTAAGCAAGCCTGGATGTATGTAATACTTTTTACTCACCGTTCGGGTATTACCAAGCTTTGAGGCCACGCCATCAACAATAGCTACGATATTTCTTTTACAGTCTTTATCGCATTCAAAATCGGCGGCGGTGGCCATTAGCTGCAGGGCTAATACGCAGCCAGCCCAGGTTCTAAAGTCTTTGCAAGTAAAATCTCTTTGCATGTGCGTTTGCAAATATTCATTGATGTCACCAGAGTCTAGCTTTTTTAAATCACCGTTCTCGTCGTAATACTGAAATAGCTCCTGACCAGGAAGCTCCTTTACGTTCTTCAATAGCTTAGCAAGCGAGCTATCTTTTAAGGCTATTTGTTGTTGCACGCCCTTCTTCCCTTTAAAGGTAAAGAAAGCCTTAGAGCCTTGTATAGCAACGTGTTTGTTCTTTAACGTAGTAAGTCCATAGGAACCATATTCTTTTTCATAAGCCGAATTGCCAGCGCGTATATAAGTTTCGTTCATTACGCTCAAAGCAATAGCACTCACCTTTTCTCTAATCAGGCTGCGCTTTCTTATATCCTTCATTATTTGCTTGCGCAATAAGGGTAGCTTTTTACCAAACTCATATATGCGGTCAAATTTATGGTCGTTGCGAAGCTTCGACCATTTTGAATGATACCTATATTGTTTCCTGCCACGTACATCAATACCTGTGGCTTGCAGGTGACCATTGGTGAACGGGCATATCCATACGTTTTCCCATGCCGGTGGCAGTACTAAACCGTTTATATGGTCGATTATGGCTTGGTCTGTGATGAGTGCACCATCATGAGTAAAGTACACAAATTTTTTGCCCTTTCTCTTTCGAGAATATCCTTTCTGGTCGGAGCGCACATAGCGCAGGTGCATGGCCTTGGCTATTTCTTTCGGGGATATCGTTAAGTCTGTCATAGTAAAATTACAAGTATAGCTACAACATAAAAAAGTAAGCTAAAGTTGTTGCCTTAATGACGGATATTGTTAGGGATTTAAAACAATTGGTGTGCATTGATTTCATGGTAGCCAGCAGCCAATTGTCCGGTACGGAAGAGGTTCACAAATTCATGTGCTTTGCGCGTGGGTTCGGGTAAGCGATAGGCTCTGGCTGTATGCTTAGCAATAGCAAGGCTTTCGTCCATCGTCATATTATTTCCTGGCGAAATGAATACAGGCTTTACTTTAGACTTACTACGATAAGCATATCCAATGGTCTGCTCTTTATCTTTTATCTCACTTACACTATCTCTGGTAATGGCCGGCTCTTCAAATTTTCCGAACAATATTTTTTTAGCACAACCTAAGGTGGGGGTAGGTATCAATGTCCCCAAATGCGTTGCTATACCCATTCTTCGTGGATGCGCTATGCCGTGCCCATCTACCATAATTACATCAGGCTTTACTGGCATTTGCTCATAAGCCTGCACCAAGGCTGGCACCTCTCTAAAAGCTAAATAGCCTGGCACATAAGGAAACTTGGTGATGCTCTGCACTAAGGAATAAGCAATGGGCTGCAAGTCGCTGTAACGCAGTACTACTATGCCTGCAAAAATTATTTGACTAAATCGATTGAGCGAAATGTCAGCACCAGCAATGGTTTGAATGGGTTGAGGTAAGGCTTGCAAGTTTATGGTTTCCCGCAAGGCTTGTTGCACTTCTTTGGCTTCAGAAATTTTCAGGGTGTCGTAATCAGATGGGGCTGCAAGCATAGCAATTATGGAGTTATCGTATCAAACATTATTGCTGGGCAAATGTTTATTAAAAGCATAAGCTAAAACGCAACAATATGAAAAATGTAAATCAAGGAAAAGAAACACCTAATCCAGAAACGAAGAAAGTAGAGGAAGGCGATACATCCAATCATTTTCCTAATCCTAAAAAGAAAGAGGAGCAACAAGAAGAAAATACAGGTAAAAAAACACCTGCTGAAAAAGCTAAAACACAACCTGATTAAAAACAAATAAATCTTACATATGCTAGCCTGTAAGATTTACTTGTTTTATACTTCTTTGTTTATTGAGATTGTTGCTCAGTATTGGCCCTGCGTCCCGTATCATCATATGGGTCCATCATGCCCGATGTATCAGCAGGATTGTCTGCACCATATTGCGCAGGAGCTGTGCCATGAATGTTAGTGCTGTCTACGTTGGTACTTTTTACGTTGTTGTTTGGGTCGGAGCCACAACTCGTCAAACCCAATAATGTTACACCCAATAAGATGCCGTACATTTTTCCGTATTTCATAAAAGAATATTTTAAAGGTTTTTGATAAAATATTTACTCATTATTGTCATCGTCTTCGTCGATTTCTTCGTCTTCTATATCATCAAGATCATCTAGCTCTTCATCGAGACTGCTATCGTTTTCATCATCATCTTCTGGCAATAACTGTTCGTGTTGCGAAGGTGTGTCGGTAATGCCACGATGCGGGTCTTTTTCATTAGCCGGATCGCCAGGCGAAGCTTCGTCAAGTTTAGCTGGTTTGCCAGGGTTAATATTTTCACGATTCAAATCCTCAGGCGATTGTTCTTTGTGATGTTCTTGGCTCTTGTTTTTATCTGTAGACATATAGTTGTAATTTTATGTTGGATAATTATTCTTGTTTAAGTCTTTCTTTCAGTTCTTTAATTTCAACTTCTAAACTTTCTATCAATTTTTTATCTTGCTCCTCCAGTTGATTACTATCCATCGAGCGCAGTTGGCTCATGCGTAATTCTTTGTCCTTAATGCTTTGTTTCAAATCGTCTAAGTTCATGGAATGTTGTTTTTTGAAGTACATACAGCAATCAAACTAGCCGATGCGCTTTTTATACTAACAACTGCTTTGGGTATTTTGTTGGGTGAAAATATCTCCAAACAAGCGACCATCATTATTGATGTTCAAATCAAAATTTTTATCTTTCTAAATATATAATAAAGATTAGAGGAGATAACCGCTTATTGCTAAATATAGTATCTACATACTCAAACTATATTTTAAATTCTAAAAACTACTTTTAATTAAAGTTTTGAACCAAAACGTTTAAAGGGCGTTTGCACTTATACACTATCGAAAATACTCTTTGCTCCATACATCTGGAATCACAGCAAATGAAAATTTACTAAATGTTTTTCGGAAGTAAATCCTTAACCACAGCATTACATCCTTATGAATCTATCTTTAAAAAGCATTGCAAAAAACTTGATGCTCGAGGTAACGAGTCAAATAAAGAATAAAGCCCTAACAATAGGTGGCGACATTTTAGGAACCACAGTATTTATCATCGCACTTCTTGTTGTTGCTATACTTGTTTTCTTTCTGGGCAATATTACATTGGCATTTTTTCTCAGTACCGTACTAGGCGCCTACTGGAAAGGCTTTGGCGCAGTAGCATTGCTTTACCTGCTCATCGTTTTAATCCTGCTGATGATGAAAAAATCTATCAAAAGGTCTGTTGCAAATGCTGTAACAAAGAGTAACACACCTTAGGTAATCGTGCGTAAGACTGTGCAAAAAAAATGCTTGCGAAGCTGATACAGCCGCACAAGCATCAATATTTTTGAGCGCAAAGTACTAATAGCCCTCGCCAGTGCGGTTGGGCTCCGAAGGTTCTGGCCATTTCATCCTTTCACCTTTGTCTTTGTTAAGCGGCAATTCTGCTTTTCTTCTGCTAAATGCTTCGGGCTCTTCGCAAGCCAAATACACCAAAGTTGCAACCGTAACTGCATTGCGCTTGATATCTTCCCACGCTATTTTATCATAAGTGTCTAATGTGGTGTGCCATGTATACAAACCGTAATCCCAGTTGTTGCTTAATAGGAAAAAAGCAGGCACATCATAAGGAATAAATGCAGCATAGTCAGAGCCACCGCGTCCTCCAGGATTTCCCGGGAAAGTAGTTTCTATTGCTTTTTTATTTTCTTCGGGTAAGTATGCAAACCATTTGTCAAAATAGTTATAAGCATCTAAAAAGCCCAATCCACTTAATCTACTGATACGACCTGTTCCATTATCTTGATTGAAGAGTACTGATATTTTGGGCATCATATCTTTATGGTCGGCCACAAATGCTTTTGAGCCGTTCAAGCCTTGTTCTTCGCTGCCCCAATGACCAACAATAATGCTGCGTTTAGGATTGGGATAATGTTTTTTAAGGATACGCATTACTTCCATCATCAATACCGTTCCCGTACCATTGTCGGTAGCGCCAGTGCCACCATCCCAGCTATCAAAGTGTGCTGATAGCATCACGTATTCATCAGGTTTATGCGAACTCTTGATTTCTGCAATTGTATTCTGCGCAGGCATAGGCCCTAGATGTTTGGAAGTTGCAGTAAGTGCTAAGCGAGGCGTGATGCCCCTTTGCGTAAATCTATAGAGCATCTGATAATCCTCCATACGCATATCCACATGCGCTATCTTTTTTGTTTTGGTGCCGAAGATTCTATTGCTCGACCAACCTCCAGTCCAGTAAGAAGAAACTAGGGCAACAGCACCAGCATCTTCCAATTGCGTTTGAATTCTATTATGGTTAGTGCCCATAAGCTTCATGCCATCTGACCATGTTTGGGCTAATTTATCTTTACGCTCTATATAGTTTTTATAATCCGTTTCCAAGGCAAATTCCTTCCAGCTCGCATCTGGTCTACCTGAGATTTGTGGTTGTGAAATCATGACTATCTTTCCCTTCACGTTGGGCAACCAATTTTTTAAGGCTACCGAATCTTTAAAGCTGGGCAACATAATTACATCCGCCTCTATAGGTTTGCCTTTTGGCGTAGCAGGCGACCACGCCAGCTGCATGCCATCTAGCTGGTCTATGCGCGGTGATGTCATTAATAGGTTGGTGGTGCCACGTTCCCAACCTGGCCATGTGCCATATTTTTCATTATGTGCATCAATGCCCCAATTTTTATAGACGTTAACCAACCAGTCGTTAGCCTTTAATAATTGTGGGCTGCCTATCAGCCTTGGTCCAATATCATCGGTTAATTGCTGTGCCAATAATTCCATTTGAGAATTAGTAGCTACCTCAGATTTAAACTTATTGATAATGTTGCTATCTATTTGGGCATTTGCGACACCAATGTGGGCCAGCAGAATACAGAGTAGTATGTTCTTTTTCATTTTTATGATTGCATTGATAAATTGGTTGATGGGCGCTAAATTACCATAATTGTGATTGGTACAAGATGCTTTCTGCTATTTATTTTGACAAAGCTGCTGTCTTATATTAAAGGCTGCAACGCAATTAATAAATTCTTTCAACCATTTAATAATGTTACCTTTGAGGGATTTTTTCTTCGTAAAAATCGAAAACCAATTTTTCAAAAATTCAACCTTTTAACGATGGCCATTAATATTTCCAAGCTTCTTCTCAAGAAGAAGCAACAGCTTATTGAGCAATGGATGCAAAACCAATTAAGCAGTGATGCTTTGCGCGAAGATTTAATTACTAACGATGACCTTCGTGCACAATCGGAAGAGTTGGTTGACGTTTTGATTAATAACATTTCGGATGCTGGCCATATAGATGAGGAAAGTGAACAATTTGAAACCGTAGCGGAAATACTGGGTGGAATCTCTATAATGCGCGCCCGCCAAGGCTTTACACCCAGAGAAACTGGCTTGTTTATTTTTGGTTTGAAAGATGCTTTGCTTTCGATGCTGAAAGAAGAGCTAAAAAATGATGCTGGCAAACTTTACGAAGTAACGTTGAATGTGAGCAGAATAATGGATTCCTTGTCTATCTCTACGTTCGAAACTTACATCAAGGGTAGGGAAGAAGTGATACTTAGACAAATGGATGAAATATCGGACATATCAACGCCTGTAATCAGAGTGTGGGACGGTATACTAGCATTGCCTTTGATAGGTACTCTGGATAGTGCCAGAACACAAGTAGTAATGGAAAATCTTCTGCAAGAAATAGTGGCAACAGAGTCGAACACAGCTATCTTAGATATCTCTGGTGTACCTACTGTAGATTCCTTGGTGGCACAACATCTTATCAAAACCGTAAGCGCAACCAGGCTTATGGGAGCAGAATGTATCATTAGCGGTATTCGTCCTGAAATAGCGCAAACTATTGTGCACCTTGGTATTGACCTTTCTAATATCATAACCAAATCTACAATGGCCAGTGCATTGCAGTATGCACTTAAGGCACAAAGATTGGAAGTGAGAAGCATGGTGACTACAGCAAAACTATAATAACTAAGAACCTAAAATTATGGACCGTATTCCTATTCTGAAGATGGGACCCTTTTTACTTGTAACTATACAGGTAGATTTATATGACAGAATTGCGCTAAACCTGGAGTCAGATTTAGTTCAGATGGTGAGCAAAACCAATGCCAAAGGGGTTCTTATAGATATTTCTGCCGTAGCCATTGTCGACTCTTTTATGGGTAGAATATTGGGTAATATAGCCAGTATCTCTCGCATTATGGATGCGCATACCGTGGTAGTAGGTATGCAACCAGCCGTAGCTATAACCTTAGTAGAACTAGGTTTGCCGCTCACGGGTGTATATACAGCCTTAAATGTGGAAAAAGGTATGGAACTTTTACACAAAAAAGTTGTTGATGTGGATGACCTAAACTATGTTCAGGATGATAGCCCTGAATAAAGAGAAATTTAGTATCGAACGAGAACAAGATGTTGTAATGTTTCGCAACAGAGTAAAAGAGCATGCTGTAAAAATCAAGATGGGTTTGGTAAATCAAACCAAACTCTTGACAGCAGCTAGCGAACTTGTACGTAACATGCTCCGGTATGCGCAGAAAGGTGAAGTGATAATAGAAACCGTAGCAGAAGGTAGGAATAACGGCGTAAGATTATGTTTTATAGATAAAGGTCCTGGTATAGCGGATATTGCCAAAGCTATGCAGGATGGCTATACCACATCGGTTACCAAGAGTTTGGGCTTAGGCTTACCGGGTACTAAGCGATTGGTAAATATATTTGATTTAAAAAGTGAAGTGGGCAAAGGTACTACGGTTACTATAACTAAATGGGCAAATGGTTGAGGCGACACATACAAGGTATTTGGCAGAGGACAGAAGCTATTTCCCGCTGATTAAAAAAGACATTCATAAACGTGCCCAACTGGAAGGTTTTGAACAGAAACGTATTTTTGATATTGACCTTATCGTATCCGAAATTACCTCTAACCTTGGCAAGTATGCCAAACAAGGCGAACTTTTAGCTGGCTTCTTTAAATCGCGTAATGAAGAATACCTGGAACTTATTAGTATTGATAAAGGTCCTGGTATTCCTCATCTGAGCAGAATGCTACAAGATGGTATTTCTTCTCTTACCAATTCAATGGGACATGGCTTTGGAAGCATCAAGAGATTATCAGATACCTTTCAGGTGTATAGCGTCAAAGATTGGGGAACAATAGTTTTATCCAGAATTTACAAGAAATCGTCGACCCGGAAAACAAAACTTGAAATCAGGCCTATTGTCATAGCTAAGCCAGGTGAGGAACTTAGTGGTGACGCTTATTTTTCTAAGCAGACTGCTGATTATTTTAAGATTTTTGTGGGCGATGGTTTAGGTCATGGGCCTGATGCTAATTTTGCTGTAAGTGAAGCCATTACTCATTTCAAAGCGTTTTTAGACCCCTCGCCTGTAGAGACTTTACGGTATCTGCATCAAGCTATTCGTAAAACACGTGGAGCTGTTGCTACCATTGCAACCTATCATTACAAGTCAGAAGATTGGCACATTGCCGGAGTGGGCAATATAAGTACCAAATGGATAGGGCAGGTAAATAAATCCTACATTTCTTACAATGGTATTATTGGTCATAACATTCCACGTACCATGAATGATACGGTGATAAATTCTGGATTATACAATAAAGTAATTTTTTGTTCGGATGGCATACAGTCCAGATGGGACAATAAATTTCCTTTAATAGATAAATATGACCCTGTAATAGCTGCTGCTGCTATCTATAAAGATTTTGCTAGAATGACAGACGACACATCGGTAATATGCGCCAAGATTAAACTGTAAACTATGACTATTATATCTTCCCTCACTTTAGAAAATGAAATGGACCTGGTGTTGGCCTACAAAAAGACCATACTGGTGGCGGAAGCTTGTAAACACACTGTAGCCACACAAACAACCTTTGCCACCGCTGTATCTGAAATAGCTAGAGAACTTATAGAACGCTCCAATACAGGCACGCTTACTTTCAATTTATTGAATCAAGAAGGCAAATATAAATTGGTGGCACAACTAAAGTTTGACAAAACAGTAGGCTTTAGCAGAACTACGTCGGGTTATTTGTATGCAAGTAAATTGGTGGCTGACGCTCAATTCGAAGAGCTGGAAAAAATCTGTGTCATCACTTTACAATTGCGCATTCCCAGTTCTTCAGGATTAAATGCTACTGGCGTAAAAATGCTACAGGAACATTTCAAAAAATTGCCGCCGCTTACACCCTACGAAGAAGTAAAAAACAGGAACCAGGAACTGTATCTGCAAGCTATATCTAAAGAAGAAAACTTACAACATTCGCTTTATATAAATGAACGTAAAGATGAGTTTATAGCCATGGCTGGCCATGAACTCAAAACGCCATTGACGTTAGTGAAGGCTTATTCACAAGTTGCCTCATTCTTAAATAAAGAAGAATTGGCTACACAAGGTCCTGATCTAATTCAGAAAATAGATAAGCAAGTGAATAAGATGCAAGTGCTTATCCAGCAGTTACTCGATATATCGCATATCAGCAATGGTTCTGTAGCTTATAAAAAAGAAGATGTTTCCTTCTGCAAATTTATGAATGAGCTGCATGACATGATGTTGCATTTATTGCCAGAGCATAAACTGACCTTGGCTATGGATGCAGCTTTAGATTGTTATGTGCACATTGACAGAATAAGAATGGAACAAGTATTGACCAATTTATCGGGCAATGCAGCTAAGTATTCAAACCCAGGCACTAACATTACGATAGCATGCAAGCTAGAAGATGCTGGTGTAAAAGTAATGGTGAGCGATGAAGGTATAGGTATTTCTGAAAAGGACCTCGGCCTTATTTTTGATAAATTTTATAGGGTATCAGACATTGTGCAAACCCACTCTGGCCTTGGTATGGGGCTTTTTATTACCAGCAATATTCTTAAAGCGCACGATTCCTCTCTAATGGTTGAAAGCCAATATGGCAAAGGAACTACCTTCTACTTCACCTTGCCCTTAGCATCTTAAATTTACGGAACATAACAGGTTTGATGGTTTTATAACTTACTTAAAAAAGCACAGGATTAGATTTTATCTAACCTTGTGCCAGTCTTTAAAGTGTTTAATCAATGTTGTTTTACAAATGGAAATTATTTCTGTTTAATAGCCTCATCTATCTTGCGCTGAAAGTTGCACCAGTCGTAGTATTGAAAGACTCTACCATTGCTCATGGCAACAAATAATCCATTAGGAAACTGAGCGTTAAGAGGAAGGGAAACGACATCTGAACCATCGCTCTCATCGGTTGAAACTTGTATTTCTGTTATTAAGTCGTGTTGATGAATTTGTCCTTTACTCCCTTCACGCGGATAAACCATGAAACTATTTTTCTGTTGGTTAGATACCAAAATATATCCTGTTGTTGCACTGTTTTTATAAATGGATATGCCTTCATGATCGCTTGTAAAGCCTTGCTGGGAAAACAATGCAAGCTCTTCATTACCTTTTGCTGGGTCGGCATAGTACTTATGAACACCATGCTGCTCATCTGAGTAATAAACAAAACCAAGTTCATTATCTACAGCTATCGATTCTATTTCCTTTTTACCACTATACTTTCCAAAACGTCTTACCACCGTAGCTTTCACTATACCTTTACCATTATCTTCAAGCTTATATTGCCATAAGTATCCATCCTTTGGACCGTCTTTTCTGCCTACAATAGCAAATATTTGCTTGTCAATATTGGTGTATAAGGCAATGCCCATTGGGGCGCGCATACTGTCGTTTTCAAATACTGGAATACCACCATTATCAATTGGCTGCAAATTGGGTAGGCTGTATATGCGTATACTATTGGTTTCTCTTTCTGTTAGTACAGCAATATCCGTAGGTTTGCCATTCAGCATTAAGCCATATGCAATGTCCACATTGTTAGGACGCTTAAGTCCTGGTACTTTATTCACAATCTTCCCTTCCAAATCGTAGGCATACAAGCCGCCATCTGAATCTTTATCTGTTCCTAATACTAAGCTCTTTGCTGCATCACTACGATTTATCCAAATAGCAGGATCGTCAGTGTCATGCAATGTGCTGTCAGTAATGTATACAGGCCTTAATGTGTCTGTACTAAGTTCGGTGCCATTGTGCTGTTCCGCTACTTTTCTATTATCATTGTTGCAGGCAATAGCAGCAGTTATGGTAAATAGCATTAAAAAAAATAACCTATTACTCATCGTATTCGTTTTGTTTAAACGGCTTACACCGTAC
>Ga0256901_1001647_pt1 | contig 10963 bp, 8 predicted proteins | sample MC6MC0689MT_FD_190200 | JGI IMG/M metagenome (GOLD analysis project Ga0256901, IMG submission 190200) | Metatranscriptome of enriched soil aggregate microbial communities from Iowa State University, Ames, United States - MC6-MC0689-MT... | ecosystem: Environmental > Terrestrial > Soil >... | reverse complement strand
TAAAGCTTAGTTGGCAAACCGACAATGAAAGAAATACTGCCTATTTTGTAGTGGAAAGAAGTAAAAACGGTGTGCAATTTGAGTCTTTAGATAGCCTCTCTGCCAAGAATAATTTAACGACAAATGACTATCAACTGTATGATACAAAACCCTACAATGGCGCTAATTATTATAGGTTGAAACAAGTTGGAGGTAATGGTGCAATGGTGTATTCGCAAACAGTGCAAGTTAATTTTAGTGGTCGATATGGACAGTTACATGTTTTTCCTAATCCCGCTAAAGATGTGTTACACATAGATAACGCAAGCCTAAATAAAATGGATGTACGTATTTATGATATCAGAGGAACTGTTGTAAAGAAACTGCAGTTTGCAGGTAGCAACATCGTGGACATAAATGTTGCTGGTTTATCGCCAGGCTTGTACTTGATGAGGGTAGGGCAGGATGGTCAGGTAATGAACACCAAATTTTCAAAGCAATAAATAGTTTGAGGAAACAATATTTTTTTTCAAAAAAACCGGAGCTAACTGATAGTTTATTGTAAGGTAACGCAGCGAGTGCTGGCTTAAAGGCTTGGGCACTCTCTGCGTTATTAATCATTAGCCCAAAGTACTGTTGGATTTGCTTGCACATCAAATCCGGGAATCGAGTGAAACTTAATTTGCGTTGTTGGGAATTAGTCTATAGCTCGTTTCAATAATAATATCAGGGTTATCAACCATTTGGCTGCCCTTATGTAATGCCTATATTTGTAGGTCATAACCAAATTCATAAGTTTTCAACTCTGTATGCGCGTCAAAGTACTATCTCTTTTAATGGCTATGTTATTTTTTGCTGTAATGGCAAAGGCTCAAAAATTTCTTGTGAATGGAAAGGATATTACTGATTTCAATAACGAGTTTAAGATTGATTCAATTCCCATAACCGTTAGCGGTTTGCCAGAGAGCATCAACAGCAATTTCGGTTTAGGTAAAATTGGTTTCGATATTTTGCATCCTCGTGTATCTGATCTGAAAATTGAATTGCTATCGCCTGATGGTACTTCCATTTGGCTGACGAATAGAAACGGAAGAGATACTGGACAAAATTATATAAATACCTCATTCCGCAGTAATGGATTTAATGGCTACATACATGAGGCGCTTACTCCCTTTACCGGCGAGTACATTCCTGATGGCAGAATCGATTTTTTGAACAATGGACAAAATCCTAATGGCATTTGGTATTTGTTGATACAAGATTTGCGTGCTCGAGAACAAGGCACCCTTTATTACACCTATTTAGAATTTGAGCAAAACCCTACGCCTGTTTTATTCAATGGAAGATGTAAAGTAGACAATGCGGCGGGATGCGCTGCTACCAGCGGTTATGCAGATTCTATACTGTTGCCCGACCTTATGATGGTGCCTGCGTTTACCGAAAAACAAATACAAGAATATAAGTGGAATGATGAGTATTATCCAGGGCAACTACGCTTTGCTGCCACCATGGGTAATGTAGGTGAGGGGCCACTTGAAATTTTTGGAAAAAATGAATGGTTTTGCGGCGATGAGCGGGTGAAAGACAGTACAGTGGCTTGTCCTAATCACGACCACGTGCGGCAGCGCATATATCAAAACGTGTATTACAAGCATGGAGATAGCCTGCTGAGGCGCGAGCGTTTTGCCGGTTATAATTACTTTGATACTAAGCCGGGTCACAATCATTTTCATGTGGAAGATTGGGTAGAGTTTAGGTTAATGCAATACAATTTTACCAAGAAAGGAAAGTTGAAAAACAAAAAGCTCATTGCAAAGGGCAGGAAGGAAACCTATTGTCTATTTGACTCTGGTACCTGCAGCGAACGCGACGGCTATTGCAAAGTGGACAATAATACCTTTACCGAAAAGAACTTGATCAATTATGGATTAGGTACCTATGCCGGCTGCCAGTCGCACTTTCAGGGTTTGTCGGTAGGCGGTTATGATACTTATGGCATGATGTTTGAAGGACAATACTTGAACCTTCCGCCTGATCTAGCCAGCGGTGATTATTATTTAGAAATGGAAATAGACCCGCTGCATTATTATCAAGAGAAAGATCATAGCAACAATACGTACAGCCAAAAAGTAACTATAGCACTGCAAACCAGAGAGTAGTGTTTAACGTAGATAGGCAATATGCAAAATTGAGATGGAGGTATGTGCTATAGCTAAGTTTTGAAATTTAATAAACCAATGTATGCGTAACGACCAGTTGCCAAGCTTGATGGAGAAAGACGAACTTGTGAAAGTAATAAGCTTTGAGAAGTTTGCAGCCTTGTGTACGGCAGCGCCAAGGCGGCTTTCGGAGCAAAGATTTTTCTACGCTATCTTAAGTATTAAGCAAGGAAATGGCGAATGCTTGTTAGACAATGAGCTGCAAGTGTTGCAGCCAGGCACTTTGATGTTTGTTACACCATTTCAATTTCTGCAACTGAAAAATGTGCTGTACCTGCACGGCACAGTAATTTTATTTACCGAAGAGTTTCTCTGTCGCAATCATTTGCATGAGCAAGCCTTGTATAGAATGGCATATGGCAAGCATCGTAGTTTTTATTTTCATTTAGAGGAGCAGCAGGTTGATAATAATTACATACAGTCGCAACTCAGTATGTTTCATTGGGAATATAGATTGGGCAAAGACACTTTACTTAAGTTCGATTTGCTTCATAATATTTTATTGGGCATTATTATTTACATACACAAATTGCAGCTTGATGTAGAAGGCGGTTTGTATGATTTGTCGGAGCCTATGGCCAAAAGCCAGATGATACAATTCTTGCAACTAGTCAACACCCACTACCGCGAAGAAAGTGCGCTTCAGTTTTATGCCGATGCCTTAAACATAAGCCAGGAGCAGCTTGCGCAATTGTGCAAGAAAGCAATAGGGTGGTCGCCAAAGGCTATTTTGCAGGAAAAAATATTACGGGAAGCAAAACGACTGTTGCTTTTTGATATGATGTCGGTGAAGCAAATAGGGTATCATTTAGGTTTTAAAGATCCTACTTATTTTGTAAAATTCTTTCAGCAGCATACGGGTATATCACCCAAGAATTTTAGAATTGAACATTGTGTAACTGGTTTAGGAGAAGGAGAGCAAACCAGCTAAGCGCTTCCAAACTTGTTGATAATATCCGCTATCTGATTGTCGTTGACAATGTAGTCTGGGTCAATAGCTTCAAGTGCCGACACGGGCATAGTAGGCATATCAGCATTTCTTGGGTTTTGTATGGCAACTAAACCTCCACATTCCTGTATGGCGGCCAATCCTACGGTGCCATCACTGTTAGCCCCAGACAGTATAATGCCCAGTAAACGTCTGCCAAACACCTCCGCTGCCGATTGAAAAGAGACATCAATACTCGGCCTTGAAAATTGTACTTTCTCCGAGCAATCTAAAGACAAAGTTCCTGCTCGCTCTACCAGTAAATGATAGTTTGGCGGAGCCAGATATATTACTCCAGGCATCAAAGTTTCTTTATCCTCTGCCTCCTTAACTTTCAGTTGCGTATGGTCGCCTAATAGTTGCTCTAGCGACGACTGTGCATCGTTGGCACGGTGTAAAATAATAATAACAGGTAAGTCGATAGTCTTATCTATCTTGGGTATGAGATGTAGGAGTACTTTAAGGCTACCCGCAGAGCCTCCTATTATCACACATTTTCTATTCGTTGCTACATCATTTTTCGCCATATTTTCTCCTTATCTATCTGTACAAATTTGGCAACCGCAGGTGATAATCTCAAACTCTCTTTACTGCCCAAGGCCAGGAAACCAAGCTTGTCAAGGCTTTGGTCAAAAAGTTTGAAGACTTTCTCTTGCAGCGCCCGCTCAAAATAGATAAGAACATTTCTACAAACAATAAGTTGAAACTCGTTGAAAGAACTTTCTGCCGCTAAATTGTGGGTGGAGAATACCATATGTTTTTTCAGCTGCTCGTCAAAAACTACTTTGTCATTGCCTGCTGTGTAATAAGACGAAAAATCATTGCGCCCACCAGAGTGAATATAGTTTTCAGAGTATTGCTTCATGTGCGCCATTGGGAAAACCCCTCTGGCAGCCTGTTTCACCACCTGCGGATTAATGTCTGTTGCATAAAGAATAGACTTGTGGAGTAAGTTGGCCTCCTTTAAAAGTATAGCCATAGAATATACCTCCTCGCCCGTAGAGCAGCCTGCATGCCATATACGAATGAAGGGGTAAGTAGCCAATATCGGTAGCACATGCTCGCGCAAACCAGCATAGAAGCCAGGGTCGCGAAACATCTCTGTAACGTTTACTGTGATTTGCTCTATAAATCTATGGAGATAAGTTTCATCGTTACGCAGCCGGAACCTAAACTCAGCAAAGCTTGGGAATCTATCCAACGTAAACAATCTGTTCACGCGTCGTTTGATAGAAGCTTTGGCATAGTCCGTAAAGTCGTAGCCATAAATCTCTAAAATATCGTGTAGGAGCAGGTCTAGCTCTTCATCATTAATCATCACGCTCATGGCCTTATTTTAGATACTGACTTATTACTTCTATTAGTTCATCTACATTTATAGGCTTGGATACATAAGCTTGTGCGCCAGCTTGCAGGCATTTTTCCTTATCACCCTTCATGGCTTGTGCCGTAACGGCCACTATGGGTATGTGCCCAATGTCTGCATCGTTTTTAATAAGCGATAGTGCCTGATAACCGTCTATGCCAGGCATCATCATATCCATTAGCACTATGGCAATACTATTATTTTCTTTTAGCAATCTTATGCCTTCTTCTGCCTGCGTAGCCGTAATGCAGCTATAGCCTTTACTCTGGAGCACTAGCTTCAAGGCAAAGATGTTTCTAGCATCATCATCAATAATTAAAATAGTTTGTTGCTCCATCAGCTTTTATACAGGTTAGCTATTTATCGTAAAGCCATACACGAAGTAGGGATATTAATTGGTCGGTGTCAACCGGCTTAGATATGTAATCAGATGCGCCAGCAGCAATGCATTTCTCACGGTCGCCCAGCATAGCCTTTGCTGTAACGGCTATCACGGGTATGTTCTTAAAGCGAGGATGTTGCCTTATTTTGCTGGTGCTTTCGTAACCATCCATTTGAGGCATCATCATATCCATCAGCACGATGTCGGTATTGGGGTGCTGTTCCAGCTGTTGCAAGGCTTCAGAACCATCGGTGGCGGTTATCACATGCACATTGTATTTTTCCAGTGCTTTGGTGAGCGAAAATATATTGCGCACATCGTCGTCTGCTACTAATATTGTTTTACCATTCAGGGTATCGTTCGTCTTTGTCGTGGACTTCAAACCCTTGTCGGTATTGCTGTTTTGCTCCTCTATCACATGAAGAAATAAACCTACTTCATCTAAAATACGCTGATAAGAGTGTGCTGTTTTTATCACTATAGAGTCGGCATATTGTCTTATCCTACTTTCCTCTGCGTGCGATAAATTTTTACCGGTGAATACTATAATGGGCATGTCTTCCATACCAGGGTTTTGCTTGATGGTCTCCAGTGCCTCATAGCCTGTTTTGTCCGGAATACCCATGTCCAATATAACGCAGTCTACCTCACTATCTTTTAGCGCTGCAAGGCTGCCGGTAATGTTTTGTTCTACCGACGACTGTACATTGTAAGACTTAAGATAATTGGCCAAAGCCTTGGCGTGCTTATTGTTTTCTTCAATAATCAATACCTTTTTAGGATTTTTGCTTAAGACGGTTTCAATTTTCTTAAACATCTTATCCATGTGGTCGACGCCTAAAGGCTTGTTGAAAAAATCGAGCGCACCATGCATTTTGCTTTCTTTCTTCACCTCCATAGACGACATAATATGCACAGGTACATGTCTGGTTCTGATGTCGGACTTTAACTCTTCCATCACCTCCCAACCATCTTTTACAGGTAGATGAATGTCTAGCAAAATGGCCAAGGGCCTGTAATGTAGCGCAAACTCTAAACCTTGGTCGCCGCGTACGGCTACAATGCCTTTATAGTTTTGTTTACGTGCATATTGCAATAGGCTTTTAGCAAAGACAGTGTCATCTTCTACAATAAGTATAATCTTATCGTGCTCCATTAAACTATTACGATCATCTTCTACTTCTTGTGGAACCTTTAGCGCAATATGCCTTTTTTTACTTGTTTCTGTTATTGGCGTAGGCTGCTGTATGGCATGGCTGGCTTGCGGTATAGCATCTTCTTTAGGTTGGCGTATAGGAATTATTAATAAGAATACGCTGCCTTTGCCATGAACACTACTCACTGAAATCTCTCCGCCCAATAAGCGAGCCAATTGCCTGCTGATAGATAGCCCCAAACCTGTACCGCCGTACTTTCGTTTCGTACTACCGTCTTCTTGCGTGAAGGCTTCAAATATCAAATCTAGTTTGTCGGCTGCTATGCCTACTCCAGTATCTTCTACTGAGAATTGTACGTACTCATTGTCTGTGCTGCTTACCTTTAGTAGCACATGGCCTTCTTCTGTAAACTTAAGTGCATTGGAAATCAAATTTTTCAGAATCTGGTCCAATTTCATTTTGTCCGATTCTATATGCGACAAGTTTGTAAGTTCATTCTTGACAATGAAATCGACATTCCTGCTCTTGGCTACAGGAATAAAAATATCCTTTGTGCTACTAAGCAATGCTTCCACTTCCACTTCGGCGTAGTCCAGCTCCATCTTGCCGGCTTCTATTTTAGAAAGATCCAACAACTCGTCAATTAGCGTTAGCAATCCGCTGCCTGAATTAAAGATTACAGATGCTGACTCTTTCTGGTCTTCCGTTAAGTTATGTTCATTATTTTCAGACAGATAGCGCGAAAGCAGTAGTATAGAATTGAGCGGCGTGCGCAGCTCATGGCTCATATTAGCCATAAACTCAGACTTGTATCTCGTGCTCAATTCAAGAGCCTCTGCTTTGCTTTGTATTTCGCTATTGCGCTCATTTATAATTCTGTTGCGGCTTTCTAATTCCGAATTTGTTTGTTGCAATTCTTCTTGCTGCACCCTTAGTTCTTCTTCAGAAGTTTGCAGCTTCTGGGTGTGCGCTTCCAACTCTGTATTCATGCTTTCCAGCTCGCTATGTTGGGCTTGCAATTCTTCAGACTGGGCCTGGGTTTCTTCCAAAAGCTCTTGAAGCTTTTTATGGTTTTGTGCACTTCTTATTGCTGTACCAATGTTTCTAGCTACTTCGCGTAAAAATACAAGTTCTCGTTCGGTGTATTCAACTACTGAAGCTAATTCTAGCACACCTATATTTTCGCCTTCATCAAAAACAGGAAGTGCTATCAATGCACGCGGAACTATGTTGCCGGTAGCGTGGCTAACCGATACATAGCCGGGCTCTATATTATTTAAGTAAATTTCTTTGCCACTCAACATGGTTTGGCCCACTATTCCTCTGCCTAATCCAATTTCTTTATTCACAGATTCCAATACCGCGTAGCTACTACTTAGCACCAGCGTTTCTTGTTGCAATAAATAAAAGGCCCCAACGTGGCTGCCAGTATAGCTTGTAAGGAAGTCTATAATTTGTGTAGTAAGTATTTGTAGGTTTTTCTCACCTACCATTTTTTCATTCAGTTGGGCTAATCCGCTTTGCAACCATTCATTGTCCTTTAATTTGCCAAAAGAAAAATCGAGCGACTCTGCCATTCTATTTAGTGAATTGGATAAAGAACCAAGCGCATCTTTTTGAGAATCATCTACCCTTATATCGTAATCGCCCTGCGAAATCTTGTCGGCAATGCTTTGTATCAGATCGATTCTCTCCGCAGTTTCAATATCTTTTTTCACCATTAAATTTTGCATCGCTACTCTCGCAGCCACATCCTTAATTACGCGCATATAGAATACTAAGGAAATAATGATGGCAAGCAAAGCCGCTAGTACAATGACGATAGGCGTGTAAAAGGAAAACTTTTCTTCAGTCGCGGTTCTGGTTGCGAGTAATTTTTGTTCTTCGCTCACCATTTGTTTTATGATGTGGCGCACACTATCCATGTATAATTTGCCAGCTTTCATGTCGGCCATATCTATGGCTTTGCCTTGGCGCTTCAAATCTATTATGTGCTGTAGCCTATCGCCTCTTTTGTTCATCACTACCTGCAGTCTCTCCGCATTGCTTTGCTGTAGCGGGTTGTCGGCGGTCATTTCAATTACTTTTCGCAAATTGGTTTGCGCCAAGCCATACGCACCCTTGTAAGGCTCCAGGTATTCTTCGTCGCCCGAAATTACATAACCGCGTTGGCCAGTCTCTGCATCCTTTAACGATGAAAGTACTGACTCCAGCGTTTGCGCTATCTCATTGGTGTGCTTCACCCATTGCGAACTCTTCAACAGATTTTGAATACATACAAAGGAAACGACGGAGCTGACTACTAGCAATAAAATAGACAAGCCAAAGCCTATTCTTAAATTGGTATTTGTTTTGGATGCCATTATAAACTAATGTTATTAATAGGTATTATGGTTGTCAGGTGTGTGGAGGGCAAGCATTTTACAATACTACTTGTTCGGCCAAAGGCAAAGTGAAATGGAAGCTAGAACCCTTGCCTAGTTCACTTTCTACGCCATACTCGCCTTCGTGATGCCTTATTATTTCGGCACAAATATATAATCCCATCCCTAATCCTTGGTATTTATTAGATGATTGCTGAACACGATAGAATTTTTCGAATAGCTTTTGCTGTTCTCCTTTATCAATGCCTATGCCGGTATCCTTTACAGTAAGCTTTATATGCTTGAGCTGTTTATCAATAGCTACGTAAACATGTACCTCATCGGTATCGTGCGAGTATTTTGTGGCGTTTGAAAGATAGTTGAGCAATACTTGTTCCAGGCGCATTGTATCACCAACAACCATAGCATCGGCGTGGCCATGCTTTATAATTTTCCAGTTAGGATTGGATTGGGAAAATATATCAATAACATTGTCAACAAAGGTTTCAAAGTTGAAGTGGATAAAGCTGTAATCCATTTGGCCAGATGCCATTTTAGATATGTCTAGCAGTTCGCCTACCAGTCTGTTTAGCTTATTTAATTGGTTGGAGCTTTGGTCAATAAATTTGAGGGCATCATCTTTCTCATCTTCCAGCACCGAGATTTCGGCCAGTTGCATATAGCCTTTTACCGAGGTTAAGGGTGTTTTCAATTCGTGGCTGGCTATGCCTATAAATTCATCTTTTTTAGCTTCTGCTTCCTTTCGTTGCTCAATTTCTTCAAGCAACACATTTTGTATACGGGTCAGCTCAATCGCTTGCTCATGCAGCTTTATAAAGGTTTTAATTTTGAGCACCAAGATATCCGGGTCGAAGGGTTTCACCAAATAGTCGTGCCCGCCCGATGCGTAACCTTTAGTAATAAACTGTTTGTTGATATTAACGGCAGAAAGAAAAATGATGGGCAGGTCGCTGGTTTTTTTAAAGCCCGATATGGCTTCAGCTACTTCAAAACCATCCATATTGGGCATTTGCACATCCAGAATAATGAGTTGATAAGCATTTTTCAAAACCTTTTTCAGTGCTTCTTCTCCAGAGAGTGCGGTGTCTACCGAAAAGTGGTGAGCTTCCAGTATTTTTTTTAATGCGGTAATGTTTTCAATTTTATCGTCAACTATTAGTATCATGTAGTGGTGCAAATTGGGTCATAAAAGTATCGCTATTTCGTTAGTAATCAATACATGACGATGCTATATTTATGTGGGTGGTATTAATAATTGGGATGCTGTTCTACAGCTTGCTTAAAATGCTCAAAAGATTCAGCCTTATCTACTTGATGTTTAGGGCCGGCGACCAACTCTTGCGCTATGCGTAAAATCTCTTTAAGGAATGCGCTTTTGTCTTCTGCCGTGTGGAAGCACTTTGTATATTGCGATAGCAGTGTAGGCAATTCTGGTAAATCACTAGCTGCAACACTGTACCATTGCTGCGCTAAATTGACTGCTTGAATTTCAACTTCAGATTTCTCGATGCTCATTGTTAAGGTAAATTTAGCAACATAACATCAGGCAGGGCATATTGTTTATTTTGCATTGCTTTCCGTTTGCATTTTTATATTTACCATTTCAGCAAAAAAAAGATGCTCTGCAGATTATTTGCAGAGCATCGATGTTGTTATGTAAATTAAGGTTTAGGCTTACCCTTAAATTTCTTTTTGAACCCGCCTGGCGGCTTGGGTCTATCATGAGCCTTCGCTGCGCTGAATGCTGGAACAGGTTCGTAGCCTTCGGGCAAATCTACTTTCTCTACCGTTTTCTCTATTAGTTTTTCTATGGTAGCAAATCTGCGTTGGTCTTTTTGGTTTACAAAAGTTATTGCCGTTCCCGTGCTGGAAGCCCTTGCTGTTCTGCCTATGCGGTGTACATAGTCTTCGGGGTCGGGCGGTACATCGTAGTTAATTACCAAGTCAATACCATCTATATGAATACCTCTGGAGAGTACATCGGTACCTACCAGCACTGCTATTTTCTGATTTTTAAAATCCTGCATTAGCTTTTCTCGTTCCTCTTGTACCAAGTCGGAGTGGAAAGCTTTGGCATTGAGTTTGGCGCGTCGAAGGTCTATTTCCATCCGCTTCACCTTGTCCTTACTTGATGAGAAAACGATAACAGATTTATAAGTGCCACTCTTTAAAATGTCTAATACCAATCTATGTTTTTGCTCGTCATTTACGATATACGCCAATTGCTTGATGCCTTCTGCAGGTTTGGAAATAGCTATGGTAACCTGTTTTGGCTTGTTTTGTATTTGTTCCGTAAGCTTGCGTATGCGCGGTGGCATGGTAGCGCTAAAGCATAAGGTTTGTCTCTGCTTAGGGAGTGCTGCTACTATTTTTAATATGTCTTCGTTAAAACCCATATCGAGCATGCGGTCGGCCTCATCAAGTACCAGGTGTTGTAGCTTGGAAAAGTCCATGCCACCCATTTGCATTTGCGCTATCAAGCGACCGG
>Ga0256901_1001640_pt1 | contig 10992 bp, 7 predicted proteins | sample MC6MC0689MT_FD_190200 | JGI IMG/M metagenome (GOLD analysis project Ga0256901, IMG submission 190200) | Metatranscriptome of enriched soil aggregate microbial communities from Iowa State University, Ames, United States - MC6-MC0689-MT... | ecosystem: Environmental > Terrestrial > Soil >... | reverse complement strand
GAACTGACCAGTAGCTGCTCTGCGAGCGAAAAGCTGATCAGTGCCGCAACGGCGATCAGCAAAGCCAGCAATATTCTGTAGGGTGGTAACACGCTGTGCCGCTCAGAACCGGACCGTTGATTCGTCGATGTCAGACCAGCGGGCATACGTCTGAGCATGATCAGCAGCAGTAATGCGCCCGACAGCGCCGTCACTGTACCCGTTGGCACTTCGGCAATGTGCCGCGACGCCAGAAGAACCAGACCATCGGCAAGCAACAACAGCAATGCGCCAAACAGGGGTGCCCATATCAGCCGGCTCCTGAAACTGTCTGCCCCGGCGAGCCGGGCCAGATGAGGGGCTGCGAGGCCCACAAACGCAATAACACCGATCCGTGCAACAACAACCGCGCACAGAGCCGTTGCCAGAAGGAGGGACACGATCCGGATTGTCGTGATGTTGAGACCCAGACTGCGGGCAGTCGCGTCGTCAAGCCCGGCAAGAAGAAGCGGTCGAACCAGCAACGCCAGCAGCGGAACCAGAATGATCAGCCTCTGGAAAAGGGCAATAGCCGCAGAAAAATCATTCTGAATCATTGAGCCGCTGGCCCAGATAAAAACAGCCCGCAGATAATCGTGGTGAAATAATGCGATCACCACCGACACAGCGCTGGCAATAAAACTCACGACCATACCTGTCAGCAAAAGTGTGACGGGCGAAAAATCACGGCGTATCGCCAGCAGCGCCACACTGCCCAGCGCCAGAAATGCCCCCAGTGTCCCTGCGATCTCTCGCTGCAAGGTGGTGATCGCAGGCACTGCCAGGGCCATTATCATGATTGCGAGCTGAGCCCCGGAAAGAAGTCCAAGCGTAGCAGGCTCGGCGAGCGGGTTGCGAAGCACCTGCTGAAATACCGTGCCCGCCAGCGCCAGTGCCGCACCCGCCAGCAGGGCCACGATCATGCGTGGAAGCAGCGCGTAATGCAGATAGATTGCACCAAAATTCTCCGGGTCGGGCTCAATCAGCGCGCCCGCAATCCCGCTTAGCGGAACATGGGCATTAAAACCCATCACTGTGAGCAGCAGGCCCGGTATCGCAAGGCAGATACAGAGCGCCAGTGGATGGAATGAAGCGGGTTTCATAGGGGATGCAGGGCCTTCACCAGATTGTGTGCAAACCGCAGAGCAGACGGCAGCCCTCCAAACACCCATGTCGGCGGTATCGACACAACATTCCTGTCACGAACCATCGGCAACGTCTGCCACAGCGCGCTGTTGTGAAGGGCCAGGGGCGGTCCGGGCTCAATAATGACAACGCGTGCGTCCCGGTAACGCGCGATGGCTTCAAGTCCGACAGTCGAAAATCCCCAGTGGCTGCCGGTTTGTTCCCAGCCATTGCTCAGACCGATTCGCGTGAGCACATCATGAAACAGGCTGCCGGGGCCATAAACATCAATCAGACGCTCATCAGCAAATTTGATGAGCAGCAACGGACGATTGTCATAAGTGCTCAGCTGTCCCCGTACTTCCGCGAACCTGTCCTGCGCCTCGGCAAGGTAATCGCGTGCCCGTTGCGTCCGGTCCATCGCCACCGCGATGGCAGACAGCCCGGATTCTGCGTTGAGCAATGGTTGTCTTTCTGCCGTGTAAAGCGGAAGCGCGAGCGTCGGTGCGATCAATTCCAGCCGGCTGGCCGGGATCCCGTAACCGGCCTGAGCGACAATGAGGCCCGGCTGCAATGCGCGGAGCAGTTCCAGATTGGGCCAGCTCCGCAGACCCAGATCACGCACAGTGTCGGGTAAATCCGGCGCAACAACACGTTCCCTGTAAAGCAGCGCCTCGGCGACAGCCAGAGGGACCCCGCCAAGAACCAGGATGGATTCCGCCCACGCCCAGTCAAGAGCTGCGACTTTCAGATCACCCTTGCTGGCAAAGGACCGCGAACCGGTAAATGGCACAACACTGAGCGCGGCGACAAGCTGTCGCCGCGTCAGACCCTTATGTTCCTGCATTCCACTCAAGGCTTTACCAGCTCTTTTTCAGGGTTCCATAGACCGTGCGGCCTTCGCCCCAGTAACAGCCGGTTGCGGCAATGCAGGACGCAACATACTTTTTGTCAAACAGGTTGCTGACGTTTAGCGATGCCTGCAGCCCTTTGAGCTGCGGGTCTGCTTTACCAAAATCATAGCGTATGGCCGCGTCAAACAGTGTGAATGATGGAATGTCGAAGGTATTGGCTGTATCACCATAGGTCTGGCCCATATAGCGGGCGCCACCACCCATGCTCAGACCACCCCAGGCAGTCTCCGACTGCACTGCATAATCCACCCAGACAGAGGCCTGATGTTCCGGCACGAAGTTCAGCCGGTTGCCCTGATTGCTGACGCCGTTTTTCAGATTGTCCTTCGTGATGTCGCTGTCGGTATAAGCATAGGATGCAATAACTGAAACTGCATTGCTGAGCTGTGCCTTCCCTTCGAGCTCCAGCCCGCGAATGCGAACTTCACCCGTCTGAACATTGTTGTTCAGATGCAGGGGATCCGGGGTCAGAACATTTTCCTGCGTCAGCTGGTAAGCGGACAGTGTTATGAAACTGTCCATGCCCGCCGGCTGATACTTTATGCCCACTTCATACTGTTCGCCCGTCGTGGCCTCGAAAGGGTTTCCGGCGTAGTCGGTACCATTTTCCGGATTGAAAGACGTCGAATAACTCGCATAGGGTGAGAGGCCATTGTCAAAATTATAGACAAGTCCGGCACGCCATGTGAATTTCCGGTCCCTCGGATCGACGGTCGCTTCACTCACGCCGGACGACGTATAATTGCGTGTACGTGTCTCGGTCGATGCCCAGTCATAACGGCCTCCGAGTGAAAAGACAAAGCGATCCCATTCGATCTGATCCTGCGCGTAGAGCCCAACCTGCGAGCGGTTCTGTCGTATGTTCATTGCAGTTGGCGGTCGGGTGACAGGTGTCTGTCCAAATACCGGATCGTACACGTTAAACGGTGTGGTGATAATCGATAGCTGGGACTCGTCATATTCACTGTTCTCAAGTGCATAATCCAGTCCAAACAACAGGGTATGTTCGGCAGCGCCGGTTGCAAACCGACCGATCACCTGGTTGTCAACGGTAAACAGACGCGAGGTCTCGGGGAAAGCCCACGCGTAACGATAAAGGGCCGCCGGGTTACAGACCATGCCCGCGAGACAGACAGCCGCAACACGCTGACTGTCTGCCTTGACATAGGAATAACGCAGGTTCTGTTTCACAGTCCACTGGTCACTGAACTCGTGGCTGAACTCATAGCCGATCAGAGCCTGATCGACGACATACCGGTCATAGCCAGGTTCGCCCAGAAACGCACTGCGTGGCAGTTCGGGATACGTATCTGTGTAAAGCGTGCCATTGGCCGTCAGTGCGGGTGCCCCGCCGCCGCCTTTGGAATCGATTTTCTGGTACTGGCCGAGCAAGGTAAGCGTCGTGCCCTCGTCCGGTTTGAAGGTCAGCGATGGTGCAATATAGCCTTTTCGTTCAGTGACATAATCGTATTGCGTATCCGCGATACGACCGACACCCACAATCCGGTATAGCACGGAACCATTTTCATCGGCTCGTCCGCCAAAATCAAATGCCGTCTGGTATCGCTTGTCTTTACCGAGCTGGAGTTCGACTTCGCGGATCTCCTGATCCTGCGGACGCTTGCTCACCATGTTGACCATACCACCCGGCAGGCCCTGCCCATACAGGACCGATGCCGGACCTTTCAGCACCTCAGCGCGTTCAAGACCGAACGGCTCAACCCTTGGCTGCGCGTATCCGCGTGCACCGAACGGAAGACGCAGTCCGTCGAGGTAACGGGCCGGGCGGAAGCCGCGGATTGTCAGCCAGTCATAGCGGACGTCGGTATCACCGTATTGCGTGACGACGCCGGGCGTGTAGCGCAGCGCCTGCACGATGCTTTCAACGCCCTGTTTGTCCATCTGATCGCGGGTCACAACATTGATCGCCTGCGGAATGTCCCTGAGCGACGTGCCTGTCTTGGTTGCTGTGGCGGCCTGTGATGCTACAATGCCGGAAACAGGCCCCCATGGGCTTTCACCCTGTCCGTCAACAGTGATTGTCTGAAGCACTGTAACGCCATCAGCAGATGCATCACCTGTGGCGGCAAGCGGTGCGGAAATCGCGACGGTTGTTGTGTTGGGAAAAGAATAAGTCAGTCCCGAACCATCAAGAATACGCGCCAGTGCCTGCTCCCGTGTCAGTGAACCGGTTGCGCCGCGCGACATTTTACCGGTCGCAGCCGAAGCAAGGTAGGTAATCTGGAGGCCTGCCTGCTGACCAAAGGCACTGAGCGCACGGCTGAGCGGGCCCGCCGGTACCGAAAAATTCGTCAGCGCGAGATTTTGTGCCTGCGCCGGCAAAATGCTCTGGCTCGCACACAATGCCGTGGACACGAACAACGCAGCCAGCGCTGCTCTGCTTCTGTCGCCCGTAAATTTTGTCCAGCTCGTCACACGCGCCATATCGTCACCACTCCACCTGTATTTTTTGCGTGGGACCGGCTGTACACATTTCAGGCTTTTGCCGTCCCTTAATTCAATACAATCGGGACAACGGAATTTTCACCTCTCACAGCATTTTTTTCAGATCGGCGAAACAACAGTCAGAAGATCTGAAACCTGTCGCACTCTGGCACCCGTCGGATGCACTGCTGCCTGCAACGCGCGAACCGGATTTGTCAGATCGAAAACACCGCTGACGCGCGCTCTCGAAATCGTTGGGTCTGCAATAATAACGCGCCCGGGTATCCAGCGCCCAATGCGCGCAACCAGAACCGCCAGCGCTTCTTTTTCGGCAAAAATGAGATTGTTGCGCCAGGCCGCAATCTGATCAGCTTCCCGCTGTCCCCTGTCTATCTGCCCGGATGTCCGGTCAACAGTAATCCACTGACCGCTGCCAAGTTGCTCTTCAGTTCTCAGCGGTGGTTCGGATGATCGTACACTGACCAGACCATGGTCTACGGAAACAGTGAGGAAATCGGCGTCGTCAGAAACTTCAAATGCAGTGCCCAGTGCCGTCACGTGTACGGTGCTGGAAGCCACGCTGAAGAGCCGGTCCGAATCCGGCACGACATCGAAAAATGACATGCCTTCAAGCAGAAAAACCGCCCGGCGATCCGGCCCATAATCCAGCGCAAGCGCGGTTTTTGGTCCCAGAACTGCTACGCTTCCGTCCGGCAGCTCCACCTGCCTGATCTCGCCCTTTCCCGTGATAAAATCGGCGCGCAGGCGCACCAGAAGATCGGGGCCCAGCGAATAGGCAGCGGTGCCCGAAACAATCAGACCACCGATAAGGAAACTACGCCGGGTGACTGTAAAAGCTGATCGTCGCTCCCGGTTGCGCTTCTCGTCGAGAATATCGCCCGATGCGCCGTGAACCTTCGCGACACGTGCCCAGGCCATTTCGTGCTGAGCGCTGCGCGAACGCCACCCGCGTATTATCTCTGCTGTGACAGGATTTTCAGGGGCGTTCTGACGCCGTATCATCAGATCGATTGCTTCGTCGAGCAACCGGTCATGATCTGGCATATCATCGTTCATTTGCTCCTCACCGCAGCCACCTTGTACTGAGCCAACAGAATTTCCGTCTGTTCTAGCAGACACAAATGGTAAATATCACAGCAATTATCTGAATGTTCCACTCACAGATGGCCGGCCCGGCTGAGAAGATGCCTGTATGCTTCGCGAATAAGACTCCACGCCCGTGTCGTTGAAATCTCAAGTTCTTCTGCAACTTCCGCAATCGTGCGTTCGCCCAGACGATGCATTTCAAAGGCAAGCCTTGTACGCTCAGGCAACTCCGCCAGCGCTTCGAATGTCAGGGCCAGACACTCTCTTGAATAGACGATTCTTTCAGGGGAAGGCGCCGGGTCGGGGACCTCGGATGCTGCATCAACCTCAAGCTGGACCATCTCAACCAGCGCTTCACGGCGCTGATGATTTATACTGAGATTGCGGGCTGTCCGATAGAGGTAAGCCCTGGGATTGTGACGGCGTTCCGCCTGCTGCGGTGGCGCAGAAATCACCCGTACAAATGCGTCCTGTGTAAGATCGGCAGCAACCTCGTCACTGACACCGCGGCGCGATAATGACCGGGCTATGCCTTTTGCGTGTCGGCGAAAAAGATCCTGTATATCCCAGCTCAACGCGCAAGACCCTCTGGGCCAGAGCGTACAGACTGACTCTTCAATCGCGGGCAGATGACGGAATATCCCATGTTACTCAACCCAGTGAATGCCCGAAACGAAGCTTTTGAACGGCTTTAAACCCCCGGTGACGGTCTTCTCAGACACTCAAACAGGACTTCCGCAATCAACTTTTAAAAAATACGAATATAATAGTCAAGTATTTGCGCCACAACAGACGGCTGCGCTCTTCAACACCTGCGCTGGTTGCTCCGGCGTCTCGCCACCGAAAGTCTGGCTGGCACTATCGCCTCAGGCTGAGGCGCGGGAATATCTCGAGCGAGAGATAATCCTCATCAAAACTGGACAAATGAACCAGAGCCGGCCGATTGAGCAGTTCAACGATGTTATTCCGGAAAATCAACAGGTCATCGCTGCGCAATTCCCGCAGCATCCGATTAATATGAATGGGGGTGAGTCCCAGCGCGTCACCCAGTTCGGTCTGTGTGAGAGGACAAAAGAACCGGTCGTCGTGACCGGTTCCATTCAGACGCGCCCGGTGTCCCAGCTCCAGCAACAGATGCGCGAGCCGTACAAGTGCAGTGCGGCGGCCAATACCGATGATATGTTCAATCAGAATTGCGCGTTGCCGTGCCATCAGTTCCATAAATGTCATTGCAAGCCGTGGCGACCTGATGAGGCATTCTGTCAGATGGCCAAGCGATAGCTCAAACACCGTCAGTTCGGTGACCGATATCAGCGTATAATAATTGAATCCAATTCCTGTCCTGAAGCCAAGGAAGTCGCTCCTCATTGGAAAGTCGAGGATCTGGCGGTCTCCATCGGCCAGATCACGATAGATGCAACCCCAGCCATTGCGAATGATGTGGAGCGAAGTCGCCCAGTCGCCCTGACTGCTGACTATCATACCAGGAGGATAGGTTTTGACCGATACCGGAAACGCGTTGAGAACAAGGCGGTCACTGTCGTCAAATGCCGCACCAATGGGCGGGCATTCCAGAAAGTGAAGCAGGTCTTTTGCGTCATCAGCGCTGGCCGCCATTGGCATCTTTTCTGCTGCTTGTCCTGAACAGGGAAGTCTGAGTTGGTCCCGCGCTTTTCGCTGTTCTGTGAATGTGTGCGCATGGACGGGTTTGAGAAGTGTCGGCGACGCTGATTCTTTTGGCAAGGGAGTAATTTCTACCACTAATTGCGTAGATATCTTAGCGCTCTCTAAACCATATTTAACATCCGGGCTTAATCTAGGTTAGTGACACTGTGAGAGAATTCGGGCACTGTTCTAATAAAGAAAAGCAAAAAATAAGAATTGAATACCGGGGTTATAAATACTTCTCATTCAACTTAAAACATTGCGGCTTATGCGACCCAGTCTCCATGGCATGGGATGGTCTGAATACGCGCATAAGTCCGCTGTCGAGGGCGAACAAATGAATATTTCTCCGCAATTACACAACAATTCGGGTGACTATAAGAACAGTACGCATATCAGGAGTTCCGGGTCGCCTTCCCGGTCAGATGAATCTACAGACACCTTGCTGCCTTTACTTGTCATCATCGACAACCGGGCGTTGGATCGTGAATGTCTGGCGCATGGTCTGAACAATCACAGTATCGAAATGACCATCGCAACGTTCAGTTCTTTTGAACAATGGCAGCATCAGCGCCGGGGACGAACGGTCAGCGCTGTGCTTTTCAACATTGGTGGTCAGAAAGTCTCCGACCCCGCTGTGGGCAACTATCTGAGCCGTATCGTTCATGACTGTGCGCCGGCACCCGTCATTATTCTTGCGGACAAAGAAGAAATTGCCCAGGTTCTCAAGGCGCTCGATTATGGCGTCAGAGGCTATATCCCGACATCGGTAAATGTAAATGTCTGCGTTGAAGCCCTGAGGCTGGCTATGGCCGGTGGTACCTTTGTGCCGGCAAGCAGTGTTCTGGCCCTTCGGCACGCCAGCGATCCGAATACCCATCGTTTACAGCCACTCGGCGGCATGTTCACCCAGCGACAGGCTGAAGTCGTGAATGCATTGCGCCGCGGTAAGGCTAACAAGATCATCGCCTACGAACTCAAGCTGCGCGAAAGCACGGTAAAGGTCCATATCCGCAATATTATGAAGAAGCTCAAAGCATCAAACCGTACTGAAGTCGCCTGCATCATCAATGAATTGTTTCCATCAGAAACATCCTTTTCTGATCTGCAGTGAAAAGCTTATCTCATCCGGGGCCCGGCTGGTCTTGCTGCAGAAGGTTCTATTCGTAAAGGAGACGGTGCGTGATTATCTCCGACGTTTCATCGGGAAACGCGCGGCAGCCGCTGGCTGAGCTGTTTGCCACCATCAGACGCAGAAAACTACTGCTCATTGTACCGATTGTGGCCGGCGCCGGTATCGGTCTGGCCGGCTATTTCACCGCGCCGGTCAGTTATGTGTCTGAATCCGTCCTCGTTCTCGATATGCGGCGGCTGCAGGCACTGCCCAGTGAAAGCGCGCTGACGCCGCTGCCCCAGGATAGTCCGGTTCTGCGGTCGGAACTCGATATCATCAGTTCACGCAATATGGCACGCAAAGTCATCAGCATTCTGCAAGCGGACAACATCACTGTGCCTGCGCAGTTTCGCTCCCGCACGCTTCTGTCGTCCGGCGGTGACCCTGCAGTCCCGCAGCGCGAAGCCCGCGACGTTGATTCCGCGGCGCGCGAGCGCCAGCGTATCGATCTGCTGCTTTCGCGTTTGCGCGTAACCAATGATGGTCGTTCCTACACAATCTTTATTTCCTATCGGGCTTCCGATCCCGTCTACGCCGCGCAGGTCGCCAACGCTTTCGTAACGGCCTATCTTGATCACCAGATTGATGCGCAACAATCAGCAGCACGCCGCGTCAGCGAATGGCTTGCCGCAAAGCTTGTGACATTACGCAGCGACCTTGAAAACGCTGAACGCGCGGCGGAAGAATTCAGGCAGAGATCCCGACTTGCAGGAGAACCCGGACAGATCAGTTTTCAGGCACAGCGCGTGACAGCGCTCAACACCGAAATCGTCGCGGCAACCGGTGCCGTCTCTCTTGCGGAAGCCCGCCTGCGTACCGCAGAGTCACTGAAATTAAATCAGCAGGCACCGGCACTTACCGAAGTGCTGGCATCACCTGCAATTCAGACGCTGCGCAATGAACAGGCACGGGTTGAACGCCAGCTCGATGAATTGCGTTCCAATGGGGCTCTGAAAAGCGCTGAAATTCCTGTCCTCACCGCAGAACGCGATGCCCTCAGGCAGCAAATTTCCGCCCAGGTTGATGAAATCATCAAAAGCCTCAGTAATGAAATCCAGATTGCCCGGCAGCGCCGCAGCGGACTGGAAGAAGCGCTCAGAGGTGCGGAAGCAGAACTGGCCGAGGCCAATCAGGCCCAGGTTAAAGCGGTCCAGCTTGATCGTGAAGCCAATGCCAGCCGAAGTGTCTATGAAAGCTATCTCACGCGCTACAAGCAACTCATTGAACAGGACGGAATTGCCGTGCCTGAAGCCCAGATGATCTCCGCCGCAGAACCGGCGACTGCAAGGGCCAGTCCCAATCTCGGCAACTGGCTCCTGCTGGGGATTGGCCTTGGAGGAATGCTTTCGCTTCTGGCCACTGTGATGCGCGAAACTTTTGATAAAATCCGGCCCGCACAGACTGCCACGCTGTTGCTTCCGGGAATGCCGGCTGCAACCTTACTTCCTGTGTCGCCGCGGGTCACCATACCTTCTCTCGTCAGCCACGGTCTTGACCCATCCAGCGCTTTTGGACGCGCTGTCCGATCGGTTCATGAGCGACTGCGGACGCTGACCAGGGGCCGCGATTCCTTCGCCCTCGCGCTTGTTTCTCTCAATGATAATGATGGAAAAAATCTTCTCGTGACCGCCCTGGCACAGCAGTTTGCCGCGTCAGGTGTTGCAGTTGCAGTGATCGATGCAACCAGCCATTCCTCGCGGTTGTCTGAAGCATTTGGTCTGCCGGGACAGGGCGGACAAGAGCCATCTTCCGGGCGGCTCGTCGCCGGAGCCAACGTAATCCATGATCACGGGTCTGGTATTGACATTATCACACCAGGAGATCTCGTGCACCAAACCGAGTGGCTTGCCAGACTGATTGTTCAACTGAGAAATGATCATAAGATTATCCTGGTCAATCTGCCCGGTATCAGCCTCGACCAGCGCACCGTCCTTCTCGCCCGTGCAACCGACACGACGCTTCTTGTTGTTGAGCCGGATCGCAATGAACCCGGCGCAGATCACGCGCTGATCCAGACCCTGGCTGCGCTGGGCCGCAAACCCGCGCTCGCCGTGGTCATTCAGGTTTCAACATCCTGCCGCGGATGGATCAGTGCGACGGCGACGGGTTGTCAGCTTCGTGTTAGCAGAGCCCTCAGGCTGCTCCGCGCCGCGTTCGGGCGACACAGCAAGACGCACGAAAACACGTTTCAGGACCAGGTGTGAGGCGCTCCAATGCGATATACAATCGGTAATTCCTACAGCATCAGCTCACTGAAAGCAGCGCTGATCACCGGTCTGGTGGTCTTTGGCGCGGGTGGCGGCGCAGATGCTCAAACACCCGGCTATCGGGTGGGGCCGGATGATGTCCTGCAGCTCACTGTTTACGGGCAGCCGTCCCTGACGGGTCTGTACCCCGTCGACGTTGACGGGAATATTGGCTATCCGGTCGTTGGGAGCATTTCCGTTGCGGGGCTCACAGCAACTGAGATCAGTGCGCGCGTCGCAGAATCCCTGTCACAACATATCCCGGGACTGACGGTGACCGCATCCATTAATCAGTATG
>Ga0256901_1001637_pt1 | contig 11000 bp, 6 predicted proteins | sample MC6MC0689MT_FD_190200 | JGI IMG/M metagenome (GOLD analysis project Ga0256901, IMG submission 190200) | Metatranscriptome of enriched soil aggregate microbial communities from Iowa State University, Ames, United States - MC6-MC0689-MT... | ecosystem: Environmental > Terrestrial > Soil >... | reverse complement strand
TTTAATTCCTGCTTTATACTTTAAACCTTGCGTATTTTAATAATTCTTAACCAATGCATCACCTTCATCATTGGATAAGTAGGATCAAATTCCCACCATTTTGTAGCAAAATTTGGAGAATTTGGTTTCTTATGGTGGTTATTCTGAAACAACTCACCCATCAACAGAAAATCCCATGGTAATGAGTTTTTACTGTGGTCATCATTATCATGGTTTGAATAACCGTATTTATGCCCGCACCAATTTACAATGGCACCATGAATTGGCCCCATTAAAAAGTGGATTGGAAGAAATAAGAACATCCACCACTGTGTTGCAAAAGTAACATAGAACCAAATGTAAAATGCTGCACATGCTAATCTCCAAAGCCACGAATCACCAATTCTATCAATAATTGGCCACTCTGGATAGTTACCTCTAAAAGCTGGTTCTGGCTCAATTTTATGCAATAGGTAAGCCAAGTACATATTTTTTGTGGCTACCATCATCCCGAAAACATCCTTAAAAAAATGGGGCGAATGTGGGTCTTTTACGGTATCGCTGTAAGCATGGTGCATACGGTGCAAAATGGCGTAAGCTCTCGGATTTAAAAATGATGAGCCTTGAGAAACCAACAATAAAATATAGAAAAATCGTTCCCAAAAGGTATTCATCTTAAACATTTTATGTGATGAATAGCGGTGTAGAAAAAAGGTTTGGCTAAACAATGATAAAAACCAATGTGCCAGAAAGAAATATAAAATAATCATACAAAAAATTTGCGGAGGAATTTCACAATTGCTCCTAATGCTTGTTAAAGCTTAAAAAATACTGGTTATTATCTACCGAAATCGTCTTGAACGCGAACAATATCATCTTCGTCTGAAGGATTTTGAGCATCGGTATGTTGCCAAATCTCTGCTACCACTCCCCAATCATCTAAACCAATTAAACGGTGGCGTTCGCCTTGGTTTAATTTAATTTGATCTCCTGGCTTATATTGCTTCAATTCTCCTTCTTCGTCAGTATCGCTAGTTTTAATACCAACTGTACCGGTTACTACTTGCCAAATCTCTGCTCTACGGTGATGGTATTGCCATGAAAGGCGAGCATTTGGTGCCACAATTAAAATCTTCGGACTAAGTTTTCCTCCGATTTTCAGAGTATCTACATCTAATTTATCAAAATAAGTATCTGCAAATTGCTGTGCTTGTGCTTCTTCAATTACAAAGAAACCGCCCCAAGGCCTAGTTTCGTCTCTATTTACTACGTTAAAACCTTCTAGTTTTAGACGCTGTGCTACGCTATCAAAAATATCTTTTTTCTCAGTTTCCATTTATCCCAAAAATAGGGGTTACAAATTAAAAACAACGCTTTTAACTTATAGTTTTTCTAAAAAAGTGCTGAAAATCAGTTTTATGCTTTTAGTTGTCTGGCACTACGTTTGCCTATGGCAATGAAAATAGCAGATAGTAAAGCGAATAACAAAGTAATTGCGATGCAATTGAACAATACTTTAGCCACACCAAGCTTGTTTACGTTAAGAAACGGATAGGGATAGAATTCAACAAAACTTCCTCGTACCATCACAAAAACGGTATATACTAAAGGATAGATTAACCATCCCCAAATATTTTTCCATTTCAATTCATATTTAGGAACGAAGAAAATCCAATATACGAGAAACATTAGTGGCACCACTACATGCAATAATTCATTTAAAACCATTGCCCAGCCCTCTAAAACCCATAAAAACCTTAACACTGTGTTGTAAACTAAAGCTACCACTGTAATGTAAACTGTAAGCGCTGTTTTAACTGACGGTTTTGAAAAGAAGTTGCCTAATCCCGTTTTCGGAAAGCACATGATTGACGTGCTACAAATTGCCACTAACAAATTACTATCAATGGTAAAATAGCTAAAGAACCTCACCAAAAGTTCTGGTTTTGGTGCCACGCCACTATTAAATTGTAAATAGAATTGAAAAACAAGTGCAAACCAGGCCACTAAGGTTAAAATGGCTAAATATGTCTTTTCGGTTTTATTTTGAGGGCTTTGCATCGTTAATCTAAAATAAAAAGCCATTCACTAATAGAGCAAATGGCTTGATGAAAGTTCTAAGCTTGAGCAGTTGGACCACCAAATCCCATTGGAAATGGTGTTTCATCTTGCGTTTTTATACGACCGTGTACGGCTTCAAACTTCTCAATATTATCTTGCATCGCATGCATTAAACGTTTGGCGTGCTCTGGCGTTAATATAATCCTAGATTTAACTTTTGCTTTCGGAATACCCGGCATTACCCTAATAAAATCTAATACAAACTCTGTATTCGAATGTGTAATGATAGCTAAGTTCGAAAAAATACCTTCTGCAATTTCTTCCGCTAACTCTATATTTAGTTGATTGTCGTTCTGTTGTTCTTCCATAATAACAAAACTAAACTTTTAACGCATACATTCAAAAATAAAAAATCTCCAAGGAATTAACCTTGGAGATCTATAATAAGTTGAAGTTTTAAAGCTTAAGCTTCTACTTCTTCTTGTTTAGACGCTAATAATTTATCGTACTCCTCTTGAGAACCTACAATGATACGCTCGTAGCCACGTACACCAGTACCTGAAGGAATCAAGTGACCAACAATTACGTTTTCTTTCAAGCCTAACATTCTGTCTTTCTTACCTGCAATTGCAGCTTCGTTCAACACTTTTGTAGTTTCCTGGAATGAAGCAGCAGAGATAAACGATTTAGTACCCAATGAAGCACGAGTGATACCTTGCAATACTGAACTAGCAGTAGCTGGATGTGCATCTCTTACTTCGATCTGTTTCAAATCTTGACGTTTCAATTGAGAGTTTTCATCTCTTAGTTTACGTAAAGAAAGAATTTGACCTGGTTTTACTGTCGTAGAATCACCTGCCTCAACAACAACCTTCTTATCAAAGATCTCGTCGTTTTCGATCATAAAGTCCCAACGATCTACAGAGTCATTTTCTAAGAAACGAGTGTCACCCGGATCTTCGATATGTACTTTCTGCATCATTTGGTGTACAATCACCTCAAAGTGCTTATCATTAATTTTCACACCTTGTAAACGGTAAACCTCTTGGATACCATTTACTAGGTACTCTTGCACAGCTGCTGGACCTTTAATAGCTAAGATATCTGCTGGAGAGATAGAACCATCTGACAATGGCATACCTGCTTTAACGAAATCGTTATCTTGTACCAAGATGTGTTTAGACAATGGAACAAGGTATTTTTTAACCTCGCCATCTCTAGACTCGATAGTCATTTCGCGATTACCACGTTTGATACCACCTAAAGTTACCACACCATCAATTTCTGTTACAACCGCTGGATTTGAAGGGTTACGAGCCTCGAATAACTCAGTTACACGAGGTAAACCACCTGTAATATCTCGGGTTTTACCAGTAGCACGAGGAATTTTAACTAAAACCTCACCTGTTTGTACTGCATCTCCATCATCAACGGCAATGTGTGCACCTACAGGAATGTTATAAGTTCTTATTACATCGCCTTTTTTATCTAATACCTTAATTGAAGGGTTTTTAGTTTTATCACGAGTATCAATAATCACTTTTTCGCGGTGACCAGTTTGCTCATCAGATTCTTCACGGAAAGTTACACCTTCAACGATAGCATCAAATTCGATTTTACCGCCAAACTCTGAAATAATAACCGCGTTATATGGATCCCAAGAACAAATTTTATCGCCTTTAGTAACCTTATCACCTTCTTTGATGTATAAAAATGCACCATAAGGGATATTGTTAGTTACAATAACTTTATTAGTACCTGGCTCAATAATTCTAAACTCACCCGAACGTCCTAATACAATCTCCACTACGCCATCTTCTGTTGTAGTTGGTACTGTACGTAAGTTTTCAAACTCTACAATACCGTCGAATTTTGCATTGATTTGCGACTCGTTGGCAATGTTAGAAGCCGTACCACCCACGTGGAATGTACGAAGTGTTAACTGTGTACCCGGCTCACCGATTGACTGTGCAGCAATTACACCTACAGCCTCACCTCTTTGAACACGTTTACCAGATGCCAAGTTACGTCCGTAACATAAAGCACAAACACCACGCTTATTTTCACAAGTTAATACCGAACGAATTTCTATACCTTCTAATGGAGATTCTTCAATTGCCTTAGCAACGTCTTCGTTGATATCGTCGCCTGCAGCTACCAATAATTTACCATCCAAAGGATTGAAAACATCGTGTAGCGAAATACGACCTAAAATACGTTCGTACAATGGTTCAACGATATCTTCCTGATCTTTCAATGCTGTAGTGTACATACCTCTTAAAGTTCCACAATCTTCAGCATTAACAATCATATCTTGCGCTACGTCATGCAAACGACGAGTTAAGTAACCCGCATCGGCAGTTTTTAACGCCGTATCCGCCAAACCTTTACGAGCACCGTGAGTAGAGATAAAGTACTCTAATACAGATAATCCCTCTTTAAAGTTTGATAAGATCGGGTTTTCGATAATCTCACCACCAGAACCAGATTTTTGAGGTTTAGCCATTAAGCCCCTCATACCTGCCAACTGACGAATTTGCTCTTTAGAACCACGGGCTCCAGAGTCAAGCATCATGTAAACAGAGTTGAAACCTTGGTTATCTGATGATAATTGGTTCATTACAAACGTAGTTAAACGGTTGTTGATACGAGTCCAGATATCGATGATTTGGTTGTAACGCTCGTTGTTGGTAATGAAACCCATGTTATAGTTGTTTCTTACTTCTTCAACTTCGTTAGCAGCCTGCTCTAATAAAGTATGTTTCTCTACTGGAATATTAACATCCTGTAAGTTAAACGATAAACCACCTTGGAAAGCCATTTTGAAACCAAGCTCTTTGATATCATCTAAGAATCTTGCAGAGCGAGCCATACCAGTCATTTTCACTACTTCACCAATAATATCTCTTAAAGATTTTTTAGTTAATAGCTCGTTGATATAACCTACCTCTTCTGGCACCATTTGGTTAAATAACACACGACCAACTGTAGTTTCAATTAACTTGTTTACAATGGTACCGTCTGCTTCTTTAACATTAGCTTTTACTTTAATAAAAGCATGCAAATCGATTTGCTTTTCGTTGTATGCAATAATTACCTCTTCAGCAGAATAAAAGCTCATATCCTGACCTTTTACTACTCTACCGCTATCAGTTCTACGGCCTTTAGTAATATAATAAAGACCCAAAACCATATCCTGAGAAGGTACTGTAATTGGTGTACCGTTAGCAGGGTTAAGGATATTGTGTGCAGCTAACATCAATACTTGGGCTTCCAAAATTGCAGCATTACCTAATGGTAAGTGAACTGCCATCTGGTCACCATCAAAATCGGCGTTGAATGCCGTACACACTAATGGGTGTAATTGAATAGCTTTACCTTCTACTAATTTAGGCTGGAAAGACTGAATACCTAACCTGTGTAACGTAGGTGCACGGTTTAGTAATACAGGGTGTCCTTTTAATACGTTTTCAAGAATATCCCAAACTAATGGATCTTTTCTATCAACAATTTTCTTAGCCGATTTTACAGTTTTTACAACACCACGCTCAATCATCTTACGAATAATGAATGGTTTGTAAAGCTCTGCAGCCATATCTTTTGGTAAACCGCACTCGTGTAATTTAAGGTTTGGACCTACAACAATTACCGAACGAGCAGAATAATCCACACGTTTACCTAATAAGTTTTGACGGAAACGACCTTGTTTACCTTTCAAGATATCTGAAAGTGATTTCAAGGCACGGTTACCTTCAGTTTTAACAGCATTTACTTTACGTGAGTTATCGAATAACGAATCTACAGCTTCCTGTAACATACGTTTCTCGTTACGTAAAATAACCTCTGGTGCTTTAATCTCGATCAAACGTTTTAAACGGTTGTTACGGATAATTACACGACGATATAAATCGTTCAAATCTGAAGTGGCAAAACGACCACCTTCCAATGGCACTAAAGGACGCAATTCTGGTGGAATAACTGGAACGATTTTGATAATCATCCACTCTGGGTTATTCTCAATATTTGCTCTTGAACCACGGAAAGCCTCTACAACTTGAAGACGTTTTAACGCCTCGTTTTTACGTTGCTGAGAAGTTTCGTTAGCCGCTTGGTGACGTAAATTATAAGATAAGCTATCTAAATCAATACGTTTCAACAAATCTTCTAACGCTTCTGCTCCCATTTTGGCAACAAATTTATTAGGATCTTTATCGTCTAGATATTGATTTTCTTTAGGTAATTTATCTAAAATATCAAGGTACTCTTCTTCAGTTAAGAAATCCATGAATTGGATACCTTGCTCGCCCATTAAACCAGCTTGAATTACTACGTAACGTTCGTAGTAAATAATCAAGTCTAACTTTTTAGTAGGCAAACCTAAAAGATAACCGATTTTGTTAGGCAAAGAACGGAAATACCAGATATGCGCAACAGGAACCACCAAGTTGATGTGTCCCATACGCTCTCTACGTACTTTCTTTTCAGTTACCTCAACACCACAACGGTCGCAAACAATACCCTTATAACGGATACGTTTGTATTTACCGCAATGACATTCGTAATCTTTTACCGGACCAAAAATACGCTCACAAAACAAACCATCACGTTCAGGTTTGTAAGTACGGTAATTGATAGTCTCAGGTTTTAACACCTCACCACTTGAACGCTCTAGAATAATTTCTGGAGACGATAAGCTAATGGTTATCGAGGTGAAATTGCTTTTTAATTTATTATCCTTTTTGTAAGACATATTCTTTCTTTAAAGTTGTGAGTTACGAGTTGCGAGTTATGGGTCTGGTCTTAAAACCAATAACCCGTAACCCGTAACAAATAACTAGTCTAACGTAATATCTAAACCTAAACCGCGTAGCTCATGTACCAATACGTTGAACGATTCTGGTACACCTGGAGTTGGTAGGTTTTCGCCTTTAACAATGGCTTCGTAAGTTTTAGCTCTTCCAATAACATCATCAGACTTCACAGTCAAGATTTCTTGAAGGATATTAGCAGCACCGAATGCTTCTAATGCCCAAACCTCCATCTCACCAAAACGCTGACCACCGAATTGAGCTTTACCACCCAATGGCTGTTGTGTAATTAATGAGTATGGTCCGATAGAACGGGCGTGCATCTTATCATCAACCATGTGACCTAATTTCAGCATGTAAATAATACCTACTGTAGTCGGCTGATCAAATTTCTCACCTGTTAAACCGTTGTTTAAGTAAGTTCTACCAGAAGCTGGCAAACCTGCTTTAGCAATCCATTCTTCAACTTCATCAGATTTAGCACCGTCAAAAATTGGAGTAGCGAATTTCACGCCCAATTCTTTACCAGCCCAAGCCAATACAGTTTCGTAGATCTGGCCCAAGTTCATACGTGAAGGAACACCTAGTGGGTTCAACACAATATCAACTGGAGTTCCGTCGTCTAAGAAAGGCATATCTTCATCACGTACAATACGAGCAACGATACCCTTATTACCGTGACGACCTGCCATCTTATCACCTACTTTTAATTTACGCTTCTTAGCAACATAAACCTTAGCCATCTGAACAATTCCTGATGGTAGCTCATCTCCAACACTAATCGCAAATTTATCACGTTTGTAAGCACCTAGTTCTTCGTTTACACGGATACCATAGTTGTGCAACAACATTTTAATTTGCTCATTTTTGTCTTCATCAGTAGTCCATTTGTATGGATTAATGTGAGCATATTCTAAATCAGCTAATATTTTTTGAGTAAACTTAGCACCTTTAGCAATTAAAAGTTCTTTGTAAACATTGAATACACCTTGAGATGTTTTACCATTTACAACTTGGAACAATTTCTCTACTAACTCGTTTTTAAGGCTCTCAGTAACGCTATTATATTTCTTGTCTAACTTCTCAATTGCCGATTTTTCTTCAGCTTTGGTAGTTTTCTTAGCTCTAGAGAATAATTTAGTATCAATAACCACACCTTTAATTGATGGTGGAGTTTTCAAAGAAGCATCTTTTACGTCGCCAGCTTTGTCACCAAAGATTGCACGTAATAATTTCTCTTCTGGTGAAGGATCTGATTCACCTTTTGGAGTAATTTTACCAATAAGGATATCGCCTTCTTTAACCTCAGCACCAACACGGATAATACCGTTTTCATCTAAGTCTTTAGTAGCCTCTTCAGAAACGTTAGGGATATCTGGAGTTAACTCCTCTTCACCACGTTTTGTATCACGTACTTCTAGTTCAAACTCTTCGATGTGTAATGATGTAAAGATGTCTTCTCTAACAATACGCTCGTTAATTACAATCGCATCCTCAAAGTTGTATCCTTGCCAAGGCATGAAAGCTACTTTTAAGTTTCTTCCTAACGCCAATTCACCATCTTCAGTAGCATAACCTTCGCAAAGCACCTGTCCTTTAGTAACTTTTTGGCCTTTTTTAACAATTGGCTTTAAGTTGATACAAGTATTCTGGTTAGTTTTCTTGAACTTGGTTAATCTATAAGTTCTGCTATCACCTTCGAAAGAAACTAAACGATCATCGTCATTTCTCTCGTATTTGATCACAATTTGATTTGCATCTACATACTCAACAACACCAGTTCCTTCTGCATTGATCAAAGTTCTAGAGTCACGAGCAACGCGACCTTCTAAACCTGTACCAACAATAGGAGCCTCAGGACGCAACAATGGTACGGCCTGACGTTGCATGTTAGATCCCATCAACGCCCTGTTCGCATCATCATGTTCTAAGAACGGAATTAACGAAGCTGCAATTGATGTAATCTGGTTAGGAGCAATATCCATCAAATCTAATTTCTCTGGCTCGATAATCGGGAAGTCACCCTCGTAACGTGCTTTTACACGTGGCGTAGAGAAGTTACCTTTATCATCGTACTGTGCGTTAGCCTGAGCGATAGTTTTACCATCTTCATCTTCTGCAGATAGGTAAATCACATCCTCGTTCATCGCTACTTTACCATCAACAACCTTTTTGTAAGGAGTTTCGATAAAACCTAAGCTATTGATTTTAGCATGTACACAAAGTGAAGAAATCAAACCAATGTTTGGACCCTCTGGAGTTTCGATAGTACACAAACGACCGTAGTGCGTATAGTGAACGTCACGAACCTCGAAACCGGCACGCTCACGAGATAGACCACCTGGACCTAAAGCTGAAAGACGACGCTTGTGCGTAATCTCTGCCAAAGGATTGGTTTGATCCATGAACTGTGATAATTGGTTGGTTCCAAAGAATGAATTAATTACCGACGATAAGGTACGGGCATTAATCAAATCGGTTGGTGTAAACACCTCGTTATCGCGAATGTTCATACGCTCACGGATAGTTCTAGCCATACGAGCTAAACCTACACCAAACTGTGCGTACAATTGCTCACCTACCGTACGTACACGACGGTTTGATAAGTGGTCAATATCATCCACCTCCTCTTTAGAGTTAATCAATTTGATTAGATACTTAACAATAGCAATAATGTCAGCTTTCGTCAACACTTTTACATCATCAGGAGTATCCATTTTCAACTTACGGTTGATACGGTATCTACCAACATCACCTAAGTCGTAACGTTTATCCGAGAAGAACAAACGCTCAATGATACCTCTTGCAGTTTCCTCATCAGGTGGTTCTGCGTTACGCAAAGCACGGTAGATGTTCTCCACAGCCTCTTTTTCAGAGTTTGAAGTATCTTTTTGTAAAGTATTATATATAATGGTATAATCAGCTTGAGATGCACCATCATCTTTAGATAAGATAATAGTTTTAACACCTGCATCGATGATCAAATCAATATGGTCGTCTTCTAAAACAGTATCCCTGTCTAAAATAACTTCATTACGGTCAATAGAAACTACCTCACCGGTATCCTCATCCACGAAATCTTCTACCCACTTTCTAAGAACCCTAGCAGCTAGTTTACGTCCAATATACTTCTTCAAACCAGATTTGCTAACTTTTACTTCATCAGCTAAATCAAAAAGTTCTAAGATATCTTTATCAGAATCATAACCAATAGCACGCAATAATGTGGTTACTGGGAATTTCTTTTTACGGTCGATATAAGCATACATTACGTTATTAACGTCTGTAGCGAACTCGATCCAAGATCCTTTAAACGGAATTACACGGGCAGAGTATAACTTGGTACCATTAGTGTGACGGCTTTGGCCGAAGAACACACCTGGAGACCTGTGCAATTGAGATACAATTACACGCTCTGCGCCATTAATTACGAATGTACCTTTAGGAGTCATATAAGGGATAGTTCCCAAATACACATCCTGAATGATGGTTTCGAAATCTTCGTGCTCAGCGTCGTTACAAGAAAGCTTCAATTTAGCTTTCAACGGAACGCTGTACGTTAGCCCACGGTCAATACATTCTGGAATGTCATAACGAGGTGGGTCAATAAAATAATCTAAAAATTCTAAAACAAAGATGTTTCTAGAATCAGTGATTGGGAAGTTTTCAGCAAATACTTTAAACAAACCTTCTGTATGACGGTTGTCTGAAGTAGTTTCGATCTGAAAAAATTCTCTAAATGATTGCAACTGCACATCCAGAAAATCTGGATAATCGATAATGTGCTTACTACGTGCAAAATTTACTCTTTGGTCGACTTTATTTGCCAAGGGACTAAATTTAATTTAGTTTAAGAATAAACTATTTTTTGGTTTTAAAAGGGCATTTCATCCACCAAACAAAATGAAATGTTTATAAACGGGAATAGACTCCGACTTTGCAGTCGGAGTCTTTTCTTAAAGGTTCGTTAAAATTAAGTGATTACTTAATCTCAACTACAGCTCCAGCTTCTTCTAATTGTTTTTTCAAAGCTTCTGCTTCGTCTTTAGCAACACCAGCTTTTAATTCTTTTGGTGCACCGTCAACTAAGTCTTTAGCTTCTTTCAAACCTAAACCAGTTAAGTCTTTAACAAGTTTTACAACTGCTAATTT
>Ga0256901_1001635_pt1 | contig 11006 bp, 9 predicted proteins | sample MC6MC0689MT_FD_190200 | JGI IMG/M metagenome (GOLD analysis project Ga0256901, IMG submission 190200) | Metatranscriptome of enriched soil aggregate microbial communities from Iowa State University, Ames, United States - MC6-MC0689-MT... | ecosystem: Environmental > Terrestrial > Soil >... | reverse complement strand
CAGCTATCAAAGTATCTCGTATTATGGGATTACTTCCATTCGTAGCAGAAGACAAATAAGATTGATGTAGCCAAGGCATTGACCTTGCGTCAATTTTTAAGACCAGCATATTTCGATATTCGTATCGGTGTATGCTGGTTTTTTGTTGCAAAATGTTTTTTAATGAAGGAATTTGTTTGGGCCATTCGGTAAAATATCCTCTATATAGATATGTATTCAATTATAATAATCAAGAGTTCTACAAAATTTATGATTCTTAGCGTTTTTTGTTCAATAACGTGAAAAAATGGTACAATGAAGTTTAGTAAGTTTTGACTGAAAAAAGGAAGGTTTTCAATGCCGAATAATCAAACAAAGGCGCTTGTACAGGGTGCTGCAATGGTGGCAATTTTTACGTTGATGATGATAATATCTGCGTATATTCCTCTTGCTTTCATGCTAGTATTTTTATTTGCACCATTACCCTTTGCATGGTATAGCGCAAAATATAAGCGCTCCACATCAATTTTAGTAGCAATTGTCGGATGTATTCTAACATTTATAACTAGCGGTTTAGCCATACTGCCATTCGCATTTATTTTTGCGGTATTAGGAATAATTATGGGTGCTGCTATTCGCCAACAAAAAAGTAAATTGTATTTATTTATGTCATCAGGTATTGCAGTTCTTTTAACGACTGCAATTGTATTTCTCACGTATTTACGTCTCGCAGGCATTAATATGGTTGAGATTGGTGTAGAAATGGCGAAAAAAAATTATGAGCAAACAGCAACAATGTCACAAAATATAACTGGGCAATCGACTATTACTCCTGACCAGATAGAAGCTGTTTCGAAGATGATGGAATTAACGATTCCATCAACAGTAACATTGGGGGCATTTTTTGTAGCATTTATACTGATGTCAATTAATTTACCTGTTTTAAAACGTCTAGGATTAGATGTACCTAAATTTTCACCATTTCAACATATGCGTTTACCACGTTCAATATTATGGTATTACATGATTGTTCTGTGTATCAATTTATTTATACGCCCAGATTTAGGTTCTACATTAGATGTTATTGTTATTAATGTTTCATATATTTTATGGGTTTTATTAATATTACAGGGAATTTCCTTTATCCATTATTTTATTTCCAAAAAGGGTATGCCAGTAGGTGTAAAATGGATTGCGACTTTGCTCGCGATACCATTATCATCCTTTATGATATTACTTGGTATCATAGACCTAGGTTTCGATGTTCGTTCACTTGTGAAAGGGAAAACTCAAGAATAAGGAGCTGATGTAATGGGGACTTTTAGAAAACGACCAATTCGCTATCCGCTTTTTGTTCTTTCCATTTTTGGCATTGTGACGTTCATGCTTCTATGTTTTTGGAATATCGGGATAGGTATTGGGTATGGAGTAGGCTTTGCACTGTTAATGGCCTATACGTGGAAGGTAGAACAAGTAGCCTTTGATGAAACAGAAAAGCATATTGAATCCATTTCTTTTCGTATGAAAAAGGTTGGAGAAGAGGCATTGCTTGAAATGCCAATTGGAATTTTACTTGTCAATGATCAATATGAAATAGAATGGTCCAATCCATATATGCAGGGAGTTTTAAATAGGGAAACATTAGTAGGTGAAGGAATAGTCAATATTTCCGATGACATCTATGTACTGATGAAGACAGAAGAATCAAATGAAGCAACAATTACGCTACGTGAACGAAAATATCGTGTTTTTTATAAAAAAGAAGAACGTCTTCTCTATTTCTTTGATATTACAGAGCAGATTGCGATTGAAAAGCAATACTTTGCAGATCGTACAGTCATTGCCATTTTATTTGTTGATAATTATGATGAAATTACGCAGGCGATGGATGACCAGCTACGTAGTTTAACCAATACAATGGTTACATCCATTGTCAATGAATGGGCTGCAGAGCACGGAATATTTGTAAAAAGAATTTCATCTGACCGTTTTTTAGCAGTATTAAATGAATCTATCTTAATCGAGCTTGAAAAGAAAAAATTTGCTATTTTAGATACCATTCGAGAAAAAACAGCGCAAAAAAATCTCTCATTAACATTGAGTATTGGTGTAGGTGCAGGATCATCATCATTAGTGGAACTTGGTGAGCTAGCACAATCCAGTCTTGATCTTGTTTTAGGACGTGGTGGCGATCAGGTGGCTATTAAACAGCCAACAGGAAAGCTAAAGTTCTATGGGGGAAAAACCAATCCAGTGGAAAAACGTACACGTGTAAGAGCAAGGGTTATTTCCCATGCTTTACGTGATTTAATTCAGGATAGTGATCAAGTATTTGTGATGGGACATAAAAATCCTGATATGGATTCAATTGGTGCGTCTGTCGGTGTACGAAAAATGGCGCAAATGAATGATGTAAAGGGTTATGTTATCATAAATTTTGATGAATTAAACGGAAGTGTCACACGTTTAATGAATGAAATTGAGAGTAAATCGGATTTCTATGAAAATTTCCTAACACCAGAGGAAGCTGCGGCAAAAATGACCGAAAAGTCGTTGCTCGTTATAGTTGATACACATAAACCGGATTTAGTCATCGATTCTCATCTTTTAAGATTGGCTGAAAAGGTTGTTGTGATTGATCACCATCGTCGAAGTGAGGATTTTATAGAGAATCCAACACTTGTTTATATGGAGCCGTATGCCTCGTCGACTGCTGAGCTTATTACAGAGTTACTAGAATATCAACCAAAGCGGGCGAAGATAAATATGCTAGAGGCAACAGCCCTACTAGCGGGAATTATTGTTGATACGAAGAGTTTTACCTTGCGTACCGGCGCTCGCACATTTGAAGCAGCTTCTTATTTACGGACAAATGGTGCTGATACGGTGCTTGTCCAGCGCCTTTTAAAAGAAGATGTGGATACGTATATAGAGCGTTCTAAAATTGTACAAACCGTAAAATTTGTAAAACCTGGTATTGCCATTGCTGTCGGTGAGGAATCGAAAATTTATGATTCCGTATTAATTGCGCAAACAGCAGATATTTTATTAACAATGAAGGATGTTGGTGCTTCCTTTGTTATAGCACATCGAGCAGATGGAAAAATCGGTATAAGTGCAAGGTCGCTTGGCGAAGTAAATGTCCAGCTTATTATGGAGAAGCTCGGAGGTGGCGGTCATTTAACAAATGCAGCCTGCCAGATGGAAGGGAATTCCATAGAGGACGTGAAAAAATATTTAGAAGAGGCCATAAATGAGGTACTTGAAGGGAGTTTTGAATCATGAAAGTAGTTTTTTTAAAAGATGTTAAAGGAAAAGGTAAAAAAGGAGAAATTAAAAACGTAGCTGACGGCTATGCACAAAATTTCTTAATTAAAAATGGCTATGCAGCTGAAGCTAATGCACAAGCATTAAGTCAATTAGAAGGACAAAAGAAATTACAAGCCAAAAATGCAGCAGCAGAATTAGCCGAAGCAAAAGCGTTAAAAGAAAAGTTAGAAGCTTTAACTGTAGAACTAAAAGCGAAATCAGGTGAAGGTGGTCGCTTATTCGGTTCTATTTCTACTAAACAAATTGCTGATGCACTACAAAAAGTACATGGCATTAAAATTGATAAACGTAAAATGACTTTAAATGAGGGTATTCGTGCACTAGGATTTACAAATGTACCTGTAAAACTACACCATGAAGTAACTGCAACATTAAAAGTACATGTAACGGAAGAATAAGGGGCGACAATTCATGAGCGAACCGATGATGGACCGCGTTCCACCGCATAACCGGGAAGCGGAGCAATCGGTTATCGGTGCCATTTTCCTTGATCCACAAGCATTAATTACAGCGTCGGAAATTTTATTAGCGGATGATTTTTATCATAATGCACATAAGAAAATTTTTGAAACGATGCTGCGCTTAAGTGACCAAGGAAAAGCGATAGATGTTGTTACAGTTACAGAAGAATTATCAGCAAAAAAAGAGATTGAAGATGTTGGCGGGCTATCGTATTTACTAGAGCTCGCCAATGCTGTCCCTACAGCTGCTAATGTCGCACACTATGCAAAGATTGTTGAAGAAAAGGCACTCTTAAGACGTTTAATTCGCGTTGCTACTAAAATTGTAGAAGATGGCTATACGCGCGAAGATGAAGTAGAAGCATTACTAGGCGAAGCAGAGAAGAAAATGATGGAGGTAGCCAATCGTAAAAATGCTGGTGATTTTAAGCATGTTAAAGACGTTTTGGTGGAAACCTTTGATAACATTGAACAGCTCCAATCTCGTAAGGGAGATGTTACAGGTATTCCGACGGGCTTCCGTGATTTAGATAATATTACTGCTGGATTCCAGCGCAACGATTTAATTATTGTAGCGGCACGTCCATCTGTGGGGAAAACAGCCTTTGCTTTAAATGTTGCGCAAAGTGTTGCTGTCCAAGCCCGTGAGAATGTTGCAATCTTCTCACTGGAAATGGGTGCAGAGCAGCTTGTCATGCGTATGCTTTGCGCAGAGGGAAATATAGATGCACAAGTTTTGCGTACAGGTGCTTTAACTACGGAAGATTGGGGTAAACTAACTATGGCAATGGGAAGTTTATCGAATTCTGGAATCTTTATTGATGATACGCCAGGTGTACGTATTAATGAAATCCGAGCAAAATGTCGACGCTTAGCACAGGAGCATGGGCTTGGAATGATTTTAATTGATTATTTACAGCTCATTCAAGGTAGTGGTAAACCTGGAGAGAACCGTCAGCAGGAGGTATCTGAAATTTCACGTTCATTAAAGGGATTAGCACGTGAATTAAAGGTTCCGGTAATTGCCTTATCACAGCTATCACGTGGTGTTGAGCAGCGTCAAGATAAGCGACCAATGATGAGTGACCTACGTGAATCAGGAAGTATTGAGCAAGATGCTGATATTGTGGCCTTCTTATATCGTGATGATTATTACGATAAAGAATCGGAAAATAAAAATATGATTGAAATCATTATTGCAAAACAGCGTAATGGTCCAACAGGTACTGTTACACTTGCATTTAAAAAAGAATTCAATAAATTTATTAACGTGGACTGGTCGCAAATGCCACCACCACCTCCACGTGATTAAGAATATCTAACGATAGAAAAGCTTTTAATCTAAATGTTAGATAATATTCATACCATTCTGTCATTAAACACGAACGTTAAATCATATTTTTTGATTTTATGTTCGTGTTTTTAACTATTTTTTGTTGACTTGTTGTTTCTATCATTGTTACAATAGTTAACGGCTTAAAAATTGAGATACAAAGCGTATCTAACGGAGGTGCTGATTATGACATCAGTAGTTGTTGTAGGAACACAATGGGGAGACGAAGGAAAAGGTAAAATTACAGATTTCCTATCGCAAAAAGCCGATGCAATCGCTCGTTTTGCAGGTGGTGATAATGCAGGACACACCATTAAATTTGATGGTGAAACATATAAGCTACATTTAATTCCATCAGGTATTTTCTATAAAGATAAGACGTCAGTAATCGGCAATGGATTGGTTGTTAATCCAAAGTCATTAGTAACTGAGCTTAGAGGTTTGCAGGAGCGTGGCATTAATACAGACAACCTACGTATTTCTAATCGTGCCCATGTTATTTTGCCATATCATATCAAACAAGATATTGCTGATGAGGAGAGCCGTGGTGACAATAAAATTGGCACGACTTGTAAAGGTATTGGCCCTTGCTATCAAGATAAAGTAGCCCGCATTGGTATCCGTATGGCTGATTTACTGGACAAAGAAATATTTGAAGAAAAACTACGTCATAATTTAGCAATTAAGAATAAATTATTCGAGAAGTTCTACGAAGTTGAAGGTGTAACGTTTGAAGAAATTTTTGAAGAGTACTATGCATATGGACAAGAAATCGCAAAATATGTAACAGATACATCAAAAATTTTAAATGATGTCTTGGATAAAGGCGGCAAAGTGTTATTTGAAGGTGCTCAAGGTATCTTACTTGATGTCGATCAAGGTACGTATCCGTTTGTAACGTCTTCAAATCCTGTTGCTGGTGGAGTAGCAATTGGTGCTGGTATCGGTCCATCACGAGTTTCTAATGTTATTGGTGTATGTAAAGCCTATACATCACGTGTTGGTGATGGTCCATTCCCAACTGAATTATTCGACGAAATGGGTCAACGAATCCGTGAAGTCGGTCGTGAATATGGTACAACAACAGGTCGTCCACGTCGTGTAGGCTGGTTTGATACGGTAGTTGTCCGTCATTCACGTAGAGTAAGTGGAATTACACATCTTGCACTTAATTCAATCGATGTTCTATCTGGCTTAGACACTGTAAAAATCTGTACGGCGTATAATTATCAAGGTGAAACCATTACAGAATATCCAGCAAATCTTCATATTATTGAACAATGTGAACCAATTTATGAAGAGCTACCAGGCTGGTCAGAGGATGTTACAGGCTGCAGAACTTTAGAGGAGCTACCTGAAAATGCACGTCGCTATGTAGAACGTGTGAGCGAGTTGACAGGTATTCAAATTGCAACATTCTCGGTTGGTCCTGCACGTGAACAAACAAATGTTTTAGTGGATATTTGGGAAGCATAATAAGATTAAAAGGGCGTGCCATATACGGTACGCCCTTTTATATTTAGTGAATATCCTTTTTCTTGAAGCGTCCACCTTTAACCTCTGCTATATTACCAATCGCAAGGAACGCATTATCATCAATTTCAGCGACAATCGATTTTAGCTTCGATTCCTCTAATCGTGTAATAACAGTAAAAATAACCTTTTTATCGTTACCTGTATAAGCCCCCTCACCATGAAGGAAGGTTACACCTCGACCGAGTCGGTCCATTATGGTTTGGCCGATTTCATCTATTTCATCACTAATAATGTAGACGGATTTTGATTCCTCCATCCCTTGAATAACAATGTCAATCATTTTATAGGCAATATAATAAGCTAGGATAGAGTACATAGCTTGTTCCCAGGTGAAGATAAAGCCTGCTACCGTAAAGATAAGGATATTGAAGAACATAATAATTTCACCCACAGAAAAGGGGGTTTTTCGATTAAATAAAATGGCTAAAATTTCGGTACCATCTAACGATCCACCATACCTGATAACAATGCCGACGCCAATTCCTAAAATCATGCCACCAAAAACGGTCGCTAATAAAGTATCCTGTGTAAATGGTTGTAGATTATGTAATGAGATTGTTGTTACTGATAGTACGGTAATACCTAGGCCTGTAGAAAGTGCAAAGGTTTTACCAATTTGCTTATAGCCTAAAAAGATAAAGGGTAGGTTTAAAATGAAGATAAATATACCAAGAGGTAATGTTAATAAATGTGAAGTGATGATAGAAACACCTACGATTCCACCATCCATAATGTGGTTTGGTACTAAAAATAATTCTAATCCTAGTGCCATTATTATTGCACCTAGTGCCACCATAATGCTCCTTATGACAATTCTACGAGCCCTATTTTTTTGTGGCTTGACCAATCTAGGCGTTATTTCAGAGGTCTGTGAATCACTCAATGTAATCGCTCCAATCAACTAGTGTATCCTTCTCCTCTATTTTATCGGAATATTAAAAAAGTAAAAAGTAATAAGTTTTAATTCTCATAAAAAAAATATGAATAGTATTATAAGAATATCAACCAATAAATATATAAAATTACAATTATAAGAGTATATAACAGATAAGAGTTATGTAACAATTAGTCGAAAAATAATACATTTACATTACAAAAGTATGAAAATATTCAATCCCTTTTTTCTTTATGGTAAAGTATAGTGGTGCAAAATTATTTTGTGGGTAATTAATCCTATGGTAGCATAAAGTTGGAAGGGGCTTTATTGATGAGTTCGTCTTGGTATAAAAAAGAAGAAAATAATAGATTGACTTACAATCTATCTTCATTCAAAAAAATGTCTATTATTGCAATTTTAATGACTAGTTTAACCGTAAATACTGGCTTTGCAAAAGAAAATCATAAAGGTGATTTAAATAAGATTTTTCATATTTATGTAGGTGATCAATATATTGGCGCGGTATCTAACGAGAAGGCTGTCCAGGAAATTATTACATCGAAGGAAAGAGAATTTAGTCAACAGTATAAAGAATTGTCTATTAATGCTAGTACATCTGTTAAAATCATCCCAGAGCAGGTGTTTAGTAACGGAACTAAAGATGTGGAAATATTAGCGAAATTAGAACAATCTTTAGTTGCTAAGTCTCAAGCTTTTACCTTGTTTGTAGATAATAAGCCTCTCGTATCCTTAAAAGATGCAAAAGCTTATGAAGATACTATACGTTTACTAAAATTACAATATGTTTCACAGCAAGAGATGAATAGTTTACATACTGATCAGCAATCAACGAATCAAGTATCGCCACTACAATCTGGTGAAACCCGTTTGTTAAATGTTTCCTTTAAACAAGGAGTTTCAGGTGTTACACAAAATGTTTCTCCAAGTACTATTGTTACTCCTGAGAAGGCTGTGCAATATTTAATGACAGGCTCTTTAGAGCAAGAAACCTATAAAATTCAATCAGGCGATGTTCTAGGCTCAGTTGCTCAAAAGCATAACTTAACTACAGCTGAATTACTAGCATTAAATCCTGGTATTACTGTAGATACTGTTCTACAAATTGGGCAAGCAATGAACGTAACAGTTGCAAAACCATTTGTTACTCTCGAAGTCAAACAAGAGAAGAAAGTTATAGATACAATACCTTTTAGGAAAATAATTGAAGAAGATTCAAACATGTATAAAGGTGAAAAAGTAGTGAAGCAGCAGGGCGTTGATGGAAAGAAAGAAACATCTTATCTATTAACCTCTGAAAATGGAACACGTACATCCAAAGTGGCGTTAGAAGAGCAAATTATTCAGCAACCATTAGATGAGATTGAGGTTGTTGGTACGAAGGTCATTTCTTCTCGTGGTACAGGTGAATTTACTTGGCCTACTGTAGGAGGCAATATTTCAAGTCAGATGGGTCAACGATGGGGAACTGTCCATCGTGGTATTGATATTGCCCGACCAAGTAATTATGATATCTTAGCTTCTGATAATGGGGTTGTAGTAGCAGCTGGCAGCTCAGGCAGTTATGGTAATCGAATCGTTATTAATCATAATAATGGATATACAACACTTTATGGACATTTATCTTCAATCAATGTTGAAGTTGGACAAGTAGTGGAAAAAGGTTCTGTGATTGGTGTTATGGGATCTACTGGAAATTCCACAGGTACACATCTGCATTTTGAAGTTGAAAAGGGTGGTTCATTAGTCAATCCTTTATCATATGTAGGACGTTAATTTTTTTGAATAGCAGGCAGTCCAAATATATGGACTGTCTTTTTGTATACTTCTTATACTATTATTTCCCGAGAAATATTTGTCGAAATATCGTTTATTTTAATAGTCAATAATTGTCTTTGAATTTAGAATAATGCATTGAAGCTAAAAGCATGATAGAGTTAAGAGTAGTGATTTTAACTTCTTTCAGCTGTCTTTGTGGCAAATGTGAAGTGTCAGCTACAAAAATCTCTCATCATAATAGATGATAAGATGAAAGCAGGTTTAAGTTATGTTTCAGTGGGTATCGAAATATCTACTGAAAAGAGGAACTCAAACTAAGAACTTCATATCCTGTCAAAATGCTAGAAGTGACCAACTACAGCTTCCGATGGATGTCACAAATTCGGTTGCAATAATTATAAATGCACACTTGTTTTAAGAATAGATAAATAGCGAAAGGGAGAAAATGTATGGATAAAACAATTTTAGTTGTTGATGATGAAAAACCAATCGCAGATATTTTACAGTTTAATTTAATAAAAGAAGGCTATAAGGTAATTTGTGCTTATGATGGTGATGAAGCACTAGCAAAGGTTGAGGAAGAGCAGCCAGATTTGATGCTTTTAGATATAATGCTGCCAAAACGTGATGGTATGGAGGTTTGTAGGGAAATTCGAAAAAAATATGATTTTCCGATCATTATGTTAACAGCAAAGGGCTCTGAGATTGATAAAGTATTGGGCTTAGAAATGGGTGCAGACGATTATGTAACAAAGCCATTTAGTACACGTGAACTGATTGCACGTGTCAAAGCAAACATGCGTCGTTTACAGGTGGTTGCGCCTGCTGCTGAGGAGGCTGCAGAAGAGTCGAATGAGATTGTTGTAGGCTCGCTTGTCATTCAACCTGATGCATATTTAGTATTAAAACGAGATGAAGCCATTGAGCTTACACATCGTGAATTTGAGCTATTACATTATTTAGGGAAACATATTGGTCAAGTCATGACACGTGAGCATTTATTGCAAACTGTGTGGGGCTATGATTATTTTGGTGATGTACGAACAGTAGATGTAACGATTCGTCGTTTACGTGAAAAAATAGAGGACAATCCTAGTCACCCAGCTTGGATTGTAACACGTCGTGGTGTAGGTTATTATTTACGAAATCCTGAGCAGGAGTAAAAGGAATGCAAAAAGTTAGCTTCTTTAAATCGATTCATGTCAAGCTAGTTCTTATTTATATTTTGTTAATATTGCTTGCTTTGCAAATAATAGGTATTTATTTTGCGCGTGAATTGGAGCAAAATTTAAAAAGCAATTTCCGAGAGTCCATTTTCCAACGTGTTGATTTAATGCAATACAGCATTCGTGAGGAAATTTTAAAGGAACGCGATGAAAGTATGCCAACACTTGAAGAAAGCCTGAAAACGATTGTGATGGAGTTCTCTACAGGGCTGAAGGATGTTTCTTATGGAGATATATTAGAGATTCGTGTTATTGACAATCGACAGCGGATACGTGCAACATCTGAGTTAGAAAATCAAAATTTGATTGGACAGCGCTCAAATACAGATCTTGTCCGACGTGCGTTGTCAGCAGAGACATTATTTGAAAATATCAAACTTGATAATAAAACGAGAAATCGAATTTGGGTGTTAGCGACACCCATTCGAAATGGTGCAGGTACGGATGATGAAGTTATAGGGGTTCTT
>Ga0256901_1001634_pt1 | contig 11021 bp, 8 predicted proteins | sample MC6MC0689MT_FD_190200 | JGI IMG/M metagenome (GOLD analysis project Ga0256901, IMG submission 190200) | Metatranscriptome of enriched soil aggregate microbial communities from Iowa State University, Ames, United States - MC6-MC0689-MT... | ecosystem: Environmental > Terrestrial > Soil >... | reverse complement strand
TTTTAACCCTGTAGACTGATATGGGTAAAAAGTAAAAAGCCTGAAAGCCTTAACAGCATTATGTCATAGCCGAAATAAAATTTAACTATCGCTAATTATGCTAAAATAAATTTGCAGTTTTAGAAATTATTATACATTTGCGACCTGAATTAAAATATTGTGTCAACCCCTTTAAATGACCAATAACAATGACTGAGCGTTTCTACATATCATCCCTTTTCAACGCTGCCTAATTTAGGCAGGCGCTTGCTTTTCCTTTTAATTTTTTACAGGAATAATAACCGATTACAAACCGTAATCTGGTAAGCTATTCGTCTGCCATCTGCTAAACAATTTTTGTTTTGCCCAATGTGCAAAATGCTGTCCTAATAAAGGTTTAAGCTTGTTCGCACTATTTCATTTGCTGCCTTGATAACACCTGGGGATATATCCTTTGCGTAAGGATGAATTATATTTTCAACAATAATTTTTCATCAGAATTACCTGTGTTATGTGCACAAACGAATGGTCGTTTGCAGAAGGCTATTGCAAAATAAAAACAGCAAGACAAAAGAAACGATTACAGAAAAAGGATTTCGATAAACAACTTATACAGCTACATCTTAGGGAGCAAAAATGCATTTGCAAAAACAACAACTGCCAATGGTACAACTTGAAGAGCCCTACCAGCGCGGCTGGAAGCGCAGCTTCATTTTGCGCGAAGATGTAGCGCGATGCCATGCGGCTGAGTTTTATGCAATATTGCTCGCAAAGATTAATACCGAAACATATAGTACCAATAAAGGATTTACCCATAAGAAGCGACGAAGAGGTAAAAAAGTGCACGAGGTAAGACCACAGCAGCTTGCAGACTTTTATACCTGGGAATGGAATCATCCAAAATGTAAACTTACGGATGCAGAACGTACTCATTTTTATCAAAAAGAATGTTGGTGTAAACGTGCAAATATGATGGTGCGGAAATGGGTTTTCGCAGAACCGTGGCGCTATATGTTACAAGTAAAGCCACGCATGATTACACATGTAAAAATGCTGGATAAAGCGCTAGAACGAGAGATGCAGCAATTGGAAAACCGTATCGAAATTAATAAGCTACGGCCAACTATTAATCGATTGGTTTATGGCAAAAGCTATAATCGCTGGCGGGGCGTAGAAAACGAAAGACAAAAAAATCCATTACACCATAAGCCGTTATACCAAATACTGGAAGCGGTTTCAAACGATGATTTATAATCATGAGCATTTTAAAAACAAAAGAACTAAGTAAGCTAGGCTACACTAACGATGTAGCCCGCAGCCTGGTTATTAATGTACTGTCTAAGCACTATAAACACAGCGATAAAGCAACATTGATAACGGTATTAACTAACATTAAAAACAAACCCGAAGATTATGTACAAGATGAAATATTAGGCAAGATTGCCCACACATTTATTGATGAAGAAGAAACGTGCCATCATCAAAGCTTTGAACTGTTACAACACACCGGACAGCTAAAAATATACGGTGGCAAGACGGTAGAGCACAGTGCCAAAAAGCAAATGGAAACGGCAATGTCGCTACCCATCACTATTCAGGGAGCATTGATGCCCGATGCTCATACCGGATATGGCTTACCCATTGGTGGTGTATTGGCTACCCGCAATGCAGTGGTACCTTATGCTGTAGGTGTGGACATAGGCTGTCGTATGGCCTTGTCCATTCTCGATGAAGGCGAACATTTTTTAAAGAGTCATAGCTACCAGATGAAAATGGCATTAAAAGAATATACGCATTTTGGAATGGAAGGAGGTCTTGACTTTGCCCAAGAACATGAGGTGTTGGACAGTGCAGATTTTCAAGCCACAGATTTTCTGAAACGACTGCAATTAAAGGCTTCCAGACAACTGGGTAGTTCCGGAAGTGGCAATCACTTTGTGGAGTTTGGCACAATAGAATTGTTGGAAGACAATGCGCTCGGGCTTCCTGCTAAAACGTATATGGCGTTGCTCTCCCATTCGGGAAGTCGCGGATTGGGAGCCAATATAGCACAGCACTACACGCGCATAGCTATGGACACTTGCAAGCTGCCCAAAGAAGCACAAAACCTGGCTTGGCTGAATATGGATACTGAAGCCGGACAAGAATATTGGTTAAGCATGAATTTGGCCGGTGCTTATGCCAAGGCTTGTCACGACCGTATTCATACCAATGTGTTGAATGCAGTGGGTTTGAAGGCGCTGACAACAGTAGAGAACCATCACAACTTTGCTTGGCAGGAAAAACTAGCCGACGGAACACAGGCAATAATTCATCGCAAAGGCGCTACACCAGCACATGAAGGTGAGTTGGGCATTATTCCAGGAAGCATGACTACGGCGGCTTACCTGGTGACTGGCAAAGGTGTGGGGCAAGGTTTGCATTCTGCATCGCACGGTGCTGGTAGAGCTATGAGTCGAAAGCGAGCAAAAGAACAAACTACGGCTTCGGCATTGAAGAAAATGCTTGCTGCAGCAGGCGTAACCCTTATTGGTGGTAGCGTAGAGGAAAATCCATTAGCTTATAAAGACATAGAAGAGGTGATGGATGCACAGCGAGAACTTGTAACTATACAGGGAAAATTTCTTCCAAAAATAGTAAGGATGAATAGAGAATAAATTGAGTATTGACTTAAAAAGCTCAGTAGGAACACGCCTGGAGGCGTGTTCCTACAAGATGCGGCTTTTGGCAGGTACTGAAAAATTATAGATAATTATGGACAAAATATTATTACAAATAACATCAGGACGTGGGCCAGTGGAGTGTTGCAGGGTAGTAGCCAAAGTGATGGAACTCATATTGCAACAAGCAAAAAAATTAGGCTTAGCGGTAATTGAAACAGAAACTATAAATGGCGACTTAAAAGGAACGCTGCGCTCCGCAACCTTATTGCTAGAAGGCTTGCAAGTAGCAACGATAGCACAAGACTGGACAGGTACCATACATTGGATAGCACAAAGTCCCTATCGCAAAATGCACAAGCGCAAAAATTGGTTTGTAGGTGTATCTGCATTTGATGTGCAACAAAAATTTGTATGGCGTGAACAAGACCTAAGCGTGGAGACATGTAGAGCATCGGGACCAGGTGGGCAAAACGTAAACAAGGTAGAAACCGCTGTGCGCGCTACACACAAGCCTTCGGGCATACAGGTATTGGCTATGGATAGCCGGTCGCAATTGCAAAACAAGAAAACTTGTATAGAGCGGCTAAAGCACAAAGTACAAGCCTGGCAAGCCATACAGATGATGACACAGCAACAGGAACAATGGCAAGAACACAATGAGCTTGAGCGAGGCAATGCTGTTAAAACAATTACAGCAAGTCTGCGATAAGTAAGACATTATTTTTTAATCAAAAAATTATTAAAAATGGAATCAAGAAAATACGGACGTACCTATCATTTTCCTTTCTCGCCGGGCACTACCAGCGACGATAGAATACAACATGATTACTGGCATTACCTAAGCCAGATGCAGGATGTAGTACATACAGAGAAGCTGGATGGTGAAAACAATTGCCTTAATAAATATGGTGTGTTTGCCCGCTCTCATGCGGCGCCTACCACTTCGCCATGGACAAGTCATTTGCGTCAACGTTGGGAAGCTATAAAGCACGACCTCGGCGATTTGGAGTTGTTTGGTGAGAATATCTATGCCATTCACTCTATCGAATATCAGCAAATTGCGCATCACTTTTATGTGTTTGCCGTGCGCCATCATGACCAATGGTTGAGTTGGGATGAAGTTTGTTTTTATGCAGCAGCATTCGATTTTCCCGTGGTGCCAATCTTATGGCGAGGCAATCCAATAAAGGATGAGTTGCTTTTTAAACAATCTGTATTGGCGTTAACACAGCAGCAGAGTGCATTTGCTTCGATAGATGTGCAGACGAAAAATGTTTGTACTATTGAAGGCGTAGTAAGCAGAGATGCAAATGGCTTCGGCTTGCAGGAACTAGGACAACATGTATTCAAGTACGTACGCAAATGCCATGTGAAAACAGATGAACACTGGACCCGCAATTGGAAAAGAGCGAGGTTGATTTACGAACATAAAAATACAATACCATGAAACGGATAATTAATAAAAACTGGAAAGACCTGGCAAATAAATATGATTGGGTAGCCGATATGGAAGGTATACTGCAAAGTCCCCTGCATCATGCTGAGGGCGATGTGGCCACACATACACAAATGGTGCTTGCAGCATTGACTACATTGCCAGAGTTCGAAATGCTAAATGAAGAAGCGCGCGAAATACTATGGATGGCGGCTTTGCTGCATGATGTAGAAAAACGGAGTACCACCTTTCAAGAGGCTGATGGTAGCATAGTATCTCCAGGACATGCCAAGAAGGGGGCGCTAACGGCAAGATGTATTTTGTATACAGAGTTTGATATGCCATTTGGGATAAGGGAGCAAATTGTAAATCTGGTACGCTATCACGGTTTGCCAATATGGATAATGCACAAACCAGACCCACTGAAAGCCTTGCTGGAAGCATCATTGGTGGTGAACACCCAATGGCTGGCCATATTAGCTAAAGCAGATATGCTGGGTAGAATTTGTAGTGATAAAAATGAAATGCTGGACAGGATTGCCTTCTTCGAAGCCTATTGCAGAGAGCAGGATTGCTATGGCAAGCCTTATAATTTTGAAAATGATTTGACTCGTTTTCACTATTTCAGTAAAAGCGCATCAACACCAGATTATATACCTTTCAACGATACAACTTGTGAGGTGATAGTGATGAGTGGGCTGCCAGGAATGGGCAAGGATAACTATATCAGCAAACATTACAAAGAATGGCCAGTAGTGAGTCTGGATGAAATAAGAAAGAAGCATAAGCTAAAACCAGAAGATAAATCTGCTAACGGATGGGTAGCGCAATATGCCAAGGAGCAAGCGCGTATTCATTTGCGTGCTAAGCAAAATTTTGTTTGGAATGCGACCAATATTACGCTGCAAATGCGCAGCCAGTTGATAGAACTGCTTGCTAGTTATAAAGCCAGGGTTACTATCATTTATCTGGAAAGGCCCTTTAAGGTTTGGCACAAACAGAATGCAGATAGAACAAGTATGGTGCCCCAACAGGTGTTGGCAAAAATGCTGCATAAACTGGAAGTTCCTAAGCCCTCGGAAGCGCATCGCGTTTTGTATGAGGTAGGTTAAAGTAGCACGGTCGCCACCTAGGCGACCGTATTTATTAAGCACAGAATCGAAAAACCACGACGGATACCCCTTAGATTTCGACGCTTATAAAAATAGCAACTGTTGACCATCGCGCTTGAGTAACTTTAACTTTTGAAAGCAAAATTAAATTGCTGTAAGTGGAGGGTTTCATTAATGGCAACAAGCAATAGAACTATCTTTGCGCAAAATTTTTGTCTTTTATTAAAGCTATCAGCTATGCTTAGAAAATTACGTTTCTTTTTAGTACTCATTTTTATACCATTTGTATTTACTTCTTGCTTCGAAATTATAGAAGAAATAACCATGCGCGCGGATGGTAGTGGTGATATGACCATTACCATTAACCTAAGCCAAAGTAAAACGAAAGTTGCTTCCATATTGCTTATGGATAGCATCAATGGTTATAAAGTGCCGTCCAAGCAAATGATACAGCGTGAAGTAAATGAAGCAGTAGCCGATTTGAAAAAGATGCCAGGTATCAGCAATGTGAAAAGCACAACCGATTTCACTAATTATATTGGAACCATTACTTTTTCGTTTAAAGAAATATCCAATATCAATAACATCAGCAAAAAAATATTAGAAACACAGAAAATTAAAACAAGCAATATTTCTACCTACAGCTACAACAAAGCTACAGCAACCTTTGCACGTGATTATAAATATTACGCAACTGCGAAATCAGAATTTAATAAGCTGAAAAAAGAGGACAAAGAAGTGTTTAAAACAGCTACCTACACGAGCATATATCGTTTTGCAAATACAATAGCGAAGCATAGTAACCCTTTGGCAAAAGTATCTAAAAGCCAAAAGGCCGTGATGCAAAAATGCAGTGTAATGGATTTGATAAATGGTAAAACATCGGTTACCAACATCGTACAACTTTCAAAATAACTAGCATGAAGAAAATAATTTTATCCGCATTTTTATTGTCTGCTTATGCAGCAAATGCACAAGACTTAGCTTACAAAATTCCGAAAAATGCTATGGCTGTGGCTTCGGTGCGTGGCGAGCAACTTTTACAATTGATGACGGTGGCTGAATTTGACCAGTCTTATTTGGGTAAAGAACTGCTGGAAGAAATTAACTACAGCAAGCGCAAAGACAAGTTCAAAAGCATTGAGGATTTTGGTATTAAACTGAATGGCACTGTTTATTATTTCAATCAGCAAACCGATAGTATCAGCTATAACTGCCTATTGATACCGCTTGCCGACGCTCAGAAATTTGAAAAAATATTTAAGCAACGCGATCGTGATAAAATTGTGCGTAACGGCGAGAACCGCAAACTGTATAACGATGGGGACAAAGCCTTGTTGAATTGGAACAATGAGTTTGCCTATTTTGTTTTCGGCGACTTGAAAGATAAATTTTTGGAAGAAGATTCTGTAATGGCAGAGCGCTATGGCATCAAAGAAGTTAACTATAGCGACTATTATAACAACTATGCTCCAGAAGCCGTAGAAGCAGATGATAGCTATGCCGTGGACACCGCTTACGGAGTTGTAGAAGCATATCCCGTAGTAGAAGCCACTAAAGATGAGTACTACGAAGGTGTAAAAGAAATGGCCTATGAAGATATACCTGTGGATGCGCCACCACCGCCTGTTATGTATGTAGAGCCCAAGTCTGTAGGTATAGATAGAGATGATGAAGAGGATGATGACGCGCCAGTAATGGTACAAGTTGAAGAACAAACGGACTACATTGATGCGCCACCAGTAGTAGCAGAGGCGGCTTATGATGTTGCTTATACAACGGTAGAGGCAGCTCCAGCAAACGATTTTAATACTAGCGCTTACAATAAAGCTTACGAGCAGCAACGTGCCATAAAAAGTAAATTAACCACAGATTGGGTGAATGGATTTGCTAGCAAGGGTTTCAGCAAAACGAGCATTAATAATTCTATATTAGAAAACGCAGCTTATTTGCGTAGCCTTGATAACAGTGCTGTTGCTACATTTTACCTTTCTGATATGCAAAGTCTGTACACCGGATTTCTGCCTTATGTGTCGCGCAGGTATTTTGGGCTTAGCAATATTATGGAAGGTTATGGAAGTGTAAATGCAAAGCTTTTTATGGATAATGAAGCTATGCGTATTACCTCCGAAATGGAAGTGGATGAAGCAAAAGCTACTGCCTATAAGAAAATGTATAAACGTAAGCCAAACAAGAAGTTTGCTAAATACATAAATAGCGACAAAATGGTGGGCTTTGTAAGTTATTCTTTAGATACAGAAGAATACCTAAACGAATTTCCGAAAATGCTCAACAGTAACTATGGGCGCATATTTGGCTTGTATAGCGATGAGATAGGCTTAAGTGCCGAACTGTTTTCCTTATTGCTCGACGAAAAGGCTGTGGCTAAAGTGGTGAAAGGGGATGCAATACTTTTGCTGAATGATATAGGGCCTAAGGAATATACCTACACTACTTACGATTATGATGATGACTATAAACGTACTGAGGTAAAGAAAACCAAGACAGAAACCCTGCCCGACTTTTTGTTCATGATGTCTACCGATGATACGCGATTGATAATGCGCTTACTCAACTATGGTATCAACAAAGAAAAAGTTACTTTGAAGAATGGTATCTATACCTTGGACAATAAAATTACGCGTGGCAATCCTTTCTCTATTCATGTGTTGATAAAGGACGGAATCCTTTTCTGTGGTACTTCTTATCGTGACATACAACAAATTAGTACAGACAACTATCATGGAAATTTAAGTAAGGAACACAGAAATTTGTTATTGAAAAACAATATGTCTATGTTGTTCAATCCTAAAAATATAGTAGGCAAAATATCGGCCAAAGAATTTGGTAATGTGCGCAAGCTTACTGACTTTAATAATCTTATGGGCAGCACTGGTCCTATGTATGCCCGCACTACGGGTGTGAAAAACAATCGTATATCGGGAGAGATGGTTGCTGAAGTGCCACAAGATAAAGTGAACGCCTTAAAGTATTTCTTCTCTTTAATTGAGCAAGCAGCGAAACTGGATTAAGTTTTTTTAATAGAAACATCATGGCATTAAAACCGAAACGTATTCTTTTATGGACAGGCATCATTGTTATGGTGGCTGTCCTTTCGTTTTATGGATATGTAAAGTATCAGCAGCAGGCGTCTTATCAGACGGTAATACATAAAGATGCAAGTGCATTGGTTAGAATAGATGTGTATGCCATGTACCAGAGTATGCTACCCGAATATTTGGGAAGGAAGAAAAGGCAACGCAGGCCTATGTTTGAAGGCATTGTAGTGCCTGCAAATATTTTCCTTTTCTCGGTACAGGATAAGGAAAAAAGTACCTTGTTTACCAGTTTTCAATTAGACGATGCCGATGCATTTGGCGCATCACTAAAAAAGCAAAAACAATTTGACGCTGTAAAAGCACTAGCCAATGGAGCAATGCTAAGTGAAAGCGTAGACAAACGATGGACTATTGCTTATAACAATGATAAAGTAGTGATTGCCTTCTCGGCTAATAAAGAAAATGTGCAAGATGTATTGCTGGAACTATTGCAAGGCAAGAATATTGTTGACGTTGAGCATAGCGCGTTTAAAGATATAGCTAAGCAACAAGGCCATATCACCTATTTATCTACACAAGATAAAGGTAGCTTACAGTTCAATACAGGAAATATAGAATTAGTCGCAAGCCTTTCTGGTACTGATTTTCAGACCGACAATAAAATCACCCATTTACAACCAAACAATGCCGATGCCTTGCAAATGTGGTTTTACGCTGATGTGCAACCTTGGTTAGCTAGCAAAGAATTTACAATTGACACTATTCGCGTAAGTGGCGATAGTTTGTTGGCTTGTCAACTTAAAGGAATAGAACTTACACTTGGTAAACCGGTAACGCAAATAGATTCAATAGTTACGTACGATTACAACGATGATTTTGAAAAAGTAGCGCAAGTGTCTGTCAAAGAAACTAAAGTGCCAGGATTATCCATGCAAGTACACGGTGACACAGAAAAGCTGCTGTCTTACTTACAGCGGAAAAATATTGTCAATGCTGATAGTGGTACGTTTAATAAACATGTTTTCCCGCTGTATCAATTGCATACCGGTCAAGGCGATGGCTTTTTACAATGGAGTACAATAAAAGGTCAGGTACCTATAAAAACTAAGCAAACCACGAATGATTTTTTTGGATTGCTCATCAATTTTAAATTGTTACAACAACAAGAAGAATTAGCACTTCTTAAAAAATACTTCGCACCCTTCGAAACGCTGAAAGCCAATGCTAAAAAGGTTGACAAGCATTCTGTAAGCGTTGAAGCTATGCTTCAGTTTAAGAATAAAGATAAACAAGCTTTGTGGCAATTGTTGGAAATGATGTAATTGACTTCGAATGTAAATACGGTTTCTATGTTGATTTTTAACTAAAGGCTAGATATGGAACTTTGCGTTACATTCAACATCCATCCATTCGTCATTGCGCCGCATTTTTCGGTATTGAAATGGCGATTACATTTTTGGTTGGGGCTTGAAAATGCCGAAAAATCGAAAGCAATCTCTTAGGGACTTTTCTTAGCGTGTAGGGATTGCTTCTGAAAATTTTGGCTTCAAAGTTTTAGATGAATTTCAATAGCCTTCTCAGCCAAAATTTTGCATCGCAAGGACGAGCAGGAGAGATACAAAATACAATGTGTGGCTATTTATGTTGGAGGTCTAGTGTATAAAAAATCGACAGTAATAATGAACCAAATATTCATCATTACTGTCGATAAGTTCGTCAAGCAAATTCCTAAACCCCACTTCCCACAATCTTCACCGCCAAAATATGTTTGCACAAACCACGCTTACCTTGGTAATTGGTAAACCAGTTGCAAGTACAACGACTCTGTTCTCCATCAATAATCACTTTATGAAAAACGTCCGAGCCTTTTACTTTTGCTTCGGTATAATTGCCTTCTTGTTTTAGTATTTCAATATCGTCGGTATCAATCAGTTTCTTGGCATTCTTCAATCTTGGATTTAAGCTTAAAATACGTTCAGTTTTAAAAGGCAGCCTTCTATAAAAATGTCGCGCATCGCTCAGGTCATAACCCAGCAAGCCCATAGACGAAAGACTTGAAGTTAGTGAATCCATCGTGTCAAAAGCTATATCATTTTCTAGCGAAAGCATAGTAGGGTCAAAGGTTTCGTTGGATTTCAACATGCTGTTTAAACCGTACACCCATTCTACCGGCACTTGCGCAATCATATTCTCCAGGGCCTTACCCTCGCCTGAAAAGCCACGGTAAGCATCGGGTGAAAAGGCCATCATCAGTTGCATATTTTGAAACTGGGCCACTACAGCACAGCTCTCTCTATCGGCTGATTGGTAAAACAACATTTTATCTACCATCGAGAGCAAACCTTCCATCAAGCGTAAACGTTGTATGCCACCAATGCGCACCGAACCTGGTGCCGCTATGGGCGAGAACATAAACTTACCAGCGCGTGAGGTAACATAAAAATCGCCCTTTGCATTGCCCTTGGGTATGCCTTGAAACAGTTGTATAGCTTGCACTTTATTGAGTTCAAACACCTGGTCCATTTCAGCCAGATAAAGCTGTACACTGGTCAAGCCTTTTATCCAGCGTAGTGGCAGGGTTACTTTTTTCTCTGTCACCTTTGCTTTGGTAGTTACTACCTGCACCTCTTTTTGCCCAACAGCCAACACCACTTTCTCATTCTTTTGAATAGCATTGAGCGCATTCAGCAAAGGCTCATTAAAGTCGACATTGGTTGTGCCACTGGCTATAAATTCACCATCAACTGCTTCAGGCATCATATCGAGCCGCACA
>Ga0256901_1001632_pt1 | contig 11027 bp, 5 predicted proteins | sample MC6MC0689MT_FD_190200 | JGI IMG/M metagenome (GOLD analysis project Ga0256901, IMG submission 190200) | Metatranscriptome of enriched soil aggregate microbial communities from Iowa State University, Ames, United States - MC6-MC0689-MT... | ecosystem: Environmental > Terrestrial > Soil >... | reverse complement strand
GTTGTTGTTGTTGTTGTTGACGTCGTTAATGTAGTACCAAATGTACATTGTTGTGAAGTATCAGTGATCACACCGCCGCAATTAAACACAAAAACTTCATTATCCATTAAACGGACTGCTGGGACTTTGGCGCTAGCAGAAGATGACCATGCGCTTTGACCGGTACTTGAAGTGGTGGGACCTTGGAAGTAAGTCGTGAGAGAACGTTGAGCTGTAGTTTGGGAAAATTGTAAATAAATCATGACACGTAAAATACGATCTTCATATAATACAACATTATTAGGCCCGTAAACAAAACCAACACGACCGGCTAATTCAAAAATATACGGTTGAGCTGGTTCAGTAGTTGAGGAAACTAATGGTGACGTATCAATTTGTAAAGTAATATCAGGCGCGGTAGTATCCCAATCATAGATAACCGTAGCCCATTTGATATTATTAGTTTGTGCTGAGATTGAAAATGTGAATGTTTGCTGAGAGCTATTAATCGGAATCATTGGCAAAACACGAAACGGAACGCGTAAAAACGTCGTTGCTAGCGAATTTTTATTAACAGTGTGGGTATATGTGATATAAGGACTGTTACTTGACATAGAATGGGTACCAGTGCCTAAATCATCAACAAAAGTCGGGAGCATCACAAGGGGATATGTTGTATTCGGATTCAGTGAAACTGCAACAGAAATACAAAAGGTTAAAAAAAGGAACAATGTGAGGGTTATCCTGAACATCTGTAATGACGTCGGGGGTTGGTCTTTTAATGACATCACTTTTACCGTAATTGGCTGGGTATAAGTGTCATTGGTGAAGAATTTTGGGAGATTTGTGGGAGGATATTTGGGGCCAAAATGGTGGGTTTTGGGGAAAATAAGGGGAATGTTGGGCAAATGAGCGATTATGGGTTGTGGTTTGGTTGATATTGTTAATTTGAGCGATAAGATTGAATATAGTGATGAGTTAACACTATTTCAACTCAAAAGAGATAAAAAAAAACAGAATCGGTTTTTGGAAAGTGAGGTTTTTTGTTTGATGGGAAATCATTTCGAATGATATTGCTCGATAAACAAGCTCCTCCTCCCTTGCTTCAAATAGTTTACATTCATACCGATATTTCCTGCCCTTTTCTCATCTTTTATCCTCGTTCAACAGTGTTTGGGGGAAGTCTGGAACCAAATTATCTTGCTCTGATGACAAAAAACTCAAATTTAGCAAAGAAATCTATAAAGGAGTCCTCATCGTTTTGTGGCTCAACGGATGGTTGAATATCCAGATTTGACACCTTGGTCACTTCTCTTACCACTCTTCTTCTTCGCTTATCCCCAATTTTTTCATACTTTTGTCTTTTTCTGTTTGTGATTGCTGCATTTCAGCCCATAAAGAGCCCAAGAAGGAGAAAGTTCCCTACAATATAGCCCATCACTCCGATCTATACTATTTAATCTCTTATAACGCTTCTATCCCCTTATTAACGACCCTAAATTATCCTTTTAACCCAAATTTTGTGTTCCTTTTTTTCTTTTCCCAAAACTCGCCCCCCAAATTGTCGTTTATAAAGATATTCACGATATTCGCCCAATATATCCCGAGCTAAATCGATTAATAAGACCATTTCCTTCCGCTGTGACTACCAAAGCCCCGTCTTATAGCCTAACTTTAGCTCTTGTCGCCCAAAAAAATCCCCGAAAGGATACCCCGCAAAAAAAAATCAAAAAAAGTCAAAAAGAACAACCCAACCCAATCCAAACCAATCAAATGGAAGGAATAAAGGTGAGGAAAATTCACCTAAGCTTTTCCGCTCGAGATGTAAAAGCTGCTGATTTATTTTCCCTTCCAAATTGTCTTATTGCATTATTCCAATTAGAATTGGACCATAGTTGGACTCAAATTGCACGGACTGAGTGCGTGTTGGATTATTCTCATCCCTATTTTACTCGTCCGATACCCCTATATTATTACCCAGATCTAACCCCGCATTATCCGCAAAAATACCGTGCTGTTGTATACGATTCACGCAACAGTATCGATATCGAGATTAAAAATTTAAAATTTTTAGGCCAAGTTGAATTCAATTTAAGGGAACTTTTATTTCCCCCTGAAGAAACACAACCCAACCCAAAACAAAGTAATATAAAAATCTCAAAACTTTTAAATGAACATAATGAACCATTAAAATATGGTACAATTACTGTCAAAGCTACTCCACTAATTGACGATCTCCGCTCTCTTATTCCCATCTTCCCAAACCACTCCAGACCTGAAATTATTGACCCGCAACGTACAACTAGCATCGATATTATCACAGCAGCCCCAACAAAACGTCGCCCCTCCCTCCAAAACATCCAAACTGTGCTACTCCAACCACTTCAACCAATTACTACCGTTTCTAGCCCTGGTAATGGTCCTTGTAGTGAGGTAAATAATAATACAGCTAAACGCCGATCTTCTGTTCAACTCGGACTTGGTGACAATCCTCAGATCAACCTTTCTCGGAGATTAAGTACTTCAAATCAGGTTAATCTCAAAAGCGATAATTGCAGCTCCGCAAATCAAATCAATCCTCCTCAAGTACCATCACTACTTACCCAATCCAATTCCCAAACAAACCTTATGAGCACCACAACTCTCCCCCAACTCAACATAACCGCTCCATTCGGCCCACAATCTTCCAACCCATCTACACTTTCATTACCGGAAAAGGCCCTTGTACAAATTGAATTCCAGGGTATCGAAACAAATGAAAATTTATTCTTACAAGTGCTCAAAATTGACGAACCTGTTGCTATCTATCAAAGTACTGTACTATCCCTTTCCCATCCGAGTTATTACCCTTCAACTACTGACGAATTCAAACCAACTCATCGAAGAAAGGAATCTATGGGGAGTAGAGAGTTGTCAAGATCTCCATCTGGAAAACTCAGGGGCTCTCCTTCTTTAGACAGCCCTCGTTATGTCTCTCAATCCCATAACCCCCATAAAATGATCCAATTTGCTCCATTTCAACTTGACCTAGCTGCTTTGAGGAAAAAAACCCCCACTGTTGACGATGATATGAAACTAGCACCAGTTAGACCGAAAAAATTACTCAGTTTTGCCATCTCAACGTCAAGATCATTAAAAATGCCAGAGTTTACCGATTCTATCTTTTCTCCACCGCCCCCGGAGGCTGAGGCTGAGGCTGAGACTGGAAATCAAGCGGCACATGGGGATAAGAATCAAGTTGGGAAATTCCCATCATTGTTACCTACCGATGATGTTATTATTAACGAACAAGGTTCTTCACCGGTATTACCTACCCATGGTGAAGAGAATGAAAAAGATGAAAATGTTCCAAAATTTTTCGATTTGAACTTTGATAAAAATCTCGCAAAAGCACAAAAAATTCAAAACCAAACAAAACTATCAAAGCAAAATTCAGAATCAATTTCTCTTTCAAAGCAAAATTCTTCAAATTCTGTCCTTAGTAAACAAAATTCCGCCACTAAACCACTTCATTCACGTACTGTTTCCACTACTTCTCTCCAACTTAGTGATAATGATGAGAATCAAGATTGTGTACTGCGCTTGACCCGTTTTAAGGGCCAGAACACTCACCAATTACATATTTATGCCCAAATCCGTATCCCAATTTCAACGTTTTATAAATCATCTCATAAATCTGAACCTATTTCACCGATTAACCCTTTAGAATTCACCCTTTTTAACCGCCATCAAAGCCGCCAGAAAGGCAAATTACTCATCTCTCATTTAGACCCTAATTATAATTATTCATTTAATGATTTTATCACAACTGAATCAATTTCACCCCAATTATCACTTGCTATTGATTTCTCTGGTCAAGGCTCAAAAGGTTTCAACACACTCAATTCTGGTCATTTTCTTAAAAAAAAAACCCCAGTCAAAGTTCATATTACTGGTGGGAATAATAATAATACCCACAACACATCTAGCTCCAAAGACATATTGCAATCTGAACGTGACGGGGGTATGTATTCACCTACTTTTGTTGAACCTATTGATGATAGTGACCTTGACGACTTAGATCCCGATAATATGGATTGGAGTCAAAATCAATTTGTTCACGCTTTGGAACATGTTGTCCGTCCACTTTTAACCAATCTTTTAGTATCTGAAAGTAATCCGATTCGTACATTTGGTTTTGGTGGGAAATATGATAACGGGGATTTTATTAATGAACCATATCGTGCATTTCCATTATCTCTTGAAGATAATATACCCTTTGCAAAGAACATCTCCCACTTAATTCAGCAATATAAAGAAGCTCGTCTGAGTTGTGAACCAGGTAGCATCTCTCATGATGTATCTGGCTGTTTAGCTGAGGCCCTTTCTGCAATATCTTCATCTGTGCCATTATATGACATGTCTGGTATTCACTCCACCGATCTTCATACAAATCAAACCACAAACACGAAATGTTTTGGAAAATGTCCACCCTTACCGATTAAATGCAAATCAAATAGTAATGAAAATGGATCATATCATGGTGTGCACAAATGTGATAAACATGGTAGTTATTTAAACGATCATAATCCTCAACATGGTGATGACCATGTCCGTATTACCATCCCTTCTCAATTATTCCAATCAAATGAACCTAACGATGTATCCTCCCCGTCAATTGTCTCATACTCGGTTAATTCCATGATGAGGCGTAATTCACAACCCCATATGCTCCGTCAACCTGCTCATGTATGCAATGGACATCACCCAGCATATCACATTTTAATGGTTCTCACTGATCAACCCAATACTTGGGGTAATACGAAATATATCATTGATACATTACATCGCTATACTACTGTTCTTCAATTACCGGTTAGTGTTATTGTTGTTTCATTAAAAACTCTAAAAATTAAACATTTCTCAGCTTTTGATAAAATTAACCCATATCTTTCCCCCCTCCCGTTGATCCATTATCCAATTATATCATACTTGTCCAAACATCGATCTGAATCCGATGGTGGGTTTTTTGGTTCTATTATTGGAGATGATTCCGCAGCTTCAGATTCAGCAGAACCCGACTTTCTTATCCCGGATACATTTAACGTGATCAATTGGCGTCCGCATAGAAATATGGTTTTAGAAATATGGGATATTATTTCTGATCAAGCTATGCGTTACTATGCTCGGACTAAAAGCGTTCCCCGTCAATTGTTACCACACTATCTCTCCATGATGGAACAAAAACGTCATCCGAGTTTAATGCCTAAAACTACGCAGTCATTTGTTATTGGGGCCAATATGAACCAGCTAGGCGGCAGTTTTGGTCAAACTTCTCGTGCAGGTGGTGGTAATAAACCCCGTGATGATAATTGTACTCCAATTGTCCGATCTTTAGATGTCTTACATGCCAATAAGCATCATAACCATGACACTTTGTTCGAAACTGTGAGTAATGACGGAAACAGCAATGGCGGAAACAGCAATAGCTACAGCACTGAAATTAGTAATCAAACAAAACGAGAGCACAGTATAACACCTTCACATAGTTCTACTTCTTGTAGTATCCGTAGCCATGCAAATGTGATAGAGATGGATGGGTTAATTTCAGCCAAATCTCAACAGAAAATCCAAAATACCCAACCCTCTCCCCCTGTCTCCTCATCAAGCAGCGCTACACTGGATAGTAAAAATTCTATTGAACAAACTGTTTCATCCAAAGTTTATGTGATTGATAATGAGAATAAAAGCCAGACTCAAACTACAAAACCTCAAAACTTGCTTTATACTCCCCTCCAAGAACATCAAAAGATCTCCCCACCTCATCCTCGACCATTTTCAACTCCCCCATCTCGCGCTGCCCACTTTCAAGACCAGACAAACACTAATCAGCCCGGCTCCGAAACCCTTCCCAAACGCAAAATGGCCCTTAATCCCCTTCATATACCAAATGTATTCGATGCTAGTTTCCCATCTAGCAGTGATATTAGTGGATCTGGTTTGTTTAGAATTGTATCCGATGACGGGTTTAGGTTATCCTCTTTTGAATTGCCGTCTAGCTCATCCAACTCATTACACAGTCCTGGGAATGAACGAAACTCGACTAACGGGGTGAATGGAAATCAAAGCTCGCGGAGTTTGGGGGGGTTGAAAGAAATTGTAGAAGATGAGAAAAAATAAAATGATTCAGAACATTTTGTAATTATTTATTTATTCAACTTTGGTCGAATAAAACAAAACTGCGATTCTCCTTTTCTACGACAAGATGTACCATGTGTTAATAAATTATTTCATTAAATATTGTTTGTATTAAATAAATAGGGCGCGCATATAGCTTTTCAAAACGGATGAAAATTAAATCAATTCTTATTGACTACCCTCTTTTGGTGCAATGGTTAAATTATTATAATCATCTAATTCCCTCAAATGTTGCTTAGTAATCTCACTGGCGATAACTTTTTCAGCATGTTTATCGCGATTTTGAATTTTTTCAAACATTAAATCTTCTTCATCAGCAACAGCCTTTTCGGGTTCCCAATCAACATGTCCTTCAGCTTTGGAAAATGGAGTATACTTTTCATTATAGGCCGGGTTTGGTAATAATTCTTCAGGTTTTGGGCCATCTTGAGGTGTCCCAGGAAATGGAGCTTCTTGGCTTCTCGTAAATGGCAATGCAGGAGCGCCGGTTAATGCATGGGCAGCTGAGGCATCATCGGGGTGAGGGATATACGGCATAGTGTTTGTGGTTTCTTCATCAACTGGGAGTAAATCAGTAAGACGATTATCAAATTGAGGCAGAGCGCCATATAAATAGATCATTTCCCAGTGATTATCAGCTAACTTAAATGCCTTCCCTTCAATTTTACCAGACCCAAGCGGACCAGTAATACCAAAATCAATACGTGCTGTAAACGGATCAACATTTCCCCACCAAAACCAATCCCGTTTTAATGGGGTCCCAAGATGCTCAAGTAGGAACGGACTCTGTTGTGCTTGGTTAAACATTTGATCAACAATCTGAGGTTGATCAAAGACAAAGTTGTATGATTGGACTGCACCATACGCTACAATACCGGCAACCACCGCGTCTAATGTGAAGACGATTGGATTTCTCCATGTTTGGGGAGTAGTGATGGGTTCTGGGGCGGTTTCCGGCGGGGTTGTGGTGGTTGTGGTGGTTGTGGTAGTCGTTGTGGTCGTTTTTGGAGCAATTGGTTCAGAACGTAATGATTTGGTCGTAGTAGCGAAGCGGCGAGAAGTTTGAGCCGAGGTAAAGGTCGGGTGGGGTTTGTGGAAGGATTTGTATTGAGTGGTAGCGGACGGTTTTAAAAAAAGAGTGGAAAAATGTTGTTTTTGAAATTGTGGGGAAAAAGGCGCAAGATTGGTTTTTGGGACCAATTTTGTGAGAGAACGAAACATCTGTAAGGGGTTTTTTCGGGGCTATAATTAACACTATGGGTATAATATCAGAAAAAAATACTTCTAAATGGTAGTTCTATCGAAATAAGGAGGTGAGGGGAAATCTAATGGTCGGAAAAAAGTACAAAAACGAGAATATAAGATGGGAATGGGAAGGGGAAAAAAATGTGCACAAAAAAAAATGTGCAAAAGTCAAATTTTATCCCCTTACGATGTTATGGGTACAATAACAAGTTAAATAAATGACGGAATGAATATACCCTTGATGACTCGGTATGGTGAGTTATAAACATCATCTTTCCGCATATTTTGTCGTTTTTTCATTCTTAATTTTATTTTCGGAGCAATTTAAAAATCCCTTTGCATTCGCAAAAAAAATTCGCTATTTTTGTAGGAATGTTATTGGGTCTTCGAAAACTTGAGCCGAGCAAGAATCATTATTGATTTTATATTAACTTCTGCTCAGATCCAATTCTTGATTATGTTCCAACATCAGATCACAAAGATATTCAATTTTTTAAAATTTCCCTTTGGAAAAAAAAAAAAAGCTAAAATTCTTTTTTCGGCTCCCTTCTATAATTTCTTTTTCCCGCTTACTTCCTGCCCACCAATCCGTCATATCAACTCACTCCGAAGAATTACCGTATTTAATTCAAACAGTAGCATTTATAGTGCTCAAATCATAAACTTTATAACAGTCCCACAACTACAACATGTACAAACCTCTTCGACATCGCCCCACAACAGCAAAGTCTCAAACATCATTCAAAAATTCAAAATCACTCACTCAAATCAAACCAACATGCTCACCGTTCCCATCAAGGACAATACATCATCGAAGTTTTGCTGTTTTTTCACGTCCCAAAGTCTCAACTCCGACATCATCTCCTCCTTCAACCCCAGAAGCTGAATGGAATGTATCCCCACATCCTGATGAATCACTCTTAACCATTAAACAAATCTATAAAGAACCTGGTAAACGGCTTACCATTCACCCCACTCTCAAAACTATCCTCCCAACTCACTCCGAAGCTCGAAAAATACCACGTTTGACGCCAGCATTACGTTCAGTATTAAAACAACAAGGTCCGGTTACAATGGGGCAATTGGATCAAGACACCCCATTTATCTCCCCCGACGCATTTCAACCACTAATTAGTCCCACTGAGGATATCAATTGGGCTACTATCCCGGAATTTACGCCATCATCTCGTGATCCTAAATTATTCCGGCTTACTCAACACCATGGTGCTTTATTTTCCGGTTCAACATCATCAGTCTCGAGTTTATTAACTCAAATTACTTTATCTCTTAGTGGGACTCATAAAATTGCCGGTGATGATTTTTCAAGTTGGTTTCAAGACGCTCCTCTCACAATCACCCGCGCTTCTCGTAAACCTTCCGTCAACATTCTCAGAAAGCGCAGTCCTGCTATTGCCTCAACATACGCCAAACAACCCACAGAACCCGTAGAACCCGTAGAACCCGCAGAAACCACAACCAATACTGACAAACAAGTCGTTTGGTCAATTGATGCTGTTCCTACTTCGTCTCCAAAAGATAATCAAGTTATGATGGATCTTGGGCATACTTTAGAACGTCATTTGACACATGATTGGGATGACTTTTCGCGCAAATTTATGCTCCAAAAAGATACCCGTGGTCAAATTCTCCCCACTCAACTCTCACTCAATGATGTCCCTGGCCCAGAAGGCCATGCATTTTTAAAATCCGGTAAATTATTACTACGCTCTCAACTTGACTGTATTGACCCGGATGCACCGGCTCATAGTAAAGTTTTTGATTTAAAAACTCGCTCAGTTTTACCCATACGATTCAATCCACGCTCATATGAGCAACTCCGTGATTATAAAGTCAATTCGATCAAAGGTTTGTATAACAGTTTTGAACGTGAATATTTTGATATGGCTCGTTCTGCGTTCCCAAAATGGAGTAATCAATGTCGTATTGGTAGTATGGGCGGTGTTTTTGTTGCATATCATAACACTGAAGAAATGTTTGGTTTTGAATACATCCCATTAGAAAAAATGGATAAAGTCCTTCATGGTTCCACTTTGAAAGCATCATTTTTATTCCGTCATTCAGTTGCAATGTTAGAAAGTATTATATCGCGTATTACTGCTGATCTTGGGAACCCAGAAGGTCGCCCATTTCACAATTCTATTCGTTTAATGTCTCGTTTTCATAAAGGTGGCCAACACTTCACGGTTTGGGCTGAACAACTCCCAGATATTGATCTTACCTGCCCTGAAGCCATTGATGCAGCTCTTTCTTGTCCCTATCGTGGTTTCATTTATATTGATTGGCTTAATGAAGAACAACTTAAAGAAGCTCTTTCAAGAAGGGGTCTTGACGCTGCTGGTGATCGTACTGCAATGGTTCGGCGCTTGGAATCATTCCTTGGCCCTGAAGAAAGCACTCATGTCCCCCAAGCTGATTGGATCTACAATGAACTCCTTGCTAAAAATTATGTATCCAAGTATGAATTTGGTCTGTGTTTATATAATACTGTCTCTAATAAAGCTGTCAAGTTAGCTGATGTTGATGATGCAAGTCTCGAACATATTGTTTTGAAAGTCTACCCAAAAAGTCCAGTTGTAGTTCAACCTCATGAAGCGCCAGCATTTAGAGACCTTCTTCGTTCTATTGCATTATCCCCTGATGAGTTACCGTCATTTATTGATGTACCGGAAGAAATAAAAGAAGATGCAAAGGTTGAATGGGAAAATTTACACAATGAACGTGCCACTGAACTTAGTAAACTTATTCAAAGTAGTCCTCCAAGCACATTACAACGTCTTGAAGAATTATTAAAAGAATCACCTCATCAATTACCACACTCTCTCTATGAAAAACTCCCACAGCACTTATTTCTTCTCCCAAAAACTCCAAAAGCTCGTGATGAACAACTTTTAGAGCAATATGGTAGTCAAGTTATTGGAACTGTCGCTGTTAATGGCCATATCAAGCCCCTAACGAGGATAGACATTGCAAAACGTCGTGAATCTGATTGGGGTTCAAAATCGCTCGCGGATCAAACTCGTTTATATCAAAAATTTATTAAATCTGGACTACCATTATCAACATCTGAAAAGACATTTGCAAGATTGAAATCTCTCGCATTTTCATCCATTTTGGCTCGTACTGGTATGTTTAGAAGAAAATGGGAATCAATGCTTCGAAATGGAAAAGTTAGTAATGATGTTCTTGATATTGATTATGATCAACCATATGTTTTTACATTTGGAAAAACACCCGCACGTCTTCAAAAATCACAAACGTATGATAGTGTGAGTGTTCTCCCTCGTAGCGGTTATAATAATAACCATTATAGTGGTAAATCTAACCCCCGCACTACTTCTTCCAATCAAAAATCCCCAATATCAGTTCAAAATGATGCCACGGAAGAGAAACTTGATCAAAGTGGTGCTAATATTGTCTAAATTTTGACGTATGTTGTTATATATAAGACTATACGGTTTGATTCTAGCCAATCCTATTTATTAATTTATTTACACAATCTTTTCAAAGCCATAAATCAAATCCGCCTTTAATCATTTTATTTTGTTTTCTCAATTTTATGTTTTCGGAAAAAAGAAAAAGTAATTTATTGGATTATTATTGTGTAG
>Ga0256901_1001631_pt1 | contig 11028 bp, 10 predicted proteins | sample MC6MC0689MT_FD_190200 | JGI IMG/M metagenome (GOLD analysis project Ga0256901, IMG submission 190200) | Metatranscriptome of enriched soil aggregate microbial communities from Iowa State University, Ames, United States - MC6-MC0689-MT... | ecosystem: Environmental > Terrestrial > Soil >... | reverse complement strand
GGCTTTTGTTTTTCTACATGTATCGTCATTGCCAACTGAAGCGTCAGGCTGAGTAGAGAGTGAAGAAATATGTTTGATAGGTCTGTATCTTGTATATTAGAGATTGTTTCGTCGTGCCTCTTTGCAATGACAATATGGTCTAAAACAAAAAATCCCCAGTTGAAAACTGAGGATTTGAATATCAAAAAACTAATGGCTATTTATGCTCTAAAAACAAGCCATCGTCAGTTTTATTCACTTTAAGGATGTTTTTCCCAGTTAAGCCTTTCAAAGTGGTATCCCATTTTTTGTTACTCCAGTCGGCCAATTGTGCTTTTACATCGCTTAACAATTGTTGCTCGCCTTCTTTTACCAAAGCATACAATTCAGCTTCTTCAGCAGAAAGCTCAATTTTCTTTTTCTCTGGACGCATTTGAGGGAAGAAAAGAACTTCTTGGATAGTCGATTGGTCGGTCATTAACATTACCAATCTATCGATACCGATACCTAAACCAGAAGTTGGAGGCATACCGTATTCCAAGGCACGAACAAAATCATCATCCATCGCCATAGCCTCATCATCGCCTCTGGCAGCTAATTTCAATTGCTCTTCAAAACGTTCTTTTTGGTCAATTGGATCATTCAACTCTGAATAAGCATTGCCAATTTCTTTACCCATTACAAAAAGCTCGAAACGTTCAACCAAGCCTTCTTTGCTGCGGTGTTTCTTCGCTAGAGGTGTCATTTCGATAGGGTAATCGGTGATGTAGGTAGGCTGAATTAAGTTTGCTTCCACTTTCTCACTAAAAAGCTCATCCACCAATTTGCCGCGGCCCATGCTATCATCAATCTCAATACCTAAATCTCTACAAGTTTGAGCCAACTGCTCTTCGCTCATTTCAGAAACATCAATGCCAGTATATTTTTGAATTGATTCGTACATCGTCAATTTCTCGTACGGACCAGCAAAATCAATTTCATGGCCACCAACTTTAACCACAGGCGAACCGTGGATAGCTACAGCGATTTTTTCCAAACACTCTTCCACCATACCCATCATCCAAACGTAGTCTTTATAAGCTACATAGATCTCCATTGAGGTAAACTCTGGATTATGCGTTCTGTCCATCCCTTCGTTACGGAACATTTTGCCAAACTCGTAAACACCATCAAACCCAGCAACGATTAGCCTTTTTAGGTAAAGCTCATTCGCAATACGTAAAAACAAAGGCATATCTAAAGTATTGTGGTGTGTCGCAAACGGACGAGCCGCCGCACCACCATGCACCGCTTGTAAAATTGGCGTTTCTACTTCCATCCAGCCTTGGCTGTCGAAGTAATTACGCATAGTGTTAATTACCTTAGAACGGTTGATGAAAATTTGTTTGTAATCAGGGTTAACCGTCAAATCCACATAACGCATTCTGTAACGCAATTCTGGATTGGTAAAACCATCAAATACGTTTCCTTCATCATCGCGTTTTACAATTGGCAACGGACGTAAAGATTTAGAAAGTACCATTAATTTGCTTACGTGTACTGAAATTTCGCCAGTTTGCGTAGTAAAAACGTAACCTTCAACACCAACAAAATCGCCAATATCTAATAATTTCTTGAATACAGTATTGTACAAGGTCTTATCATCGCCAGGGCAAAGCTCGTCACGCTTCAAATAAATTTGTATACGACCAGTAGCGTCTTGAAGTTCGGCGAAAGAAGCCGCTCCCATAATGTTGCGGCCCATAATTCTGCCCGCAATGCTAATGGTCTTGTATGCTGTTTTATCTTTTTCGTAGTTAGCTAAAATGTCTGCTGCATTAGCATTGATTTCGTACGCCTCTGCAGGATATGGGTTAATACCCAGCTCACGAAGCTGTTTTAACGAATCGCGACGCAATATTTCCTGTTCTGATAATCCTATACTCATTAATTGTATTTTTTGCAAAAGTAGTAAAATACTTCGTTATTGCCGCTTGCACAAGCCTTTAATATCTGCGTCATGCTGAATTTTTCAGTAGTTTTTGTTGAATTTTGCCGTCAAGGGAGCTTCGCTGTTTATTTCAGCATCTGTTAGCTAATTAGATTTTAGAAAAGCAATCTATTACAACTATCAAAACAAGCCGGGCTATACGCTACAATCTTTTTGTTTGCGTTCGCAGCTATGCTTTGTCATGCTGAGTTTATCGAAGCATTTGCACTTACCATAAATCCTTCGACAAGCTCAGGATGACAAGTACAAAAAGGATTTTCGCTGCTATCCCGTTTAGTTAACAAAAGCTTGTACAAATTACTAATCACTTTCATCAAGCTAATAACTTTGCTGGTCGGGATTTGTAATCCCGTACCTAAGAATTATGGATTTTAAATCCATGGTTAATAAAATCGGGATTGCAAATCCCGACTAGCGGTGAGTTTATTTTCAGGTTGGTGCTTAGTCCTAGCTCGATCTACTCCACCTCCGCACTATCCTTTGCATACATTTCCGCAATTGCAGGTGCATATTTTTTCTCTACAATTCTGCGTTTTACTTTCATGGTTGGTGTAATTTCACCTTCATCAATACTAAAAGGATTGCGCTTAATTTTAAAGTGCTTAATGCGTTCGAACTTTGCCAATTCGTTAGAAATCTTTTTGATATCCTTTTCAATCCAATCGTAAATCTCTTTTTCCTCAATAAAATCACCTTCACGCTGGAAAAACTCTTCTTTTAAATTAAAGGTTTCTTGTAAAGTTTCTTTGTTAGGGATAATGATCGCAGTAATGTATTCCTTCTTATCACCAATTAGAAACAACTGGTCAATCTTTGGACTTTTCAAATAAATATTTTCAACCGGTGTTGGATAAACATTCTTGCCGTAAGCATTCACAATCATGTTTTTCAGCCTGTCGGTAATTTGCAAATTGCCTTTGTAAAAACGACCAATATCTCCCGTATGAAACCATTTATCTTTATCAATAGCTTCAGCTGTCTCAGCAGGTTTATTAAAATAGCCTTTCATCACGCAATGACCGCGAACAATAATTTCACCTTCCTCACACTCAAAATTCTCGTTAAAAGTATCGTGGTTTTGTATATTGATGATTTGCTTCGTCTCTACATTCTGAATTCCAATCTCGATACCTGGAATTACACGGCCAACTGTGCCGTAAACCTGTCTATGGTATTCGGTAACTGCCATTACCGGGGAAGTTTCAGTTAAACCAAAACCTTCCAATATTTTAATGCCCAAATCGCCAAAGAATTCACCCACATTTTTAGGCAAAGCAGCACCTCCAGAAATCATGAATTTCAATCTTCCACCAGTCTTTTCTTTAATCTTGCTAAAAACTAGTTTCTCTGCAATACCTTTTTTAGCTCCTAAAATCAGTCCTGGGTTTTTACCTGCTTCTTTTGCAACCCTATAACTGTTTCCTACTTCCAAAGCCCAAGTGAAAATTTTAGCTTTCATCCCGCCGGCTGCGGTGCCAGATTTTATCGCTTTATCGTGGATCCGCTCTAACAATCGAGGTACACAAGACATCACCGTTGGTCTTACCTCGCCCATATTTTTTGCCAAAAGTTCTAAACTTTGTGCAAAGGCAATTTTACAGCCTTGTGCACAACAAACGTGATAAGTTGCGGTGCGTTCAAAAACGTGAGACAACGGTAAAAACGATAAGAACGTTTCCGTTTCATCAATTACCGGGATTTGCTGCAAACAAACTTCTACGTTTTTTACAAAGTTATAATGGGTAAGCATTACACCTTTTGGCGTGCCGGTAGTTCCAGAGGTATAAATTAAAGAAGAAACATCTTGGGGCAATACTTCAGTTCTTCTTTTCTCGATTTCGGCAGTTTCTTCTGCCGAAACTGGCCTATTTAAAATCGTGTTATAATCAATCACCTCAATATTTAAACCTTCAGGTATGGCTATCTTACCAAAATCAGCAAATGCTGGAATGATGTATTTTAGCTCTTGACAATTCCCCGCCACTTTTAATACCTTTCTAAAAAGAAAAGGGTTGCCAACTAAAATGGCTTTAATACCAGAGTCATTAATAATATAAGCTACTTCCTGCTCAGAAAGGGTAGGATAGATAGATACATTGATCACACCAATTTGCTGTATACCTTGGTCGTAATAAACATATTCTGGCGAATTTTCCATCATCAAACCTAATCTATCGCCTTTTACAATACCTTTTTCTAAAAAGAAAGCCGAAACGGCATCAGCCTTTGCCAGCGTTTCTTTAAAAGATATTTCTTCCCAGTTAGCTCCTTTTTTATGAATTAAGAAGGTTTCTTCTGCTTTGTGGATATTTTTGACAACGTTACGTAATAGCGTAGGTACGGTAGAAAATTCGTTGAATGAGACCATATTACATTTACTTTTGGTGATGTTTTGAACCAACAATGATAAACTATTGCAGGTAATTTTGCAAGCTGATGCTTTAGATTAACGTTTCTGTTTTAAAATTGTTCAAAATCAGCACCTTAGTTTGTAATATGAAAGCTATTTGAATAGGCCGTAAGACCAAGCAGCATCTCGATAATTACTAATCACATTGCCATCCGGCATTTTAATAACGAACTCTACATAATTGCCATTTCTAATAAATGCCGCAACGTTGCCTATAGGGACATAATTTTCTGTACGAAGTGAAGTTCCAACTTTAAAACCAGCATCAACTTTGTTGCCAAACGAATGAAAGGAGTAATAGAAGTTTGGATGTAAAACAGAGCCATCATTTTTATAATAAGTTCCAGTAAAGGTTTTATCAGCCAACTGGTCTTCAGCAGGTATTTTAATAAGTTCGGCTGATTTTAAAGAATTTTTATAACTGATGATTTTTCCATTTTGTATCTTAAAGGGTAATTTGTATCCATCATCATCTATAATGATTTCATCATTTACTACCTCAAAAGTTGAATTTCCATAGGTACTCGTGCTGGCCAATGTAACTTTATTGCCCTCGCGAAAAACAGCAATAACCGGTGTCGGTTGAGCAGTATTATTCATCATCACAATGGCATATCCTTGTGGGTTGTTAATATCAGATCCCGATTTATTGGCATTTTTATCTTTCTTACAGGATAAAATAACTAGTGAGATAATTAAGACTAATAATGTACTTGAATTTTTAAAGGCTTTCATAAGAACATGTTTAAGTTATAGTATAACCTAAGTTATGTAGAAAGCAATTTTTTAAAATTGATAGTGAGTAAATAGGGTGCTTAACTTAGCGAAGTCTTGGTTTTTATGATTAAACCGAAAATTAGTACAAAACAAAAAAGGCATCGCCATTTAAAGCAATGCCTTTGTATATGATTTTTAAAAAGCTACACAGAAAAACTCTCTCCGCATCCGCAGGTACGGCTAGCATTTGGGTTGATAAAGTTGAAGCCCTTTCCATTTAATCCATCAGAAAAATCAAGTTCAGTACCAGCTAGATACAAAAATGATTTCATATCCAAAGCTATCCTAATACCTCTGTCCTCGAAAAATTGATCTCCTTTTTGCTCTTCATTATCAAAATCTAAGTTATATGATAATCCAGAGCAGCCGCCACCTTTTACAGAAACACGTAAAAAATAATCAGAACCCATTTCAGAATCCTGCATTAAGGCGTCTATTTTATCTTTTGCTTTATCTGTTATTGTTATCATGATATTTTGTGTTGTGAGTTAGAAGTTACAGGTTTCGAGATTAAGACCATAACACATAACTGCTAACTCGAAACTTTTTAGTGGTGTGATTTTGGCAATTCCAATGCTTCCAATCCGTTTTTAACGCGGTAATCGTTAATTGCAGATTTTATGGCATCTTCTGCTAATACAGAACAGTGAATTTTAACTGGAGGTAATGCTAATTCTTCTACCAAATCCATGTTATCGATAGCCAAAGCCTCGTCAATAGATTTGCCTTTTAGCCATTCTGTAGCTAAAGATGAAGAAGCAATTGCAGAACCGCATCCAAAAGTTTTGAATTTAGCATCAGTAATTACATTGTTGTCATCAACTTCAATTTGCAAACGCATTACGTCGCCACACTCTGGAGCACCTACTAAACCAGTACCCACATTCTTATTATCTTTATTTAAAGTACCAACGTTTCTAGGATTGGTATAATGATCAATTACTTTTTCTGAATATGCCATGATATTTTAGATTTTAGATTTACGATTTTAGATTGCCCACCACCGTAAATTGTTCTTTTCTTAATTTATTAAATGATTGTCTATTTCAAATCTTAATTCGAATCTACAATCGTAATTCTCCTTAGTGTTCTGCCCACTCAATTTTGCTCAAGTCAATACCTTCTTTAAACATTTCCCAAAGTGGAGAAAGATCTCTCAAATGGTTAACTGCTTTCTTGGTATTTTGTATAGCGTAATCAACTTCTTCTTCTGTTGTAAATCTTCCTAAACCGAAACGTATAGAAGAGTGTGCCAAATCATCAGAAAGACCTAACGCTTTTAACACGTAAGATGGTTCTAAAGAAGCCGAAGTACAAGCAGAACCTGAAGAAACTGCTAAATCTTTCATCGCCATCATTAAACCTTCACCTTCAACATATTTAAAAGAAATGTTAGCCACGTGTGGTAAACGGTTTTGTACGTTTCCATTTACATAGCTTTCTTCTAGAACAGTTAAAGCACTTTCCAATTTATCACGCAAAGCTGATAAACGTTTAGCTTCTTCGTCCATTTCTAAGCGACAAAGTTCACAAGCTTTACCTAAACCTACAATGCCTGGTACATTTAACGTGCCAGAACGCATACCACGCTCATGACCGCCGCCATCCATTTGTGAAGTAACCTTAACCCTTGGATTTTTTCTACGTACATATAAAGCACCAACACCTTTTGGTCCGTACATTTTATGTGCACTGAATGCCATTAAATCAATGCCATCAGCATTTACATCTACCGGAATTTTACCAACTGCTTGTGTAGCATCAGTAAAAAACAATGCACCATGTTTATGTGCAATAGCAGAAATTTCTTTAATAGGTTGTACCACACCAATTTCATTGTTGCCGTACATGATGGTTACCAAAATAGTTTCTGGTGTCATTGCAGCTTCTAATTCAGCTAAGTCAATTAAACCATCTTCTTTTACTTGTAGATAAGTAACTTTTGCACCTTGTTTCTCTAAATGCTTGCAAGTATCTAATACAGCTTTGTGCTCTGTAGTTGCGGTGATAATGTGATTGCCTTTATCAGCATACATTTCGAAAACACCTTTGATTGCTAAGTTGTCTGCTTCGGTAGCACCAGAAGTAAAGATAATTTCTTTTTCTGTACAGCCAATTAATTTTGCAACTTGTTCGCGGGCATAGTCTACACCTTCTTCAGCAACCCATCCAAAAGCGTGGTTACGGCTAGCTGCATTACCAAATTTGTTAGTGAAGTAAGGCAACATAGCTTCCAATACTCTTGGATCTAGAGGAGTAGTAGCGTTATTATCTAAGTAAATAGGAAGTTCCATCTAATATTTAATTTTAAAAAAACGAGCTGAAAGCTCAAAGTCGAAAGCTTAAAGCAGAATATTCATCTAGCTTTAAGCCTTAAGCTTCGCACTTTCGGCTTTTAATACTACAAAGATACGAAAAAACTTTCCGAACAATAATAGATAATAGCTATGAAGCTATTGGTAAAACTCGCATTTTTACATTCACCTAACTATAACTAGCATGAATAAGATAGAACATATCGGCATCGCCGTAAAAAACCTAGAAAGTTCCATTGATATTTATCAGCGATTGCTGAATACAGACTGTTATAAAACTGAGTTGGTAGCCTCAGAACACGTGAAAACTGCTTTTTTAAAAACTGGCGAAAATAAAGTAGAGTTGCTGGCGGCAACAAGTTTAGAAAGTCCAATTGCTAAATTTTTAGAAAAAAAGGGAGAGGGCATACATCATATTGCTTTTTTGGTAGATGATATTTTAGCAGAAATGGACAGGTTGAGGAAAGAGGGCTTTGTTTTATTGAATGATAGCCCTAAAAAAGGCGCAGATAACAAAATGATTTGCTTTGTGCACCCGAAAGAAGCGAGTGGCGTGTTAATTGAGCTTTGCCAGGAGATTAAGTGGGTTTAGGAATGAAGTGCGATAGTTGTAGACCAAAGCTTAAATACCAAAGACTAAAACTGAAAATGGCTTCGCTTTAAAGAAAAATCAAACAAAACGTTGCTTTCTGGTATTCTATAAAAAAGATGAATATCATGGAAAATAAAGCGCAACCTAAAGGGAATACACCAATGCCTGATAGTCCGAAGCCTACGGATGAAGTGCAAATGAACATAGAAACGGTTACACCAGAAACCGAAAAAAATGTAGTGCCTACCGAAGAAGCTGGCGAAAAGCAGCCTCAATCGGCGGAAGTTGATAAAGAAGTAAAAATTGAAAATAAAGAAGAAGAGCAAGAGCATGAAGAGCCTGTGACTACTGAAGAAGATGAGCCGACAACTGAAGAAGAAGTTCCTGCTGAGGATTCGGATTCCGAAGAGAAAGTTGATGAAGGTGAACATCCAGGCGATGATATTGAAACGGTAAGTCCCTAAAGTTAGTTGATTTCTGATTGGAAGTTCTGATGTGAGAATTCTAAATTATCGTTAAATTTGGCGCTAGTATTTTGGCTTAGGCCTTGTAAAAAATTAAAAAGCCAAATTTTGCATGACTTCCTTATTAAAAATCATTTCTAAAGATTTCGAACTGCCTGAAAACATTAGTGAAGCGCATTTGAGAGATGTACTCGTTAAAACTTTCGAGTATTTGGTAGAAGATGATTTTCATAAATTATTGCAGGTGCTGTATCGTGCTGATGTTGATCAGTACAAATTGAAAGACCTACTTGAAAATGCCGAAGGAAAAAGTACTGCAGAGATTATCGCAGATGCTTATATCGACAGGCAAAAAGCAAAAGTAGAAACTTGGATGAAATATTCTAAGTCTTAATCTCTCTCGTTATTGCGAGTTTACGACCACAAAGTAGCTGCGAATCAAACCAATTTTAAAGCATTTAAAAAAGACTTACGAAGTTCCCAAAACTTCGTAAGTCTGATGTTTTACCACAAATCATAATAACAGGAAAAGTTAAAATTCTCAAGCGTATAGTCCAGGTTATACGTTTAGTCTTCCTCTTTAGAAAGTGCTCTGGTAGCTACTTTTCCAACGGATAAACCTTGTACAATAATAGAGAACACCACAATAAAATAAGTGGTAGCCAAAATTACGGGCTTGTGCGGGCCTTCATCAATCGATAACGCCAAGGCAATGGAAACGCCACCGCGTAATCCTCCCCATACTAAAACTTTGATGGTACCTTTGCTAAACTTATTCTTGAATGGAATTACCTTAACAGGGATGTAAATTGAGATGAATCTGGCAAAAAGTACAATTAAAATACTTAGGCCGCCCATAATCCAGTAGTTGGTAATGTTAGGGATAATCAATAATTCAAATCCGATGAAAAGGAATAAAATAGCATTTAATATTTCGTCAATTAATTCCCAAAATTTATTTAGATAATCTTTTGTAGTAGTAGACATGGCTGTTCTTTTGCCATAATTTCCAATCACAATACCTGCGGCAACCATGGTTAATGGGCCAGAGATGTGCATCCCTCTGGCAATTAAATAACCGCCCATTACCACGGATAAAGTAATCAAAACAGAGACTTTGTAATCGTCAATTTTACGCATGGCATTAGATGCGCCTAAACCTAGTAATGCGCCGACGATAAATCCGCCAGCAGCTTCCTTAATTAATAACCAAGAAATGTTGCCGAATGAAATATCCATGTCGCTGCTTTGGGTTAGTTGCAAAATCACGGCAAAAACCACAACAGCTACACCATCGTTAAAAAGTGATTCTCCCGCAACCTTTGTTTCTAGTGATTTCTTTACTTTGGCTTCTTTTAAAACGCCCATTACTGCAATAGGGTCTGTAGGAGAAATCAATGCGCCAAATAGCAAACAATATAAGAATGGGATGTTTAAGCCCAATAGCGGCGCAACATAAAACACAATTCCGCCTACCACGAAGGTGGATATGACAACACTTACCGTCGAGAAAATCACAATTGGCCCTCGCTGTTCCTTTAAATCTTTTAAGTTAATGTGGATAGCACCTGCAAAGAGTAGAAAGTTTAACATGGCGCCCATTAAAACTTCCGTAAAATCTACATCCCTTAAAAGGTTAGAGAAATGACTAAAAGTATCTGGAAATAAATGCCCGGTAATTACCAAGATGATAGAGGATATCATGGCAATGATCATAATTCCTATGGTAGAAGGCAACTTTAAATAGCGAAGGTTGAGGTACGAAAAAAAGGAGGCGAGAACAATGAGAACGGAAAATGAATAGTATAACTCCATGAAAAAATTTAAAGGTTTTAAAAATAGGTAAGTTCGCAAGATAACGATTAAGGGGCTTTTGGTCAATTTTTGAAGGCTTATTTTTACAAAAATAAGTGCCAAATGCAGCTTGAGATTTTTTTGATAATCCCCTTTTGGGGTATGGCTTGTTTTAGGTTAGCTATTTATATTGCAAGTCTTAAATGCGATTTGATAAACGTTTGTTTTTCTTAGGTTTTAAACGCTAAATACTTACATTTATAATAATGAAAACGAATGTGTTAGCCCTCTTAATGCTGTTGCAAGGTGTACTGTACGCCCAGTCTCCATTAAAGAAAATTAAACACAATGATGCAAGACAAGTTATACTAGATAAAGCGTATGACTACATGAGTAATGATCAGTACGATTCTGCTCAATATTATCTGAATAAAATATACTCCAAAGAAAGTTCTCGCAAACCCACTGTATTTAACTATTATCTCACCACTTGTCAGGCTGAAATCTACTATTATAATAACTTGCATCTGCTTGGCTTGCAGGAATCATTAAAAGGAGAAACCATTGCTAAGATATTAAAAGACAGTGTGCTTTTGGCAGATTCATATAATTTCATTGGTTTGTTTCACCTCAATAGCGACAAATTTCAGCAGGCTAAACTTTATTTTAAGAAATCGCTAAGGTACGCAAGCCAACCACCATACAAG
>Ga0256901_1001623_pt1 | contig 11056 bp, 20 predicted proteins | sample MC6MC0689MT_FD_190200 | JGI IMG/M metagenome (GOLD analysis project Ga0256901, IMG submission 190200) | Metatranscriptome of enriched soil aggregate microbial communities from Iowa State University, Ames, United States - MC6-MC0689-MT... | ecosystem: Environmental > Terrestrial > Soil >... | reverse complement strand
TCAACTACTATTACAATTAAAAATGTCAACCACATCTTTTGGTGATGAACCATTAATATACCTAAATTCCTTTTATTTGTATATTTATTCATTCGCTACTTATATACTAATTATTTTAAGAATTTCAGAGACTTTATTTGGGCTTCTTTTCTTAAATATTTGCCTTTATTTTAAAAAAAGAGCTACATGTAATGTTATGATTTAACTAAAACAGACCGTAATCCGAATTTAATAGTGTTAAAACGACGGTAATAATTTGAATGATAACTATCCTAAGAGGGGAAAAAATCTTTACTGCAATATATAGATTAATCGAAAGAAATTGCGAAACAAAGAAAGGAAAAAACGAACACCTTGAGATGTTCGTTAAAGAGTTATTATTTTTCAGTTGCTGTATTCCCCATAGCAATAGAAATTCTATTCCAACTGTTGATTTGGTTAATGATTAGAACAAGGTCAACATACTGTTTCTCGTCATAATATTCACGTACTCGCTTATACAGGTCATCTGGAACTCTTTTAGTAGGAATTAAAGTTATATGCTCAGATAAATCTAGAGCAACTTTCTCTTCAGGTGTATAAAAAGTACATTCATTCCAAGCATTTAAACAATAAATACGTTGTTCGGATTCACCCAACTTACGAGCATCGGATGTATGCATGTCTATGCAGAAAGCACATCCATTAATTTGAGAGACTCTAATTTTGATAAGCTCCCTAGTTGCTCGATTAATTGTAGACTTCTTAGTGTATTTTTCCATATCCATCATAATTTTCATACCATCAGGTGCAACATCATAGTAGGCAACTCTTTGACTCATAAGGCAAGACTCCTTTTGTTTTTAAGATAAGTTAATTATAACTACTTACGAACATTTGTGCTAGTTTTAGCTTTGGGATATTTGAAGTAAATGTAATTTTGATAAAGATTGTGCAGCTTGGAGGTGACGTGTTGGAGCTTAATAAAATCTATCAAGAGCATTGCCTTGATGTGTTAAAAACTTTACCCAATGAAAGTATAAATACAGTGGTCACAAGTACTCCTTATTGGGGGCTACGTGACTATGGTGTGGATGGACAAATAGGTCTTGAAAATTCAGTAGAAGAATATGTATCAGCTCTTGTCAATGTGTTCAAAGAAATAAAACGGATTCTGAAAGATGAAGGTACAGTTTGGTTAAATCTTGGTGATATTCGGACAACCTCATAAGTTAACAAAGTGAATCCTTTATTTGTACAGGAAAACTTGCAAGTTACCGTTTTGGTCGATTGTCGCTAATAGGACATCTTTAATGTCTACGTTATATGTTGATGTAAGATTATTTTTTAGCCAATCCTCAGTAAACTTAGATTTGTTTAACTCAAGGTAATCAATTTTTCCTTCTTGAATGAGGACAGAAGGGAGGGAAAAAGGTTCAGGTATTACCTTTAAATCTGCTCGCGTTGGAGTTTGGTGTTGCGGATAAATAAAACTTGAAATAGATCCGTCTGGTTCCCATAATGCGAGAGCAATTTTTTGAATATCTTCTACCTTTTCTTTTCTTAACTCTGATAAAAGAAAATCAACAGAAATCCTTGCCTTTCGTAAGTTTGCGGAAACAATTTTCCCGTTTTTAATAAGTGGAATCGGAGGTGGGTCCATAAAATGTCGAAACGAAATCCATTTCATACTCAATAATACCCCGAGTAAATATAAAATAATTAAAACCGACATAGTAATCATGGAACCCTTTAATCCTAATCCTTCATCAGACAAGGGATGAGCAATGATATTACCAAGAGTTATTGCCATAGTAAAATCGAGTAACCTCAACTGAGCAATTGAACGCTGTCCCATAATTTTTGTCGCAAAAAGTAAAAAGAAAAAAGTAACAATCGCTCTTAGTACCCATTGTATTGCTGTAAGTGATTCTTGCCCATGAAAGAAATCGATAATGATACATCCTTTCCTGTTAAATCTTTATTTATTATCTCCTTTAACATCATTATTATGTGTTTGTCACAAACAGAAGATAAAAGAAAGGAAGCGAGTTATGAAAAGCGATAGTCTGACAAGAGAAGAAATGTTAATTTATCTCAAGGCATTTGGCAGATATGCACCTGAATATTATGAAAAACTAGATGATAAGACTTCTTTATCAAGAATACAACAACACATCGAAAGCATAAAAAAAGAGCAGCAGATACACCTACTACTCACCGAACTATACAATGCAATTATAACACATATTAAGAGAACGAAATGTATTGTAACTTCATTCTGAGTAAAAGAAAAAGCCGCAGCATGATCAGACGCTACCGCAAATATGAAAGAAAAGAAACTAATAAAGGGTCACTTGGGATGGAGTGCCCATTAGTAACGAAATTCGGAGGTGCCAAATTAAACTAGTTTAGCTTAACACTACTATTTATATGATTAGTTAACATGGGCTATATAGTTCGTTGCCTTTGAAATAGATTTAAAAATAAAAAAGCTGCGACGGTCAACCAACGCCACAGCCTATATAAAGTGCGTGCGATACACTCAATATTATTGTGTGTAAAATAAGGTTCTCTATACATTAAAAAACCCCAGCTTTAAACTGGGGAGACGGTTTGTCAGTTAAATTATTTTTACTTTTCTGGATAATCTACATGTAATGGTGGTGGAACTAACCAACCTTTATTTTTATTAAGACGTAGTAGTTTACCACCCAGTAAAGCTTTTGCTGTATGGAATTGACCATACATTAATGCTATATCTTCACGAGTGGAAATACCCATTGCTTGACTACATGCAACTAATCCAGCGGCAATGTCAGCAGTAAGAGCAGCACTTATTTCAGGATCATTAAACATTGCTCCTGGAGGGATATCTTCCAATCTTGCTCCTGGTCTTTCAGGTGAAGCAGGAGGTAAAGCAATACCATTCGTTTTTAGAATTTTTTCTAATTGTTTTACTTCTTCTCTGCAAGTTTCGATGATATCTTCAATAATTTTTTTTAGATCGTCATCACCAGTATGATTATAAAACGTTTGATAGCCAGAAATCATTCCATAGTCTGCAATTAAACTTGACCAAACACTAAATACTTCACCGTAATGCAATGGTTCGTCTTTTGGATTACCACCAAGAATACCCATACTTACACTTCCTTTTCTGGTTTTCACCTTTTTTTAACAAGGATAGTATGGATTTAATTAAAAAATTTATACACATAAAGCAATATTACATCCAATATGAAGAAAATGAACCTAATCAAGTTATGTATAATCATTTTTGTAAATTAGTATTAAATTTGTAATTACAGTCGGAAAGAAATTTAATTTCAGGGATAAAGAAATATTAAATAGTATCAGCTTTTTTATATGAACACAGGAGGAATCAAAATGTCAGTAGAAAGAAAAGTGTCACTAGGCGTTGTTGGAGTGGATTCTGGTCAACTATTGATTATTGATCCATGTTACATTAATAGCGAATGGAATAAAGAAGGTAGTCCTGTGGCTATCGAATTTTGGGGAAAAGATCAGGATGAATTGTCTCAAATTTTAATGAATCAAGATTATAAAGTGAATGATGAGGACACTTATAAATTAATTGAATGTAATGAAGATAATGCAAAAGAAATTTTTACTTATATTCAAAAAATTATCAAAGAAAACGACCTCTTTGTTAGAACTTTAATCAAAACAGATAATAGTTACGATACTGTATGCAAAATTACTTCCAATAGTGATAAACAAGGTGGTCAATTAAATTACAGCAGAGGTCAGGAAGGACTAGGTGTAGCATTTCATTCAGGTTTTGGAGATGGTATATATGAAGTACTTGCTACTATCAAAGACTGTGGTTCATGGGGTGAAAGAATCTCTAAGGTTGAGATAGTACTAATTGAAGATGATGAACTAGATGATTGAAGATATATTTAATATGGTACAGTATTAAGTAAAGTTTTATGAATAGTAAATTCGGATAGCTTTTTGAATTCTCTACTGGAGTAATGTTTTTGACCCCTATGAATTAAATAAAAGAAGCTACCAGGTGCAAAATCATATTTCTATGGATGGAGATTGAGAAATTTAGATTCTTCATAAGGCTGCTTAATGGAATTGTGTGAGAATAATTGGAATGGTATGTGGAAGTATCTAGTACTATGATAAATAAATTGAGAAATAATTTTTTGAATCAACTGATGAAGTGACTGAGAGGTTGCTTCTTTTCTTTTTGCCGTTTTTAAAATTATTGTTTTTTCAACCATTGTGGGTAAAACCTTGTGTAAAACATGTTTGACATACGGTTAGTGTTTTGGGTATTATTGGGGTGTAAAAGATATTTTACACCTTAAAATATGAAGGTGGTTGTTGAATGAAAAATAATATAAAGGAACTTAGAGAAAAATGTAATATTTCTCAAGGGAAATTAGCAGAACTTTGCGATGTAACTAGACAAACAATTAATGCGATAGAGAATAACAAATATGATCCGAGTTTAAAGTTAGCTTTTGATATTGCAAGAGTATTAGGGGTTACCATGGAAGATTTATTTATACCGTGTGGGAATGGGGAGAACTGAAATGGATAAATCAAAAAAAATAGTTGGTATAATTGTTTTTGTAGTATTTTGTACATTTGTAAGCTACACCTTATACAAATGGGTACGCTTTGATACTATTGATGGGGGTTCTATCGTTTTTAGTTTTATTGCATTATCTTATCTTTTAAATTGGCTTAATTGGGGTGATCATAATGGCGCTAAAGACAAAGACGAATTAGAAAGGCATATTGAAACTCAAAGTGCAAAGATTGGGTATTATGTTTTAATGATTATGGCATGTCTTATTTTATTTATTTCAGAGGGTGTATCCAATTTAAATGACATGAAGAATTATCCTTTACTCTTAGTTGTTGGTCTTACATTTGTTACTTCACCAATAATAGAATTTGTTTATTCAAGAAAGTTTAAATAAAAATTTAGTTAATTGAAGTGCAACTTAAGCCGAACACCATAATGATCCAATTAGTAGTTACATAAACAGAAAGACCCAGGTACTCAAAAATAATTTTGAACCTGGGCTTTATTAACTTTTGAAACATGAGCTACCATAATATTTTACTTCCTAGCTTGAATTAAAGTGAACCAATTATTTCCATTAAACTTACCAGAAACTCTGTATATTGGCTGGTAGAAACCTTTTGTGTCGTACATATACGAAAGCTCAATTAATTCAATATCAATTTGATCACCTTTTTTTATAATAAGTTCTTCTTCCTTTACCAGCGCATTATATTTTATTTGGGGAAATTCTCCATTCTTAATTCGCTCATATACCTCTGTAGGAGACAAGATCTTTACTTCCCGTATAAATTGATTTTTTTTAAGACTGTATGTTAAAGAATAAAGAATGCCATCTGGTTTAAGACCAAGGCCTATATCTCCACTCCAATAATCTGTGTTTAAATCTATGCTATCTGGAAGATCCCATTCATATTTTCCATCCTCCAATACAGTAAATGTAGCAGCCGGTGGTAGGATAGAAAGATCGTCCATAAGTGCCTTCGCCTTTTTAAGCATTGGTTCTTGCTCAGCAAATGAAGTTTGCTCTGGCGTATAATTGTTCTCTGTTAATGACCATTGTCCTTCTGAACTTATAAACAATGTATATTGGACACCAGCTTTGTCTGCCATTAAAATCTCACGATCGTCCTTATAATCCTGTGTATTTACCACTGATAAACCTAATTTCTGTTGTAACAAACCTTCTACGTCATCATTTTTAATAATTTTCTTATATACTGGAGCAACTGTTGGTGCTGAGCTTAATTCCAATGAAGTTGATACGTGAACATCTGACATATTCGATTTTGTATAGGCGTTTATTGCTAGATGACCAAACTCCTGTTGGGTGTAGACAATATTCATACCAACAAAAATTAAGCCCATTAATAGAGGTATGGAAAGGTTTCCAATCAGATTTTTCATTTTTACCTTTTTGTTATGTGCAATGGAAGCAGCTAATCTGTATAACTGGTATCCAATAATGCCACCAAGTGAGTTGTTTATTAAATCATCTAGTTCAAAAATTCCTGCTCCTGAAAGTGTCTGATACGTTTCAATAGACGATGTAGCACCTACAACTACGAGAAGAAGCCATTTAAATTCTTTTAATTTAGCAATAAGTAAAGGTAATAAAACTCCTAGTGGTACAAACATTAATATATTAAATAGACAATTTTGGAGATCACGTAAAGAATATTTTTTCCACGCGTCAACATAACCACTGAATGGATGAAGGTTCATCTCCATGTAGTGTGAAGTGCCACGGCCAATAATCGTTAGCTCCATCACAAAAACAATATATCCGATGAAAACTGCGCCAAGAATAAGTTTCTTTATAGAAATCTGTTTTTTGTGATCTGATTGTCGTTTTCGATAAAAGTAATAATAGAGTGCGATCAGTAAGAACTCTATGCCAATAATAATGATTACTGGTAACATTAAATAACGAATATTGCTAATAATTTCTGTAATATCCAAGGTGAAATGCTCCTTTTTTCTGATGATGATTTTCAAACGCTACATGTTACGTGAGAGAATTCTCAGTAATGTCGACCTTCATCATTGTAAATGGAATTTATTAATAATTAGAAAGAATATTTATGAAGATTTTCTTAAGTGTATGCATAATTTAACAGTATTCTATTTTTTGTGGTTCAATGTTGGTGAAAGTGGAGAAGAAGCCGCTTGAGATTTAATATAAAGATGAATAGGGACATTTTGAGCTGATAGAAAAAGGTAAGCGGGGCCAATGTAATTTGAAACAATATAGTGATATAGTAGTTATTTTTAGTAAATAGTAATAATGGAATCTCAAAAAAGTGCTTATATAAAAGATTGGGCAGAGAATCATATCAGAAAGCTATTGATATAGAAGGAATAACAAGTTGGAGGTATATGAATGAATATGAAAAGCCCGATACCGAAGTATAAGGCTTTTCTGATTTTACAATCTGTTTAAAATTAAAGAATCGGTGTTAATTCTGAGTTCACAAACCGTTGGGCAGCAATGATAACACCTGAAGCTGTTCGTCCATAAACGCTATAAATTCCGCCTGTTTGATTTGGAGCAATTTCAACTTCATATTGAGACGCACCTCCTACACCTGGAGTTACAAAAGTAGAACCATTAGCACCTGCGGCAAAAGGAGTTGTTGATAGTAATTGTCTTGAACCGTTAAGTCTAAAAACTCGAACTACTCCAGTAAGCAAACCTCCAGTAAGATTGAGAACTTTGATACGAACGCTAGAGGCATTAGCAGGCTGATTTCCTGTGTTTTCAATTGGGCCAGTAGTTAAAGGCATATAATATTCACCTCCTCAAACCTAAAGATTTATAATCTGCAGATTACATTTTTATAGTATGTAGTACTCTGTTACATTCTTTAGACTTATTAATCATATTTCTAAAAATAAAAGAAATATGAGGTTTGATTAGTAGAAAATTATTTTAAAAAAATATGTAAACAAAGGTGAGCTTATATACCAAGACATAATACCTTAGTAGAAACACCTATATGGCGTAAAGGTGTCAATTCTATACAGATGGTATAAATGCAACTTTTACAAAGTTTGAAAAATTGAATGATTTGAATATGATGTTAGCAATAGCGAAGAAGGGTTTTATGGCAAAAAATAAGGGGGACGACAGGAGGTATTATACAATGGCTTGAATGTAGGTATTATAGTCAATTTTTGAATTCTAAAAAATCATCTGTATCTGAGGATCATTTCAGGAAGGTGAATGTGGTGGACAGTGGATAATCTGAATGGATATAAGGCATCTATTTATAAATGAAAAGGATGCACAAAGCGAGGATTAGAAAGATAATGGGCAGCAGGGGATGACAAGACAGGACTACAAAGATAACTAACACTTTAAGCTGATAGTACTCCTATTTGATCATCTGAAAAATAAGTGAATGCAAACAATAATAATGGAAACCTAACTGATAGTGATACAAGAATTGAAATATATTTCTCCATGACTTCCTCCCTTGTTATTGATATCTAATTATAGCAAAATTACTTTCTATCACAGAGTCTATTATACGTCTTTTGTGCAAAGAAACTATTAAAGGGTCACTCTGCTGAAAGTGGCCCTAATATAAACGATAAGGTACTATTTGAACTTGTGAAGTTTCTTAACTTTCATTGAAGCTACTTCTCCACAATTTGTACAAATAGACAATATAAGTGGGGAGCTCGAAAAAATTGAAATTGAGTCTAACGGTCTTACATTTGCATAAGCTCCACCTAATTCACCTTGTGTAAAGGTATCACTACCACATAATTTACAAACTAATTTATCATTTTCCATGAAATCACCTCGTTGTGTAATTATGCAAATTGTATCATAAAAAGGGCAGTAGAGTTGTCACGCGTTACAGCTTATCTAGTCAGCTAAGATACTCGAACATATTATCAATCATTTTCCGATATTCTCCTTGTATTCATAATTTATGGTTCATCACCATAACTCGTGGTTAGTTTTCTATTAATTCAATAATTTTACATTTTTCTATAGAAGAAAAGCGAAAACTCACGTATCGTAATTGTTGTCTAGACAAACCACGAGAGGAGTTTTCACTTTGTACTCAAAGTTTATCAAAATGCTATTACCGTTACCATCTTTTTTTGAAGTTTCTTCTTCATCTGATGAAGATCCAAATGTATTTCCTGTTACAGTAGGTGCTTATTCTGTGCCATGTCCAATTTGCCAGGGGAGAACGATCCGTCATGCACAAACATTACGTCGTTTTCGCCATGGCTATGCTTGGCATCTCGGATTGATTTGGATTGAGATGATGATTCCACGTCATCGTCTTTGTTTCGTAGAGAACACTTGTGAGGCGTTGCCACGGTCGTTCTATTGCTGATGTGGCACGCGAATATGAACTGCCCTACACGACTGTTGAGCGTTGGTATTACTTGTATACAGCTGATGAATTAACAGAAGAAATTGCCACAACTATCTGTGTAGATGAGTTCGCCTTGCGCAAAGGACATCGCTATGCGACCAGTGTTTTAAATGCCGACACAGGTCGTATTTTGGCGATTGTTCCTCGCCGAAATCAAGACGCCATTACCACTGTATTACAGAAAGTAACAGGTCCAATTCGTGCGGTGGTCAGTGATTTTGCTCCAGTGATGGCGAACGCGATTCAAGCTGTTTATCCAACTGCGATTCATGTGCTGGATCGCTTTCATCTCGTGCAATTTTTTACCGATGCCCAGCAGCGAAGACGACGTTATTTAGGAGAAGCCAAAAAACATCATAAATCGCGACTCATTGACCGTTGTTTAGCACGAAAACCTGAATAATTAACGGAAGAAGAACGCGGATTTGTTGCACTGTGGCACCAGGAAGATTTCCATCAAAATACATTTATCAAGCATTGAATCATATGCGTTATGTACTGAAAGCGACAACGATGACACAAGCAAAACGACGATTAACAGAATGGTTTAAACGGTATCAATTTCATCTGTGTGGTGCGGTTTCTAAAATCGCAAAAACATTGATAACACGTGAAAAAGCGTTGCTGGATACCATTACTTCATCGCTATCAAATGGCATGATGGAAGGCACAAATAATAAAATTAAACTCATCAAAAGACGTGGTTTTGGCTATCGAAATGAAGACCATTTATTCCTTCGTTTACGTTTGGAAACAGGTCGCTGATTTTGTCACCCACGACTTTTGGTGAAGAACCTTTTTTGTGGGAAAAATAATATTTAGTGGAAATATGGTTCATCACCAAAAGATGTGGTTGACATTTTTAATTGTAATAGTAGTTGACTGGAGCGGAGCCAGTGTGACTCTTAGGGGATTAAGCGTCCAAGATGAGACCCTGGAGCGAGCAGCGCGAGTGAAGCGGCTCATCGGACCCCCCTGGAAAGCACACTGGCGGAGCGGAAGTCAACCACAAGTTATGATGTGGTATTCGTTTTTGTAGGTCCCCCAGTAGTCTTTTTAGGCATTACGTTTATTGGGATAACAATAGTATGTGGTTTCATTATCATATTGACTAAAAAACATTTTAAGACACGTGGTGTTTAGTAACACAAAAATCAATTCCTTCGTCAACTCCCATGAAAGTGCATAATCATCTTTCATTTTCTGTGAAGAAACGCTGATTTTGGTGCTTCATGGTTGGCTAACGGAGTACTTTAGCTAAAAAGCCAAATGTAAATGTCGATTCCTTAAAGTACAGGAATTCGACTTTTTTAGGTTGAAATTCTCTTAGCATACACAAATACCAGAATGTTGACGGTTATTCCTATTTAGAAAAATAAAAAAGAAAAAAGGGTGGTATAGTGCAATTTAGCACTTTAAATAGGTGCAAATTATCTTCCAAAGGGACTTGATTAGCACTAATTATTAACCATTATGGATTGCATCATTACTGCATTTTTGGACATTTATATTCAATCCAAAGGCTGATAGACTTACAGAATACTTGATTAGGAGTGATAACAATGATTGATGTACGCTACAAAATTAGAGAAGTATTAGATATGAGCAAAATTGATGCGTTTTTGCAACATGCTCGTATTGGGCATCTTGGAATGGTTGATGGTCAACAACCTTATGTAGTACCGCTGAATTTTGTTTGGTCAAATGGAAATATTTATTTTCATGGTGCTGGTGGTGGGCGACGAAATAAAGTGGTTCAAGAGAATTCGGAGGTCTGTTTTACTGTATGTGAGGAATATGGAACAATCACTAATCCTGTACCAGCCAAAACAGATACTGCTTATATGAGTGTCATGGTTTTTGGCGAGGCAAAGCCTGTTGTCAATTTAGATGAAGCTACATATATGCTGCAAGAGATGATTGATAAATATGTGCCTGGTTACTATAAACGTCCATTATCCAAACAACATGTAGAGAAATACCAATCTGCAGTATTCGGTGGTTCTGTACAAGTCTACAGAATTGATCCTCAACATATAAGCGCAAAAGAAAATCCGATTGAGGAAGGGGAAATGTTCCAAACTGAATAAACAAAGTTTTT
>Ga0256901_1001620_pt1 | contig 11060 bp, 6 predicted proteins | sample MC6MC0689MT_FD_190200 | JGI IMG/M metagenome (GOLD analysis project Ga0256901, IMG submission 190200) | Metatranscriptome of enriched soil aggregate microbial communities from Iowa State University, Ames, United States - MC6-MC0689-MT... | ecosystem: Environmental > Terrestrial > Soil >... | reverse complement strand
CTTTTTTTCTCAGCGTTGATGGCATCTTTGGCAATGAATTTTACTTTCTTTTGGTTAAGCCAAGGATTGTCCTTTTTACCAACCAGCTTTACAATGCCTTCTATCTTCTCATCTTTCTTAGTGATGATATAGCCCTGCTGTTCGCCAGCTCTAAGCTCATATTCATCATTATCGTCCTGAGCGTTTACTAAAAAAGAACCTGACAATAGTAAGGTTGCAAAAATTAATTTTTTCATGTTTATTTAATTATAATTTAGGCAAAATTAACCCATTTTTCATAATAGAATATATTTATTCGAATAGATTATACTATCACTTTTTCCACCCAATTTTCCCCAAAACTATAAGGCAAATAAGCTACAGAAGAAACAGGCTTAGTGATTATCAAACTCGCTTTTTTCCCTACTGCTATGGTGCCCATTTCTTTTTCCAATTCCATAGCTGCAGCACCATTCAAAGTTTGTGCATTGATAGCTTCTTCAGGCGTCATTTTTAATTGGGTACAAGCCAAGGATAATAAGAAATTCATATTGCCTGATGGGCAAGAACCTGGGTTATAATCGGAGGCTAAAGCTACTGGCAATCCTGCGTCTATCAACAAACGCGCCGGCTGGTAATGCATACCCAAAAAGAATGCTGCGCCTGGTAACAATGTTGGAATAGTATTGCTTCCGCGCAACGATTCAATTTCTTCCTCGCCCATACTTTCCAGGTGGTCTACACTTATGGCATTATATTTTACACCCACTTGCACGCCGCCCGAGCGGTGCAATTGATTAGCGTGAATTTTAGGTTTCAATCCATGTTTCAAACCAGCTTCCAGCAGTTGCGCAGTTTCATCTACCGAGAAAAAACCTTGTTCGCAGAAACCATCCATATAATCTGCCAAACCTTCGTCGGCAACACGCGGCAACATTTCATTAATTATGGAATCAATATATCCTTGATGATTTTCCTTAAATTCAGGCGGGAAGGCATGTGCTGCCAAAAAGCTAGCTTTAATTGGTATAGGCGATTGTTCTTTCAGCTTGCGTATTACGCGAAGCATTTTCAATTCGCCTTCCAGGCAAAGACCATAGCCACTTTTTATCTCAATAGCGCCAGTTCCTTGTGCTATTACTTGATGCAATCTTTTAAGTGATTGGTCAAACAATTCCGATTCATCGGTAGCATTTAGTTTTTTTGCCGAGTTGAGAATACCGCCGCCGCGTGCCGCAATTTCTGCATAAGTCAATCCTTTAATTCTATCTTCAAACTCTTGCTCGCGCGGAGCTGCAAATACCAAATGGGTATGCGAATCGCACCAGGAGGGCAACACAATTCGTCCAGAAGCGTCTATTGTTTCATCAACTTGTTGTTCTGTAGCCATATCGGCCATTCTTCCAAAGCTGCTTATCAATCCATTTTCAATAAGTAGCCATGCGTTATCAATAGAGGGCAGTTCGGCCATCTGTGCACCCAACACTCTCGATTTGCGTTCACTTCCTTGTTCTACTTGTACTAATTTTTTTATGTTTTTAATCAATGTACGCATATTTTGTTCTCACGTTTTTTCGTTCCAGCGCGATTACTGCAAATAAACAAAAAGAAGTACAATAACCTTTACATAACAAACAAAATTCTATCTTTTAAAAATTTTATGCCGTCTTCAATACATTAGTAGATATTACGCAAATGAGTGCTTACATTTAATCTTAAATTCAATTTACTATTTATGATTTCTCGGCTAAAGCTGTTTTTGATTATTGTTTGTGTTGTAGGAATATCAAGTGTAAGCAAGGCGCAATTGCTTCCTGTAAATCAGCCGGAGCAAAATGCTTGCGACGCCTTGCAACTGTGCGGCAATACGTTCTTTACGCCTTATAGCTATCAAGGGGAAGGAACAATATTGGATTTACCAACCACACCATGTTTTAGCCCCGAATCCAATTCGGTTTGGCTTAGATTAGTAGTAAGTTCTCCAGGTACAATAGTGTTTACTATCACACCAGTAGACCCAGCGGATGATTATGATTTTGCAATTGCAGACATTACCAACAGCACCTGTAATAATATCCAGCAATCAGATGTAATACGCTGCAACTTCAACAATAATCAGCCTATTTTCAATAATGGAATTTTAGGGTTAAATACTACATCCAATATAGTTACTGTCATCGGCGGAACTACTGGTAGTCCTTTCTTGCAGCAAATTGATGCAGCATTTGGTGACGCTTATTTGATTATGGTAAACAACTATGGTAGCGGTGGCGGTCCAAGTTCTGGATTCACCATTGACTTTACTGGCTCTACCGCAGTGTTTGTGGATAATACGCCACCAGCTTTTAATGCATTATCCTCTTCTTCGGTTTGTAATTACAAAAACAGCGTAACGGTTCATCTCAACACACCTATCGCTTGTAGCTCTATTGCTGCCAATGGTTCCGACTTTAGTCTTACACCATCGGGCACGGTAGTTAGTGCTACGGGTATTGGTTGCTCAGGTATGAACGGGTATACACAAGACGTGGTGGTAAATTTTGGCCCAGCACTTAACCCAGGCAATTATCTAATTCATGCTCAGGTAGGAACGGACAACAATACTTTATTGAACTTATGTAATGGCGCAGTGCCAACTACGCAGTCTCTGCCTTTTACAGTACCCGCCAGTGCGGCCTATGCCAGTGCTTCGCTTAATTGCCAAACATTAACGGTACAAACCAATGTGCCTGTAAAATGTAATTCTATAGCGGCAAATGGTTCTGATTTTGCCCTTAGCGGTCCAGGTGCGGCCAACATAATATCCGCTGTGGGCGTGGGTTGTACGCCTACGAGTAATACATCTACCATTACGCTCACTCTTGCCAATCCTATTAGTGTTACGGGAACGTATACGCTAACCGCTCAAAATGGCACTGATGGTAACACACTACAAGATACTTGCCTTACCAATCAACTTATTGGTAACAGTATTACTTTTCATGCTGCGGCTAAGCCATTACTAAGTTTGGAAGATTCCTTAACCACTTGTAGCAATACAGGTGTAACTATTCCGCTTACTATTAACAATAACGATCCTACGCTCGTTTATAATTATCAATGGACGCCAACAGCAGGACTTGATGATGCCACCATTGCCCAGCCAGTTGCTAATCCTGGCGGCGACCAAACCTACACTGTTAATGTTACGAGCAACGACCCGTCAATGTGTAGTAGTACTGCCGCTGTTTTTGTACATTCACTTCAAGGTTTTGCTTTGTTAAACAATGACACTGCAATCTGCGACGGCTCAACAGTACAGGTTAATGTAAATGGCGGCGATGAATATACTTTTACCTGGACACCTACTACCGGTGTATCTAATCCTAATATTAAAAACCCAACCTTAACACCATCCGTTTCTACGCTCTACACACTTGTTGCATCTCATCCTAACTGTATTGATAGTGTGGTAAGCCTGCGGATAGATGTAGAGCCCAACCCGACCGATATTGAGATCATTGCTGATAGAACTTCCATGTGCCAATACGATACTATTGTGTTGCATGCCATAGCAAGTCCATCTACTTTTAATTTTAGCTATCAATGGTCTCCAGCAGGAGATTTATTATACACCAGTGGTCCGAGTACTGCTTACTTTGGCGATACGTCGGTTACTGTTTCTGTGATTGCGTCTTCACCTATTGGCTGTGTAGCAAATGATTCTATAAGGCTTACTGTATATCCTGGAAATTTTGCGGGTTTAAATGTAGAAGACACGGGTGTATGCCCTAATGGTGCAATACAATTATTTGCCGAAGGTGGCAATGCTTACAGCTGGAGCCCAAGTAATGGCCTTAGCGATGCAACTATAGCCAACCCAATTGCTAGTCCGTTTACTACTACTAATTATTATGTAACGGTTACAGAAGAACATGGCTGTAAAGATACTTTGATGGTAAAAGTTGCTGTGTATCCCGCAGCCATATTGGTTATGCCAGATAGCGTGAACCTGTATGCCGGAGAAACGTATAGTATACAACCCGAATCTAATTGTTTGCACTTTCAATGGTTTCCACCATCAGGATTGAGTGCAACTAATATCTCTAATCCATTAGCTAGTCCAGAGGTGCGTACGCGTTATTTCGTAAATGCGAGTACGGAACGCGGTTGCGCCATTTCAGATTCTATAGATGTGTTGGTAAAAGAAACGGTTATTGATATCCCGAATGCTTTTACACCAGGAAGCAATGGTAATAATGATGTGTTTAAGCCAGCAAAGCGCGGTATAGCTAGTTTGAAATCATTTAGTATTTACAATCGTTGGGGGCAAAAAGTATTTGAAAGTAATGATATAGACAAAGGTTGGGATGGCACTTTCAACGATAAGCCACAACCAGTTGGCGTGTACATTTACACTATCGATGCGGTGGCTAACAATGGTAAGAAGTTTACCCGCAATGGTAATGTAACCTTGATTAGATAAAGATTGCCGGTACATAAATGAGAAAATCCAATAGCTTAGGTTATTGGATTTTTTTTGTTTTATACAACCATTAAGCTACAACCGCGCAGTGCAGAATTGTCTAGTCTTCCCAAGACTTCAAAGCTGCCATCAGCTGCTATCTTAGCTATGTCGTCGGTAGCAATAAAGGAGCAGGAATGAATATTAGCCAAGTCGATAATATTGAGGCAGCCGCTGCCTTTCATCTTCAGGTCAAAAGGGTCATTTTCATCACGCACCAATATTTTCATTGTAGAAGGCAAAGTGAAAATGCCATTCCCCAAAGAATAAGCTTGTGAAAGTAATTCCGTCATTCCATATTCAGAATGTATATCAGTCAGGTTCCATTTTTCTTTGAGGAAAATATGAACTTGACCTCTTGTCCATTCCTCTCTTCTGCCTTTCATGCCGCCTGTTTCCATCACAATAATTTCCGATAAATCCATTGGATATTGCTCGGCAAAGTCAAGTAGCGCAAAGGTTACACCCAATAGCATTACTTTTTGTTTCTTGCCATGTAAGTCCTTTAATGTCGCGGCTAACTGTTGCCACTCATTCAAATAAAAGCCACTTTCAGGTCGGCCACTTTCCCGAATTAATTCATCGGCCATATACACTAATGAACTGTTCCCACGTTCTAAATAAGATGGAAGCAGACAGAGGAAGACATAATCCTGTGGCGCGCCATAAAATTCATTGAAAATTTTCAGGAAAGCATTTTTATAAACTTGTGGCGACTTGATATAATGGCGACTGTTTTGCGTAGAAGTAGTGCCGCTGCTTTCAAAAATTAAGTTCGTGTCAAATTTTCCTGAAACTATTTTGTGAGTTTTGAAAAAAGAGATGGGTAGAAATGGAATGTCGGCAATTGATTTTACATCTTCCACATTTCTATTAATGGCGGTAACGAAGTGATTGTACACCTCATTGTTTTTGTATTGATAAAGAAAAACAGCGAGTGCGTACGCATCAAAATTATCATTGTTTACCTGTGCGGGCCAATGTTTGTGATCGATGATATGTTCAATATTGATAGACATTTACTAAATTTGATGAAATACCGCTTCTTCCCAATTATAGTGCCGATATTGCTGAATTACTGTTTGTAAAACTATTGTTGAAAGGCGAAAAGAAAAAGGATTGATAATGAAAACGAAAATAATTTTATTGTTGAGTGTAATGGCCTCAATGGCATCTTGCCAAAAAGATCCAGACCAATATCCCATTGAACCGCAAATTTACTACCAATCAACCACACCGCGAATAATGTCTTTTGAAGATACCGCAGCATCTATCAGAATTGAACTGAAATTTACTGATGGTGATGGTGATTTAGCATTAGACCCTACGGAAAATGAAACGAGTGTATTTTTTAAAGACTCAAGAGATACCTCCAGCGCGCCTTATACTCATGCTTTCCCTATTCCTTTTATTCCAGAGAGCGACCGCCCGGTAAATGGTGGATTGGAAGGCGGTATTACCATCAATTTGGGTAAACAATATTTTAGTATAACCGACTCTCTGCATTTGGCGCTAAAAGGTGATACCTTGCAATATAATATTTACATTCAAGATAGAGCAGGGCATAAGAGCAATTTAGTAACTACTGATTTTATTTACATTCAGCTCTAGTTATAAAAGGAAATTGGTACTGACAGCGAGGCGAGGTTAATATTTAATAATGAACAATTACGATTTACTGATACAACGGTTGGATGCTTTCACAAGAAAGTACTATCTCAACCAATTGGTGCGCGGTGCACTTATATTTCTTTCCTGTATTATAATTTACATACTGCTCATCAGTGTTGGTGAGTATTTTTTCTATTTTCCGGCTTGGGTAAAATTGTCTATTGTAGCTTTACTGTTTGGTGCTGGAATAGCTGCCTTGGCTGCCTTGGTCGTTAGGCCATTATTCAAGATTAGCCGTTTGGGCAAAATCATTTCGCATGAACAAGCGGCCAATATTATTGGCTTACATTTCCCTGAAGTAAGCGACAAGTTGCTGAATGTTTTACAGCTTAAACAAAACCAAAATAGCGCCGAAAGCAGAGAATTAATAGAGGCTAGTATCAATCAGAAAGCGGCACAAATTGCTGTAATTCCGTTTACACAAGCTGTGGATCTTGGCAAGAATAAAAAGTACTTGCCTTACCTTTTAGTGCCTGCCGCCATAATTGCTGTTATTCTTATTGCGCTACCATCTTTGTTTAAAGATGCTTCTGACAGGTTAATGAAACCTGGTCAGAATTTTGCACCACCAGCTCCGTTTGCATTCCATGTTACTAATCAAAATATGCGCGTGCCATTGTATGGCGACTATACCATTGAAGCAGAAGTAAAAGGCGATAAGCTACCTGATAAAGTATATGTAGAGGTAGGTGACGAGCAATTGGAAATGTTGCGCATCAATAAAAATAAGTACGCATACACCTTCAATCATGTAGCCGACAATATTGATTTTCGATTAACAGCAGCTGAAGTTTCTTCCGATAAATTTAAAATATCGGTTATTGAAAAACCAATGCTGGAAGCGTTTAAGGTAATGGTGCAATACCCAGCGTATACTGGCAAAAAAAGTGAAGAATTGCAAAGCCTCAGTGATATGAGTGTGCCTGCCGGAACCGTGCTACAATGGACTTTGAAAGCTAAGCATACCGATGGGATGACCATGAGATTGGGTACTGCCGGCGGAGAAATTGCTTTGCAAAAAGCGGGCGATAAGGAGTGGCGGAGTTCTTATAAATTTATGCGTGATACGGCTTACACCATTTTTCTTTCTAATAAACAAATGCCCAAGTCCGATTCTTTCCGCTATCAAGTGCAGGTGATAGATGATTTGCATCCGCAGGTGCAGATGCAGGAAAAGAAGGACAGCATAACCGGGCAACAAGTATTGCTAACAGGTAATGCCAGCGATGATTATGGTTTGTCTAGAGTATACTTTCATTACGCAATAATAGATGCCAACAAGCAAACGGTAACTCAAAATAATATTCCTATAAAACTAGGTCTGGGTAATGTTGTGCCGTTTCAGCATTACTTCGATTTTGGTAGTTTGAAATTACAACCGGGCCAGGAAGTAAATTATTACGTAGAAGCCTGGGACAATGATGCCGTTCATGGCAGCAAGAGCGGCAGGAGCGACGTGTATACGTACAGAATGTTTGATATGGAAGAGGTAGACTCGGCGATGGACCAAAATGCTAAGCAAATAAACCAAGGTTTAAGTAGCAGCTCAGAACAAGCAAAGAAGTTGCAGAATGAAATGAAGGAGATGCAAAATGAATTGCTCCAGTCTGATAATATGACTTGGGAAAAACAGCAAAACATGAAGTCGTTGGCCGACAAACAAGAACAGCTCAAAAACCAGGTGGAGGCTATTAAGAAGCGATTTGAGGAGCAACAAAAACAAAGTGAAAAGAAAAATTACAGCGAAGAAATAAAAGAAAAACAGGAAGCAGTAGCTAAGCAATTGGATAATTTGCTGAATAAAGAACTAGCCGAACAACTGGCTAAACTGCAGGAGATGATGCGGGAAAAGAATAAGGATAAAGCTTTTCAAGACCTGCAGCAAATGGAACAGCGTAACAAGCTGTTCAATATGGATATGGAGCGTATACAGGAGCTGATGAAAAAGCTAGATATGCAAATGAAGATGGAAGATATGGCCAATAAGCTAGATGACCTGGCTAAAAGGGAAGGCCAATTGCAACAGAAAACAGATGCTTTACAGAAAGATAAAAACGAATTGGCGAAAGAGCAAAAGGACATACAGAAAGACCTGAAAGAAGCCTTGAAAAAGGATATGAAGGAAATTGAGAAACTAAACAACCAACAGCAGAAGCCTGAGAAACTGGATGACATAAAAGAAGCAGGTCAAGAGGCCGACCAAAATATGGAAGAGAGCAGTGACGAACTGCAAAAAGACCAAAAGCAAAAAGCAAGTAAGGCGCAAAGCAAGGCGCAACAGAACTTACAGAAGATGGCAGCCGCAATGAAAGACAAGGCTGGCGGTATGGATGCAGAGCAAATTGACATTGACATAAAGGCAACGCGACAAATATTGACCAACCTTATCCGCTTCTCTTTCGACCAGGAAAAACTAATGGATAATGTAAAGGTTACATCTGCCGCCAGTCCCAATTATGTTACCAATACACAAGAGCAAAACAGGCTGAAGAACAACTCCCGCATGATGAAGGATAGTTTATTTGCCTTGAGTAAAAGAGTGTTTCAAATAGCGGCTACTGTAAATAAAGAAACGACAGATTTGGAATCCAATATTCAAACCACAATAGCTGCGTTAGAGAACAGAAGAACAAGTGAGGCCATTACGCGCCAGCATTACGCTATGACGAGTGCCAACAATCTTGCGCTGTTGCTAAATGAACTTCTGGAAAATCTAATGCAAGACCAAGCCGAGGCGCAAGCATCGGGCAGCAGTGGCGGGCAAGGCAAACCTAAGCCGGGCAAAGGTGGCAAATCGGGCGCAGGCCAAATGATGAAAGACATTATAACCGGTCAAGAGCAACTAGGTAAAGGTATGCAGAAAGGTAAAGGTCAGGAAGGACAACAACCTGGAGGCAAGCAACCTGGAGGCCAGCAAGGGCAGGGTGGCCAACAAGGACAAGGTGGGCAGCCAGGCGGGGCGCAAGGTGGAGAAGGAGAAGGTGGTGGAGATGCAGAACAACTTGCTAGAATGGCACAGGAACAAGCAGCGTTGCGCAGACAAATACAACAACTATCGAGCTTGCTGAATAGTAAGGGTATGAATGGCAACTCGAAAGAGCTGCGTGCTATACAAGAAGAAATGGACAAGAACGAAACCGATTTGGTAAACCGACGTTCTGCAAAGTTTGTTCAGCGACAAAAAGAAATTATGACACGTTTGCTTGAGGCTGAGAAATCTATTCGCGACCAGGAGGAAGATAATAAGCGTAGTGCCAATAGCGGCAAAGACGAACAAAGACCTATGCCTCCTGAATTGCAGCAATATCTACAAAGCCGTCAATCGCTATTGGACCTTTACAAAACAGTGCCGCCAAGCCTGCGGCCTTATTACAAAAAAATGGCCGAAGACTATTTGAAGCAAGTTAAACAAGGTTCTTAAATGCTAATTTTTTTAATAGCCTTTACTTATCTTTGCCGCCTAATAAAAAATGCGGATGATTTTTTTCACCACATTCTTTTTCTTTGATTACAAGAACTTATTGAAATAAAGGTACCTTAAATGCAAGAAGTATATATTACCCGTCTAGCCAAGTATTTGCCCTACGACCCTGTGAGTAATGATGAGATGGAATCGGTGTTGGGTATGGTAGATGGGAAACCGTCTAAAGTAAGAGCCCTTATTTTACGCAATAATGGTATCAAATCACGTCATTACGCTTTTCGCGAAGGCGAGAAATCTTTTTCTAATGCTGAGTTAACTGCCGAAGCCGTTAAATCATTATTTAAAGATGAAGCAGAACTGAATAATCTTGACTTATTGGCTTGCGGTACCACGTCGCCAGATCAAACTTTGCCTTCGCACGCATCTATGGTGCACGGTGAGTTGGGCATTCCACCATTGGAAATATTCTCATTTTCTGGGGCATGTAATACGGGTATGCAATCGTTCAAATATGCGTTCTTATCAGTAGCCAGCGGCGATGTTACCAATGCTGTTTCTACGGGTTCAGAAAGAATGTCGAAGTATTTGACATCAGATAAGTTTCAGGCAGAAATTGACAAGGTTAAAGAGATAGAAGATAACGGATACATAGCTTTCGAAAAAGATTTTTTACGATGGATGTTGAGCGACGGGGCCGGAGCAGCGTATTTCCAAAACAAGCCAAATGAAGATGGCATTTCGTTACGCGTAGAGTGGGTAGATATGACTTCTTTCGCAGGTGAGTTGGAGACTTGTATGTACTCTGGTGCCGTGAAAGATGGCGAAAAAGTAATAGGCTACAACGAGATTGCCACCAGCGATTGGTTGAAAGATAGCGTGTTTGCCATAAAGCAAGACACTAGATTATTGGGCGATAATATTGTCCCAAAGGGCGTAGATTTTCTACAAACAGTAATGAAGAAAAGGAACTTTAACCCTAAAGATGTGAATTGGTTTTTACCCCATTTATCTTCTGAATTTTTCCGTAAAAAAATACATGAAGAATTGACCAAACGTGATATTGAAATACCCTTGGATGTTTGGTATACCAACCTCGACAGACTAGGCAATACCGGTTCAGCCTCTCCTTATTTTATGCTAGAAGAACTGATGAACGGAGGCAAATTAAAAAAGGGCGAAACCGTATTTATGATGATACCTGAAAGTGCGCGCTTTTCTTATACCTACGCTTTGCTAACTGTGGTGTAAAAAAATATAGATATTCAATTGAAATGCTATCTCTGAGATGAGGTAGCATTTTTTAGTTTAGTATGTATCTCAAAATTGAAAATCACTCTATTATTTAAAAAACTTAAGAAACAAACAATGCATAATTACAAACCTGAAGAAAATTGATCATGAATAACATTCCAATTTAACTCCCCTACCCGATAGCAATTTTATAGAAACCAACACCTCTTAACCTTGAATAAATCAAAGACG